>Ga0209208_10003157_pt1 | contig 23720 bp, 18 predicted proteins | sample S1TSphfallax_3_FD_187694 | JGI IMG/M metagenome (GOLD analysis project Ga0209208, IMG submission 187694) | Host-associated microbial communities from peat moss isolated from Minnesota, USA - S1T2_Fd - Sphagnum fallax MG (SPAdes) (version 2) | ecosystem: Host-associated > Plants > Peat moss >...
AAAAAAAAAAAAAGAAAAAGATTCTGGGCTGTCCAAGGCTTAAATATTTTTTTTTCTGGTCTACCAAATCTTTTGCCTCAAAAAATCAGACTGCCCTTGATTTCTTTTTTCTCTGGAGAGTCAGTTACATCTGGGGAAGTTACATCCGAGGAAGCTCCACAGGGAACGGGCAGTGACTGAAAGAATCTTCTAGGCATTGCCCAGATAGACAGACACTGTTGCTTTTATATATAAGATTGATTGCACTAGTGCCCAGACAGATACACAAACAGACATACACTGTTGCTTTTATATATAAGATTGATTGCACCAGTTCTGACAACATATGTGGACTTGATGGGTTGGTTTCTTTTTGATGTTGAAGACTCCCTCATACCTATTACCTTTAGAGTGTTTTTGCAGACTTGTGATGAGATTTCACCTCCTCTTGACACGACCCATCAACAACTCACATTGTTTCATCCAACTCAAAGGGTTTGTTGTGGGGCCCTAAATTTGTCACCTTCAAGCTTTGGAATGCCAAAGAGCCCATAAATGTGACAGAAACATTTTAGATATGGTGAAAGTCATCTTGGTGAACCAGAAAACATCTCAACAATCAGTGTTTCTTTCTCGGACAGAGGTTGGGCCATTGATTTGGATTCAAAGATCTTGATTGTTCTAGGGATAAAGTTGAAAACACTATTTGGGTAGTAGCCCTCCTTGACTACCTATGGCACGCTAGCTTGCAGACAAGTGGTCCACAACATGGTTAAGGTTCTTGCATGTGAAAAACTCTTCCTTCAAGAATTTGATCAATTGTGGGGGAGCTAGGCATATTATAACTAAAGGGGAAAATATAAGACTTTTTGGTGCTATTAGAGGCCCAGAAGGGAACATCCCTCTTATGTAATTTGTGACTTCTCTCAGGCATTTGTAGTGAGTATGGCTCCCTGTTGTGTGTCCACTGTCTGGTCTTTTTTCTTTGCAATGGTTTCCAGTTGTTTTTCTTATTTTTGAACAAACAATGGTTTCCATCTGTTCAAATATAAGAGAAACTCCAGGGGTGATTTCCCTCTTTTTGGTTTGCACAATTCTACTAGACCAATCTACCCTCACTTATTCCAACAAATTTTCACATAAGATCTTTGGTGTCAGGTACCATGGCCTGTGTTCATACACTAGCAGGTTTTCTCTTCCTTAGGTTTGCAATATTTCATCCTAGCAAAAGCTCAAACTAACATTCTGGAGAGACCCATTTCCACATTATGATATTTCATACTAGCAGAAGCTCAAATCAACAATCTGAAGAGACCCATTTCCACGTTCTGATATTTCATACTAGCAGAAGCTCAAATCAACAATCTGGAGAGACCCATTTCCACATTATGATATTTCATATTAGCAGAAGCTCAAAACAACAATCTGGAGAGACCCATTTCCACATTATGATATTTCATACTAGCAGAAGCTCGAATCAACAATCTGGAGAGACCCATTTCCACGTTGTAATTTCCAGCATTTTTTCAAAACCACTAAGAAAAACAAGGAAAGATGTGTGCCCAAAATCGTTAATAGAAATGGCACAGATATGATAATGTCACACTGGTGGGTGGGTTTGACAAACAAGTTGTCAAAATTGGAGTGATGTTTGGACAGAAGCATCAATTCTAGACATCGTCAGTCTATCACCAGATCCTCTCCTCATCCCACAGCATACAGATTCCACTAGTCCTGCACAATAGTGAGACATTAGTCAGGCTAATAATGTCATTGAAATTGAGAAAGAGATGGAAAGAAATGTTATGATCCTGAAATTATTGTGACTGATCAAAGGAGGTTCTAGTGGAGAAAGAGAAGAGATAAGAGAGTGCCATGTGTCTCAAGAGACATGAAGTAAACTCACTTGCCAAAAGCAACTCAACTTGGAAACACTCAAATGACCATAGGTTAACATTTCATAAGGGCTATGGAGTGTGCAGATTCCAAGTGGGTGTCAGTTGGAGTTTCTTATTAGGGCACTATAACTTCAGAGCTTTCTTCATATTTACTCCAAAACTGTTTCCCAACTTCTGGAATTTTGCATCAATGTTTGGTGGTGATGTTTTCTTCTAAGTATCTTTTCCTCTACCCAAAATTCAATGGTTGTATTGTAACATGACCACGTGGAAGATTCTTGGAGGTTTTTTATGGTATAACAAAATGTGAGGATAGAGATTATGGAGATGCATCCAGGTGGGTGCATAGACAACAATTTTCAGATGGCCAGAAAAGTGAGGGGTTGCTGCTGGTGTATTGGATTTGACAAAGTGCACAAGTTCTTAGACATTACAGTGTGGGTTATATTGCTGGCAATGGCCAATTCTGGTCATGAATTTGGTGTTTTTGGACAACCAAAATTACCAAGTTCTTATGGAGGGATGACCGGGAATACACTGATGAATATGACAGCAACTTCATGGCCTCAGGCACAAGGACCTTTAGCCACCTTCACCTTTTTTGCCCCAGCCAATTCTGCTCTGGAGGTGCAGATATATATCCTTTCTAGACTTCAACATGAAAGGTGAATCGATGAAGGTTCAGGAGATAGATGAATAGCTTAAATGCAACACCACCTCTCTCTCTCTCTCTCTCTCTCTCTCTCTCTCGTAGAGTGGCAGTTCAAGCATATTAGATAGAAGAAAGCAACATTGGTTTGAATTTTAATAGGGTTCAATGTGATTCAATTCTACTTGCTTTGCTTTGCGGTTGAAAGATTTTGAAAGCTTGAAAACCAGATCTTTTCAAATTTGAAAACAGAGCTAGAGATCCAAACTTGCATATAATATGAGTTTTCTAAGAATGTTTACAGGGTTTGTTTGTGCATGATTCTCATGGCTACCAGGATTGTTGTTTTTGTTGTGTTGGTGGTATGGTGAATCAAGGACAGAAATTCCCATGCCTGTTTTTAGGTACAGGAAGCTTGAGTGCAACAGTAGCTGTAAGTGTGTTGCAATATCACATAATTCCAAACAGAGTGTATACCTATGATCAGTTGAAACAACTGGCAGATACAGCTGATTTTATGGCAACAACAGCATTTGGTGGGCAAACGCTGAATGTGTCAACGGGAACCTTCAAACTCAATGGCTATGCAAAAATTGACAAACCAGATATATATCAGTCATATGCACGCCAAAAGATCCATGGCATTGACTCCATGCTCATTCCTCCTGGCATGCAGGTGATCAAACTAGAATTGTCTCAAAGTTTTGCATTGTAAAGAATTCTGAACATTCTCAGAATTCACACAATAAGTATTGAGAAGCCATATGAAACTCATACCTTTAATTCATGCTCATGTTGTACTTGTTTGTGGGAATGAGTTTTTTCCACACATGTAAGTACCCCTCTAAGATGCCAATTAGTTGACTTAGCTGGGACAACAAGAAGCATTTTGCACGTTCATCAAGTGGATTAGAAAACCGAACAAATTAGGGTTCAATGTTAGCAGCAATTTGTATAATTCTCTCGCCCACCCATGGAGAGGGGGCATGAAGATGGAAACTGTGTAAATAATCTACTAATCTCACGTATAAATTTTATCATCTACATTATCTACTAGAGCTTCACAAATTATGTAGTGTATATTTATTGGAATTTGTTCATTTTTGCAGATTGGGTGTGGACCATATGCTCCAATTGTAAAGCCTGTCACCGAAACCCAAAGTGCTTCTGATCCAGCTTGTAAATGATCACACACTTTTGAACTCTATTGAATTGCTTTCCAATCTGTTGATTACTACTCTCTACAACAATCGAAAATGAACTGATTTAGATCCTTAAAAACCCTACAAGAGCTTGTTGTAATAATTGGCATAATTTTCTCTCTGAAATTCTACGAGCTTCAAAGGTGATGGAGAAACTCCGAGGGAATAATTTCACATCACATTAGACTTCTCTTCTCTGGAATAGTAAGGTTTTTCAATGATATTATCATGATCAGATGGACAAAAAGATCGGGAGAAATTTCACTAGTAAAGTGTTTGGAGGTTGTGCTTTTGGGTGTTTACAGTGTCACTTCAACTAGAGAGGTTGAGATACATTGACATTGGAATTGCAATTTGGAGTTTAGTGGCCAATCTGTGAAGAAGATATTCCTTTGAGCTCAGAATTTTGAAACACTGAATAATACATTTTATTGTCTTAAAATTTCACTGAAACATTTGGTGCCTAGTTCTTCTCTAATATCTATTTAGCCTAAATTTGCTGCTATTTCTCAGGACTAGTTCTAGTTGTAGGTGACTATGTAAACATGGTGAGTGAGAGCTTGAATTGCATAAGTGCATTGGAAAAGGTCCAATTCTATGGCTATTCAAAGAAGGCAAGATGTGATTATGTGATTATGTTTGCATCCCCGTCATACAAAATTTGAACTTCTTTAGCATTAATAGTTTGAATTGGTCTTTAAAGATCATTTCAAAGAATTTACACCATCACACACCTTACTCAACATTTATTTCTTTTAATGCACCATATGCAATTCATTAACATATCTTGTCATGTGTAGATCCAAGTATAAGAACTTGGTTCAAGCTAAATATGTTGTCAACATCTTTTGTTTGTTGGCCTTGCTATTATTGTATTTAGATTCATTATAGAGTATAGTAGCTTAATGGATTTTGGCCCCTAGGTAATAATAGGTCTATTTTTATAAGAGGACTTTTGAAAGATGATGTTTTGGCTTGTGTTGAAACTTGAGATTAGTTATAGAGTTATGATATCTTGAAGGATTTTGGTTTCTTTTAGAGGATTCTTTTGAAGGTTATATATTTGCATGGTGAAATATTTGAATTTTCATAATTCTTCTTTTTGCCTTAAGATACTTTTTAGTCTAATTGGCAAGGCCACAGCATGACACACCCCTTGTTTCAAATCAAGGTTGTGCTTTTACGTGCATCCATATGTAGTGTTTGGTATTAATGTATTGACTCAATGGCTACTCACTTGTTTCATTGTGCCTATGGTGAACATGTACCCGAACATACATTGATATTGTACTAGAACCCCAATGGCTGGGGGAAAAGCTTTGGATTAATCCAAGAACATAAAAAGGCACATGTTAAATTTGTTTTTCGTATCCATGTAGGCAAAAGATTTTATTTTTAAAAATAAATATAATAATTTTGTGATCATATACAAATTTATGAAATATACTCTACTAATTAAATTTTAATTTTATGATCATGAGTTTAATCTTTGAACAAGGTTCCAAACCGAGCAAAATCGCAAAAACTTAAGAAGCAGTTGAGTATGAGAGATGGATGGTGAGCGAGAAGAAAACAATTTTCTTGGGTTCCAACTCCCTAGCTATCCATGGTAATTATCTCAATTTCTGTTCTTATTACCTAACTACTAATAACCCATTAGCCCTCACCTGTGTATTAATCACCTACAGGCACTTATATAATAAGATGAGCCTTAACAACAAGAGAGGGTGCTTTTTTTTAAAAATCCTAAAATGAGGTTTTCCTTTGAAAAACTCTCATTTGAAATCTTAAATTAAAGATAAGTTTAAGTTCGACAAAACCACTCAAGCTTATCTAAAATAAACATAAGGATATTTATTTATCCCAATAGAATAACTTTTTTATCTTATGTTCAAAAGCTATTACTTTTTACTCATGATAATTTGTGTGACAAGATTATATTGTCATCGGTTTTAAGATCATATTCTAGGTGGTTAGTATTAGGTTTTAGGGGGTTTATGTGGTGTTAGCTTCAAGGTTGGTGATTGATGCTTTTGTTTTTGTTTTTTGTTTTCCCTCTTCTTTCTGTCCTCCCCCCATTGAATGGTTTATTGGGATCCTATTTCGTTTCTCCTCCTCTGTTGATTATTGTCAATTTTTCCTCTTTTTTTTAATGTTTTCTTTCTCCCTGTGTCCTCTTAACATATGTTGAAGATTCATTCTCAAACACATCTTGAAAATTCATTCTACCATATCAATAAATGACATAACACATGCATTGGAAAGTTAATGAATTTATAATTTATTTTATATTTTAAAAACCAAATGATATTTTTAAAAACTAGTGTATATTAATGGATTGTTATGAAAATTGTGAGAACCAACTCACCTAAAAACTAACATGTAATTTTTTTTGGGGCAAAAATTGAACCCTTTTGTGGGCATCACAAAAGCAAATAAATAAATAAAAATAATTCAAAAACTAATGCAATTCTTAGAAAGTATAGTGATTTTTTAAAAAAAATGAAATTACCCATCATTGGTTTTTTTTAACATTTTAGGAAAGTTGCCCATGTGGTCCTTCCATGCATGTTTTGTTTAGTTTGCAAGGTGGCTCTACCTTAGTTTTAAGACCAAATATAAATCACAACAATAAAAAAACAAGAATATGAAGTATGCAAGACATAAAATTTATAAAATTTTATTATTGGAAACATAAAAAAAAACAAAGTTGTGATGCAAGATCATATCTTAAAATTAATGTTGAATTGATTAAAAATAATGAGAGGTCCTAATTTTATTTATACTCATTTGAGTACCTAATTCAAAAAAGTTTCTATGAATGCTTTCATATGTCCACTATCTATATATATATATATATAAATAATAAGTAAACTAGAAATGAACTACAAGTGAATCATAAGTGAATCATAAATCATTTATAAATAAATTACAAATTGATTACAAGTTAATTATGAATAAACTTCATCCATTGTGGATGAAAAATAAAACGCATCCATCCATGATGATGTCGGTAATGATGTTGATGATGTTTGTTTTCACAACACTTTGAAGGGCCCACATTCCATACACAAACCTTAATATTTTCATAATTCAATACCCTTTTCTGTCATCTAGAATCCTTGAAATTGCAAATGCAACCATCCCACACACAAAACTCCTCAACCTTCATAACTCAATTAAAGATTGTTGTAGATGCAAAAGTTTGATGAATGATGCAATTGAAGAGGAAAGTCGCAAAAAGGAGTAGAAAGATGACTTGTAAAAACAACAAATCATAAAGAAAACAAAAGGAGTTGATGACTTCCCCTAACCAATGAACGGTATGGGAAATAGTTAAATCTTTCCCTTCCAAAGATGTAGATGGCTATTGTCCTTTAGCACAATGATGGACAATGGTGAGAAGACTTTTTGTGTTGTCATGCAAGGTGGCAATTTGATACTAAGTACTACCCCTTCCTTTAGATCATTTCCTAAGTTGCCCATTTGCATGGCCTTGGAAGGAGTTGTCACTTGGTGATTTAAATGGCCAATTAGAAAAAAATTGCACCACCTCCCAACATTTTTATTTTATTTTATCAGAAAAATAATGAACAACCGAGTTTTGTTTTTCTGATAATTTTTGTCTAGTAGTAGAAATTGCAATCATCCATAACATGATTCAGCCAAATTTGGTTTTAAGAAAAATGAATGTAGCATCATTTAAAGATCTTTCAATTATATGGCTACTTGTTGAGACCTGAAGTAAAATTTAGATGATTGGTCCCAAAAAAAAGTTCAAATTTGGCCATCAAAACCCTAGAAAATCATTCAATTGTTGCATTTTGCCAAAAATTAGTTTTGGATGCCAAATATTGCACCAAAATTAATTTTTTTTGCAACCTTGACCTTGTGTTGAGACTTCGAACTTCGAATTTTCTTCCTTCCTATTGTGCATATATTGTAACCTTTTTGTCAATTTTTTATACATTGTATTCATGTGATAAGCATTTTTTTCATAGCCTTTCATGTGAGAGGCACTTCTTTTTTTCTTGCCTTTATCATCATAGGCAAATAAAATTTTTATTCCTTTCATTTCACATGCAAGTTTCCTTTTGACCTTCTTTGCATGTTAAAATGCATGTGATAGGCAATGATAGACATAAATTCCTACCTTGCATTATAGAAAACATTCAAGGCATAACTAAAGGATCCATTTGGGCTTCATCATGCTAACCACCAAATGTTTTCAATTTAGTATGTTGAATATTTGTCATTTAAAAGGTAAAGCCATTATGTAACAGGTCACTTAGTTGTTAAAATAGGTGTTTGTTTGGATGTCATCACATTGTAACCCTCCCAAACCATGGGGTTTCTTGATGCACTTTTGGTGCCATTGGAAGGCCCTCAACAAAACAATGTGCATGTCATCATTTCAGAATTTTTGAACCCATGGAGCAAAAGTTATTGAATTTAAAACAATTTTTATCTTTGGAAAGCAACCAAATCTTTTTTAAATGTTTTTTCATTTTAACTTTAAAGTTAAACTCATTTTAACTTGAATAGTATTGGGATGGGTCACCTTACAAGAAAAGATTTATCATATTAGGAACAATGGCACAAGGCCCATTAGCATTTCATGAAATTCTCAAAAAGTGAACTCACAATCCATGACCGTAATAACTATCAGAAATGGTAATTTAGTTGTCTAGTTAAGTTATAATTAGATTAGACTTAAATTGGATTAATGCAATTAAATGTGTTTTATTTTTAAATTATTTCAAATGTGAGTTGAATTTGAAATATTTGGTGTTTGAGATATCATTTTGTGATTTGTGATTTAAAATAATATTGTGATTCAAAAATTCTACTCACCTATATTAAACAAGAATCCAAACCCAAAACACATAGATGTAAAATGTGTATCAAAACACTAAAAACTTGCAAAAACAAAATTTGGTTTGAATGTGATGCGCCATTTAAGGTGTTTTGGGTCGTTTGTTTCATATGTGTATGAATAGTGATAGTTATAGGTGATGACATGATAGTGTACAACATAACACCTAGTGAATTGATGATTCATGACATTTTTATTATTTATTTTTTGGGGGGAATTTTCACTTTTTTCAACCAAGAACATACAAATTCAACATAAACAAAGGATTTTTGTGAAATGGCCCTAATTTGCCAGATTTCGGGAAAACAAAAACTAATAAAAAGTCACCAAATTTTTACAAAAGGTTCCAAGCAAAGTAGCCAAACTATAAAAGGATTCTTAAAATTTTCTACTTTCATAGTTGGTCAATAGCCAAATTTGGCTAAATCTTCTTGTGGATGGACGAAAAAACTTTGCTTTGCAAACATTACTCAAAACTAGTGGGTACCCGTTAATTGCTTCAACCAATTAATAACGCACGCACGCTCTCAGGACCTGGGTTTCAGAACCTCGATATTTGGCTCTCAGGACCTGGGTTTCAGGACCTCAACGCGAGGTTTCAGGACCTGGATCTCAGGACCTGGGTTTCAGGACCTCGAAAGCTCTCCATCCTACGGTCGTCTTATCTTTTTCCCGTCACTTTTCTCTGCGTCCAGTGGTCACAGACTGACCGCTCACAGACAGACTGACCAGCGAGCGTTGGTCGAAATTATACAGAGGCCGTCTGTCCGGGCCGGTTCTCCCGTAGAAAATCTGTCTGTCCGTCCGTCCGTCCGACTGTCCGGGCCGGTTCTGCCGGCGAATTAAAACGCAGAACCGTCGAGTCCGACAGACAGACGGACGGACGTTGTGAATTTATATATAAGATGTGGGACCAAGTGAAAACAAAGTACTTACATCATTGCATTGCATAGTCATGTCATGTTTCGTTTCCTCTCCTTCTCCTCTCATTCTGTTCTGCTGCTGCAACTCTTCGTCTTGGCCGATACCTCTTCAGATCAGTCATGCTGAATAACAAGCTCCTCTCTCCCTCCACCACCACCCTCCTCCTCCTCCTCCAACAAAATTGTCACTCCCATTACAATATCAAGTTGCCTATAGATTGCGGAAATTTTTATCCTAAGGAGGCGACGACTGACTGAACGGTGCAACAATCTGTGGAGGCGTGGTGCATTTCAGATCCAAATGAAAATTTGCAGTGAAAATGCTGAAAGAAAGAAAGCCATTACTACTTTCATGTGATGATGGCGACCAAATCTTCAGCGAGTTGAATAATGTTGATGCTGCTGTTGTGAGCCCCCGTAGTAGCATTCATGTCGTAACCACGCCTCGGTCTACAAAATGGAGAGGAAGGGCCGGCAGATTGAATCAGGAAGATCGAGGGTTTCAATCACTTGCTGCTTCCAAACGCACAATATTGTAGCTGTTCTGATTCCTCATCAAGCTCCCAAGTGTTCCGAGTCATTGTGGGTAGTGCCCAGGTCGCCATTCGTTGCACGATCGACAAGTGCTGGCATTGCTACCTAATGAGGCTGCCATTGCAGAGGGGGATCTTGTAGCACTTCTGTTGGATAAGAATTAGGGACCTGCGTGGTGGTATTATAGGGTTTCAGGGTCGTGGGAAACAGAGCTCACGGCAACAGAGATTTGGCCAAAAAAACAAGCAAGCAAGTTCAACTTGTTGCAGGATCCCTTGCAAGTTGCAATCAGTGTTTCTGTTTTTGGCGAAATTTCGCAACCTGGCGACAAAAAAAAAAAAAAAAAAAAAAAAGAAGAAAAAGACCCAGTGTAGTAGTAGCAGCCACATATAAGCTTCTTATGGAAAAAAAAAATGGGTCCAAAATCAGTCGCCACATTATGAGGAAAACAAATTTGAAATCACCAGATTTAGACGTTTTATTTAGCATGTCTTCAAAACATATAATAGCACGATTCATAATTAGCTTTTCTACTTTCCTCTCTGAACTCTAGACAAATTTGGCTAAGTCTTCTTGTGGATGATCAGCAACCAACCCACGTACCTCACAAATTTGAGGCTCGAGTACACTTGAGTTTTGGCTGCCATCCATGTTCCGGCAAGAACGCGCAAGTCAGAAGTCGCTGGGTAAGACGAAAACTCGCCTCCCCGTGTACTACACTGCAGAGAAAGCAAACCATGTATCATCATCATCATCAAGAAGATCGGATATGAAAGGAGGCCGCACGCCTTCTGCTCCCGCGACCAGTGCAGCTGCCCGCCAAAACAAGCAGCATGCTCATCATCAAACGGCTCATGTCAAGAACGTCGCATTTGCAATTCCAGAGTCATTTGCCGCTGTCAAGGGCGTAGACCCCAATGCAGCCGTCAAGGGCGTAGACCCCAATGCAGCGATCAAGAGCGTAGATTCCAAGAACAAGAAACGTCGTATCCCTCCTCCTCATCCTACTCGGAAGAAAACTACTCAACTGATTCCAACTGGTGCTACTCTTGTTGTTCCAGGTTTTTCTTCCTCCCTGTCTACCTCGCCCTTGAAAAAATCCCTTCCAACAACGCAAGCTCCACCACCTGATGATGATCATCACACCCTCGCTTCCGTCTCTTTGGAGTCCAATAATCTTGTGAAAGTGGAGGTACCCATTGCTTCTTCGATCTTGACTGCTAATGAGACCCAAACGGATCTGTATCTCGTCGGGAAGAAACTACCCACCAAGTTTGAATTTCCTGCCTCAAATGGCACCGAGCTCCTGCTGTGGACTGAACCTGGCAGTCAGGTGGAGTCGTCAAGTGTGCAATCTGCCAGTAGCTGCAAAAGTTTGGGAGATGAGCGTCACTCACAAGTGTGCTCCTCCTCTGCAGTCGGAAGTGACGGTGATCATCAGAAGCAGCTGCCCGGGGATGGGGGTCTAAGTCTTCTTAGCACGTCCAAAAGAAAATTCACTATGGCTATCGAGTTTTGTTTGCTTTTGGCGCTTGGAGGAATTCTCGCCATTGGAATGATACCTTATTTCGAGTCTGCAATGCGGTCGTACCTTGCGAACACCTGTAGTTGTCTTGATCATCATTCTACCCAAAACCTGCTTTTGGATGGTTCTTTCTCAGAGCAACAACAACAACAACAAGGAGGAGGAGGGTTACGAGGAGGAGGTGGAGGCCTCTTCCACTGGTCTAAATGCCCTCTTCTGGCAAACCTCTCTCTCGGATTTCCCTCCAAGAACAACAAGTAAGCACCCCTGCAGGGGTTGATGAACAGATCTCTATTATCTCCTTCCATCTTTCTCAGGCACCATGGTCTCTTATCTTGCAGCCATGATGATCATCTTGTAACTTCCCAAAGAACTTGCAATGTCAAAGGTTTTGAGTACTGCTGATTACACATTCAGACTTCACGCATGCTTCCTTTTCGTGTGATGATGATGTCAATCAACCACAAAACGATTTCTGTTTCTTTGCTTCTTCTGCAAGAACACATTCAAGGGCCCTTTTGTAAGAATGGTTTCTGGGTTTTCTTTGTTCTTGAGTTTCAATCCATTTTGTACAAGTTCATCTTTTGTGTGTGAGTGAGAATGGTGTTTGGGCTTTTTTTCTGTTGTTGAGCTTCAATCCATTTTTGAGTTCATGTTTTATGTGTGGGAATGGTGTTTGGGTCTTCTTGGTTCAAGCTTCAACCCATTTTGTGTTGAGTTGTTTGGGTTTTCTTCGTTCTATACCTTTAACCCATTTTGTGTCATCTTATCCGTTGGAGAAGGCGTTTGGTTTTTATCTTTGTTCTTGATCTTCAATCCATTTTGTGTTCGTCTTATGTGTGAGAGAATGGAGATTGATTTTTTCATTTGTTCTTGAGCTTCAATCCATTTTGTGTTCATTTTTGAGAATGGTGTTTGAGTTTCCTTTGTTCTTGAGGTTCAATCTAGTTCTATTCATCTTTTGTGTGTGCGATTGAGTCAAGCACAAACAATTATGTTTCTTTGCAGCTTCTGCAACAACAAATTCAAATTAACCTTAGTCAATCAAAAACCCTTTTGTAAGAATTCATTTCATTTTTCTTTGTTCTTGAGCTTTGATCCATTTGTGTTCCTCTTTCTCATGTGTAATTGGATCAAGCATAAACAATTTTATTTCTTTGTTGTTGCAAGAACAGATTTAATGAGTTAGTCAATGGAAGGGGCCCATTTTGTAAGAATGGTCTTAAATGGGGTTCTTTTTTGGTTTTTGACCATCAATACATTTGTTTTCATCTTTTGGGTATTTGGGTTTTCTTCGTTCTTGAGTTTCAATCCATTGGCGATGGGAATGGTTCCATTGACCCATCTATGATATTGCCTTTGTCCTCCATATGTTATGAAGGCATGAAGAGGGTTTCTTGGCACTAGAGTTATAGGAAAGGTGAATCTCTTATATTGTGGGTTTTTTTTTGCAAGCTATTGATCAAAATGCACGACAAGATGATGAATATATTTAACAAAGGACATTTTGGTAGAGAAAGTGTTCAAAGAACCAATGTTGTAACCCCTTTCATGGTGGGAAAAATTTGGTATAAGTTTTCACCATCACATGCCTAGAGTGCAATGTGTCCTTTCATAAGATTGTAGTGTTTCAATTTGCAAAAGGATTTAAATAATATGGGATCAATAGTACACCAAGAAGAGGAATCTAGGTTATTCGTCAAATAGATGGAAAGATTAGTTTTTGTTTTAACCAATTTGGAAGTCATTAAAGTCTTGGTTTTGGAGTGCCTTTGGATCAACTCAATCCTAGTAATATTGACATCACCAAAACTCTAACTGTGCTTTTATGAAACAAAGAGGAAACGAAACCACTAGGATGTTTTGAGGCAACAAGCTGAAAGCCATCCTCAAAGGAAATGGAGACAAGTCCTTGTCACCCCCTTTGTTAAAGTAATAAAATATTGATCAAAATTATAGGATTCTTCAAGTTCTAAATCTTGCATGAACCCTCCTTTGGAATTGAAGATCAGGCTACTCAAATAGGTGTTGAAGAAAATTAAGGAGGAAGACGAAAAGACACAACATAAAGTCAAGAGGGAAGAGTGGCAACAAGGAACATTATCACAAGAGCTCAATGATGATGAGTCTAAAACTGGCCGATGTGTGTGTCAAAGATTCAATAATTTATCTCAAATATTGTCTCGGTGATGTTTTGTATTTGGTTTTGTCCCAAATTCTTCTTTTTTCCTTTTGTGGTACTTATTGGTTTTTGTCCCATTTGATTAGATTATATTTTTGTCTAGCTTATTTCTTGTCAATTCTTTCTAGCTTAAATCATCATGTTCAAATAGACATTTGCCACTTAGATAGGAATCCGAGTGATAGAGAGGATTTGGGAAGGAGTTGCCCCGAAGGAGTGACATATGATTGCAAAGAAATTGCATTTTTGGGACATGTGTCTCACAATCCAAATTCAAGACCCAAGCTCCTACAGATGTAAACCAATTCCCCACAGAATATCCAACTTCACCCCAGCCATCAGTTTTGTAAAAGACCGATGCAAAAGCATTGTCTTACATTGGTGTTGACAGCAATAGAAATCAATTCTCTCTTCATTTTGAACATCAATTGAGCAAAAGAAAAGTTTGATTCAATGGACCAAACATCAATGTGGATCTGGCAGTCAAGGAGTTCAAACTCTTGCCAGACTGCATAAATCACTTTGATTGAAATGTTCATGTGTTACAGCTTCTCCCAAGACTTCATAGCACAAATTCAATTTATGTTTTAGGTGAAGAATTCAACTCATGAAGTTCCAGCTGGTCACTTCTGACTATGGTTTTCAGATTTGATGATCTGATAAGCAAAAGAATCCAGAATCTTTCATCTTGAAAGAAGAGTGAAGAAGAACCAAAAGTCTTAGAATTTTCAAAACACGTATGCTTTTTGTGTTGACCAAAACTATACACATTAAAAGAAATCTTGTTTCATGGTGACCATTATTTCTTACATTCGTGCTTTGGACTTATACTACATGTCAGGAATTCTACATTTCTTCTCTTGTGAGCATAGGACCATCTAGCATTCTGTTTCCAGGCCACCAGCAAAACTCACCTTCACAAATGTCATTTTGAGTTTAGCAAAATATTGTTTGTCATACGCTACAATGATGACATCTTGTCTAGAAACCTATGCATACAGCCATGTGCAGGCTGATCAAAACAACATATCATGCCCTTGGATCAAACATGATGAAGATCATGATGGTATTATAAGTTGTCAATTCGATTTGAAACTCAACATGAAAATATTCAACACATTCTTAAACAACATTTTGGCAAATGTTCTTCATGGTTTCAACATATGCAATATAAGAACTAAGAACCAACTAGAGCACCTTAAGAAATGTTTAAAGGAATGTAGATTGTATCAATCTTAATCATCTCAATTCAAATAATTGTGCTAATTACATGAACTCCGGTGTGCTATTGGGTAACCTTAGTACTGAAACAGATGATAGAAATAAAAAATCTCTAATGCAATTAGCTTTTACCACTATTATTTAACAATTTCTCCAGTAAATTAAGCTCATAGATAAAGACTCAAGACAAACAAACCTTTCAAAATTGATATCTAAAGCTTGTCAAGTTATTGATTGAAGTGGATGCAATTGTTAATGTTGCCAAATTGGAATCTAGAGTTCCCCATTCATGTTAATGCATCTATGTTTACATAGGGAATGATGTAGGGCCAAAACCCAAACAATACTATTGATAGACCCATTTGCTATGCTAGCCCGTTAATGACATGGGTAACAAGAATAACACAATTTGAAGACAAAATGGGTTTCTGTAAATGGATACAATATGCTATTAAACAATGTTATTTACTAGGAACTATTTGTTTGTTCTTTGTTGATCAAACAAGCATTAGAAAAACTTTAAGAGAAGAATATGGTGTGAATCATGAATGGCAGTGACTAGCTGCTATTACTTCCCACTGATAGTGGGATAGTGGGATCAGTAATACAAAATGTAGTCAGAACTTAGGGTCCTCAGTCTCCGTTGCATTTGGAAGCAACAGAAGACTCGTTCATGATGTCACTAGCAGTCACACACATGTAGTGGCCATTTTATCAACATGCACTCACATTGCAGAGACCAATGTGGGGAAAAGAGTGAGAGATTAAATGATAAATTGAACCTCAAAGATTCTGCATGGCACCAGTGTGCTATGAGACATGAACCCTCAGAGTATAAGTCACCAAAAATCAACAGAAGTAAGATGCCCCATTCAGCAACTGATCTGAGCATTTGACATCCCTAGCAACTTCTCACCCAAGAATAGGGCTAAACTTTTTGGCAGTATGGCATACCTGCATATTTCAAAGGTCTTTGATGATGCAGATAGGTGTCCCAGGTGGTGAATTAATGAGGCCCAACAGCAACAGCTGACTTCTCACTCTGGAGCCAGAGAGCACATTCCTTCTCCAGCTCAACCACATGATGCATGACAAAGTGTGTTGGGTACATACCCAGTTTCTTTTGCCAGATGACCTACTGTTGAAGTTTGGCAATTATCTATTTGTTGAGGAGTGTATCTATCTATCTATCTTCTGCAACAAATTCATGTGACTTATTTTCAGTTCTTATCCAGCTACACCCACCTCCTTTCTTAACACCTCTGTCCTTCATCAAATATCTTACCTTCTCAACATTCTCCCACATTCCAGCTGCAGCATACATGTTTGAAAGCAGCACATAGACAGCAGCATCTTGTGAGTCCAGCTTCAAAGTCCAGTCAGCAACATGCTCTACAACCTCTACTTTACCATAGCGGTGGCAAGCACCAAGCAAAGGACTCCAGATTGAGGCATCTGGCTCAAATGGCATTCTTTGGATGAAGTCCTCTGCCTCCTGTAAGCATCCTGTGCGGCCAAGAAGGTCAACCATGCAGCAAAAGTGATCCAGTGTGGGCATGACCTTGTAGTCCTGATCCATGGAACTAAAGTGTTGATGACCTTCATCCACAAGACCTGCATGGTTGCAAGCAGAGAGGACATTGACAAATGTGATTCGATCTGGTTTGAAACCTTCTGTTTTCATCTGCTTAAAGAGTTCCAGGGCTTTATTCCCATAACCATGCTGAGCATATCCACCAATCATTGCATTCCAAGACACTACATCTCGTGCAGGCATTTGGTCAAAGACTCTGCATGCACCCTCAATATTACCACTCTTTGTATACATGTCAATAAGGGCATTCCCCACACAGACATCTGCCTCAAGTCCAGCTTCACATATTTCTCTGTGGAATTCCATCCCTTCTACTAGGGCTGCTAGATTTGCACATGTGTTGAGGATGCTGACAAATGTGATTTTATTTGGCTTTACACCTTCTCCTTTCATTTGCCGATAGAGATTAAAAGCGTCCTCACCATATCCATGTTGAGCATATCCTCCAATTATTGCATTCCATGAAACCACATCCCGCGATTGCATATCATCAAAGACCTGCCTTGCAGCTGATATACTTCCACACTTAATATACATGGTGATTAGGGCATTCCTCAAACTAACATCAGACCCAAATCCAGCATCAGTGATTTGGGCATGCACCTGCATCCCCTGTTTCAAAGAAGCTGGGCTGGTGCAAGCATTGAGAATGCTTATGTATGTGACCCTATTTGGTTCCACAAGTTCTTGTTGCATTTGATGGAAGACTTGAAAGGCCTCATCATGGAGATCATGCTCAGCATATGCTGAAATCATTGCAGTCCATGCAACAACATTGCGATTACTCAATTTGTCAAACACTTGGCGTGCCTCCTTGATACTTCCACACTGAGCATACATGGTGATGAGTGCAGGGCCCACATGAACATCGGACTCAAATCCACAACTGGTAATATAGGCATGTACCTGCTTCCCCTGCTCCAAAGCCACTGGGCTGGTGCATGCACTCACAATGCAAGTGAACAGAATGCGATCTGGCTTCACTGGTTCTTGTTGCATCTGATGAAAAACTCCCAAAGCTTCCTCACAAAGACCATGCTCAACATACCCTTCAATCATAGCAGTCCATGAGATAACATTCCGGCTTCTCATTCTGTTGAAAACTTGCCACGCATCCTCTATGCTTCCACACTTGCTGTACATTCTGACAAGGGCTGTCTGTATACGAACATCAAACTCAAATCCAGCTTTCATAATTTCAGCATGAACCCATTTCCCCTGTTCCAAAGCTTTTGGACTGCAACATGATTTCACAATGTTGAGGAAGGTTATGATGTCCGGTTTCACACCTTGGTGATGCATTTGGTTAAATATTCCAAAAGCTTCCTCACATTGACCATGGGCAGCATATCCACCAATCATTGCATTCCATGATACCACATTCCTATTTGGCATTTGGTCAAACACTTGGCGTGCACTTTCCACACTCCCACATTTGGCATACATGCTAACAAGGGCATTGTTCACATGAGCATCTGACAATTCATGTCCAGCCTGGATGATGTAAGAATGCACCAGTTTGCCCTGTTCCAGAGCTTCTGGACTAGCAGATGCATTTAAAATGCTTAGTAATGTGACCTTGTCTGGCATCATGCCTTCCCACTGCATCTGCAAAAAGAGTTCAAATGCCTCCTTGCCACACTTGTGCTGTGCTAATCCTGCAATCATTACATTCCATGAGACCACATTCCGTTCAGCCATGTTGTCAAACACCTGACATGCATGCTTTATGCTCCCACATTTTGCATACATGTCAATGAGTGCATTATCCAAAATGGTGTCTGATCTGATCCTGCTTCTGATAATGTTGGCATGCACCTTTTTTCCCTTCTCTAGAGATCTAAGGGAAGTACATGCATTGACAACCCTGGTATAGATTATCCTGTCAAGTGTCACCCCCTGTGATAGCATTTGCTCATACAGATTGAAAGTCTCCAGAAACTCCCCATTGCTGCTGTATCCTGCCAACATTGTAGTCCAGGTAAACATATCTCGTTTGCACAATTGGTCAAATACCTTACGAGCTTCCACCAAAGTCCCACACTTGACATACATAAGCAGAAGAGTGTTGGCTACATACAGGCTTGGCTTGAACCCTGTCTGAATCATGTGGGTCTGGACCTGCTTTCCTGTTACCAGATCTTTCTTGTCAATGCACCTGCGCAAGAGACTGAGATATGAATGGGAGCTCGCCTGTACACCCCATTGACTGCTGCATAGTTCCTTTTCTAGTTGTCCCTTGACAATCTGAAGAAGCCTCTCATCACCAGCCATGTCAGAAAAGCTCCTAAAAACTCCCTGTTTTGACCATCCTTCAAAGCAGGCAACAACCATGATACTGGCCCCAGTACGATCTCCACTGTCAGTAACTGCCCATGTTGTCCTGCACACCTTCAGAGCTCCACTTACAAGATTTCAATAACAATCTTCATGGCCAACTGTGGGAGGGAGTTCATTTAGACCAACATTATTATACAAAAGAGATACCGTCAGAAATGCACGTGTGTGTATGTGAGCAACAAACATAGAGGAAAAAAGCATTACCTTTTTGTTTGGCGATCCATGATGGACATGAAAATGGGAACCATGACCCGGTTGTGCTTCACATTGTGTTTCCACAGCCACTTCTGTCTGTCAACATAGAGAGATGCCATTAACCCATTCTCATGGACAACATTGTTTTGTAAGTACGCAAACTTCAAATTGGTCTTTGAGTGGTTTCCCCTTCCCACCCTGTTTCCACATGAAGGAGCAGAAGACTTGAAGAGCTCTTGTTGAAGCCATTCCGTGCTCAATGGTTGCCCTGAAAACAACATCACCAGTCCATCATTGGATATCAAGCCAGTTCTGCTAAAGCGAAAACAATTCTACAAACCCTTCCATCTGATTCCAAATCTGTGAGTGATGTTTCTTTCAAGCTTTTCAGATCCCTGGGAGGAAAAGAATTAGGTCCACAGATTGCTCCTAAGCCCACCTCAGAAGCAATGGCACCTACAGGTTGACCAGCGAGCTGCCACAATTTACAAGAAACAGCAACCAATCTGCTTCTTGTTCTTCATCTATTTGCGCATGTCTTTTCTCAAGCTGCATGGAGGGATGAGAAAACATACCAGGAGCTGCAGATGCCGCCGGAGACGCCAGGATAGGTGATGAAGGGCAACAACCCTGCCGCCACTCCATTCTCATTCCATCACAAGGGGAAACTCTGAACTTGGACTTGGTGTAGTTTCTGCTAGTACTGAGAACAATGAGCTTCAAGCCATGACAACGGCTGCATACATCACCAAACAAAGACTGCAAGATCACCATTCTCCTTCTCAAAATACTAACAGGACCTTGCCACGAAAGCATTTTTGCGAAGTCTCATGTCTCTCTCGTTCGGACTTGCTCCTGCTGCTGCTGGAGGAGCTAGCTAATAAGAGTAATTGAATCACAGTGGAATTCTGAACCAGTTTAGAGATAGTTCCTCTCTATTGCAACACTCCAAACCTACAACCTGCAGCAGGACAACAAAACAACACCATGGTGGTTAGCGAGGTGAAGCCCAAGTGGATCCTTGAGTTTAGCTGGCCAGAAATGTTTCTATAGTGGACTCCACATGACCTCAGAATGTAGGGATACCAAACCTTTGGCCAGTTTCTTTCTGGGTGCATCACAATAATCTCTAGTCCCTGAAGGGGAGAAGGAGAGCTGACAAAACAACAGGATAGGAACACTTCTCCTGAGGGGATCATGCATCCTCCAACCTAAGAATTTGCTGGAGGCATCATGCCACTTGCTGCCAAAGAATTGCTGGAGAGATCATGCATCTTGTTTCCTAAGAATTTGCCAGAGGCATTGTCTGTCTTGCTTCATTAGAGTCTGCTGGAGAGATCATGCCTCATGCTTCCTAAGAATTTGCTGTACACATCATACATTTTGCTTCCTAAGAATCTGCTGGTGAGATTACGCTTCTTCCTTCCTAAACATTTGATAGATACATCATACATCTTGCTTCCTAAGAATCTGCTGGAGAGATCATGACCGCAGCAGCGTCTTCATGATCTTCCCGTTGGGAAGCAAAGACGTTTGGTTCCAAATGCCACAATTTGCAACATGAGAAACAGACTTGCAAAAGAGGGAGTGTTCAAACAACCTGAAATATAATGGAAGCTGGCTGTCAAACTGAGGCTCTCAACATCTGCCTTGGTCAGCTTTTGCTTTCAAACCTCCTTCGTCGCAGCAACAGCATCATCATCTTCATAAAGACAGCAAAACATTCACGAACTCTCAGTATATCTGCCGTCTGCAGCTCCAGGAAATTGAGTTTATGCAACCTGCATTACCACATCATCACTGTAAAACAATAGTAGATTGTTTTGACCATGCAGCACAAAGCCAATCTGAACTATGCTTCTTCAAACCCTAGAATGCCGATCTGCAGGGGAAGAATGACATCACCAACGAGTCTTCTTCTGAGTGCTGGAGATACAAGAGCTCCAAACCCTAGAATGCCGATCTCCCCGCGTGGAAAGTAGGGTATCCTGTCCTGGTTGCTGCTGGCCAAGAGAGAAGAGAGAGAGAGGGAGCTGCAAGGAACGAAGGGCAGCCAACGGCGATGGAGGCGTGGCGATGGACGTAGCAGCAGCAGCAGTGCATGTGCCTGCCATGCACTTCTCTCTCCCCGCGTCCTCGCGCTTGCACCCATTGCTGCTTCTCCCCACAGGAGCGTCGTCCTCCTTGCTGACCTCCACTTGCGCCGCAATCTCTCGAGGATTGCCCGTTCATCATGGTCTAGGGCGGACTGCTGTCCTCGTCGGGGGCTGCTGGGGACGACGAGTATTCCCTCGCTTTTGGAGCACGGTGATCACCAACCCCAAGGATCCTTTCCTAGCCGCAAGGAATCTCGGCTCCACTGCAGCGGTAGCCTCGGGGTCCGGTGCCGCTAGCTCTGCTTCTGGTTCAAGGAACGGGAATGTGGTCAGACGCTGGCGACCATCCACAGTCGTCGCAGGTGGTGAGTTTCTCCTCCGTTGTATGTGTGTGGGTTGTGTTTCTTTTGTGTTCTGGTCGCAACGGACACAAGGGTCACACCTTCAAAACCCTAGACATTGTGGAGTTTTTCTTTCTCTGCAGTCATCACATAGATATGTACTTGGACTATCAGCAGCAACAACAACAACAAACTGTCCATCATCCTGAACTGTTCTGTTTTGTCTTCAGTAGGTGATCTTGAAGGAGAGAGTTCAGCTGCTGCAAAGTCTCAGAGAAGTGGTGAAAGGGAAGAAGATTCTTTGCACACAAGTTCACAGGAGAAAAAAAGAGAGCGATACAGCAAAGCTGATAAAGCAGCTAGGAGCAACTCAGTTACAGCTGCTGCTGGGAAGGGTGGTGGTGCATTCAACAAATTCAGAAGCAAGTACCAGGCTTCTGGAATTGGACAGACCAAGTCATATTCTTCTTCAACTTGCAGCACACAACAACGTTCTTCTGGTGGAGGTCGTCGCACTTATGTCTCTGGCAGTAAATTCCTTAGTTCTGGTACACATGCAAAACACGTCTGTAGTGATGAAAAAATTGGTGCAGTTTCTTTTCATAAGAGAAAAAGGGTGGTGGCATTTTCATCACACATTGGCAAGTAGAATTTGGCTCACAATTTCTGATTGGAATGCCAGTTGCACATATTTAGTCAATGCCTTTCATGATGCTGTCAAAGATCTCTGAACATGTGTGTGATTGTACAGTCAGTTACACTTTGTTGGATGACACTTAGGCAGGACAATGCTGTGGGTTGTTGCAGTGACCTTGCAGGAAACAGTCAGTAAGAGCCGTTTGGCTCAGGAACACGAGGAGAAGATGCAGAATGGGGGTGATAGTCGCAAGCGAACTGGATCCCATATGAAGCCTGGAGTTATGGAGGAACCTAAAGTCAAGAGGAGAAAAGATCCAGCAGCATCCGACCTGCGACACTCGCTTGACATGTGCTCCAAGCATGCAAACGTCATGCAGGCACTTGAACTTTATGACAAGGTGGTGGCAGAAGGGGCTCTGAGTTTCAACCAGTATAGTTTCAACATTGTTTTGTATCTTTGCTCGTCAGCTGCCACAGGTGTACTGAAGCGAGGGAAGAGCGGCAATGAGCGCAGTCAGCAAGGTCTTTGGTTGCTACCTTGCAGAAATTTAATGTTGAATTTCTAGTATTACTATTGGATGGAGTTGCCAAATTTGACACTTGTGAATCAGTTCCTTACTGCACTCTTGAGTCAAAGACACTCAGCAAGTTGTCAGTCATGGTATGCTGACATGCACACAAGTGAAAGCTGTTGCTAGAAGGATGTCTGGCAATACATGAGAAGACTAGTTGTCATGAGTTAAGAAGATGATGAACACAACCAGAAGCAATGGGGCTTGTGTTACCCAGCAGTTATGGACTTATGCTTACTGCTGACCTTTACAGGTGATGGAAAGGAACTGATTGGTGATCAAAATGCTGAAGAAGTTGTAGTTCTCTCAGATGATCAGAAAGCGTTGTGCTTGAAACGAGGTTTTGAGATTTATGAGGTAATGAAGTTGCAAGGGGTGCCACCTAATGAAGCCACTTTCACTGCTGTTGCCCGCTTGGCTGTTGCCAAAGGAGATGGGGACCTTGCTTTTGATATGGTCAAGCAGATGGCTGAGGCAAAGATCACTCCCAGGTAGAATATCTCCTGGTGCCTTAAATGTTTCATTATCTCTTGTATTTGATTGTTTGAGAGTCCTCCATTGTGAGATCTGCCATATGACCATATCTCATTCTGCACTTTTCTGAAGTTGCCTGTCTGTACACTTCAGTTTTCTTTAAGCCATTCCTTGTGTAATGGGCACTGCATAGACGTGTAGAGACTGATTGCATGTTTCATGATTCTCTTAACCAGTAGAAGCTTATGTTTGAATTTGTGGTTTTTTCAGACTTAGGTCATATGGCCCAGCTCTTTACACTTACTGCAAAATGAAGGTTGTGGACAAGGCATTTGAGGTTGATGAGCACATGTGTGCAGCCGGTGTTCAACCAGAAGAAGCTGAATTGGAAGCCCTGCTGAAACTAAGTGTTGAAATGGGCTTAGAAGAAAAAGTGTACAGTTTACTCCATAGACTTCGCACCACTGTGAGAGAGTTTTC
>Ga0209208_10003158_pt1 | contig 23719 bp, 13 predicted proteins | sample S1TSphfallax_3_FD_187694 | JGI IMG/M metagenome (GOLD analysis project Ga0209208, IMG submission 187694) | Host-associated microbial communities from peat moss isolated from Minnesota, USA - S1T2_Fd - Sphagnum fallax MG (SPAdes) (version 2) | ecosystem: Host-associated > Plants > Peat moss >...
CCTCCCCTTGCTGGCCCCCCACGCTTCTTCTCTTCGCCTTGAGAATTCTGTCTGCCAGGCCGAACGATCTGTCCGTCTCTTCGCCTTGAAAATTATGTTTGTCAGGCCGAACGATTTGTCCGGCCCGGTTCCGCCGGTCCATTAAAATGCGGAACTGTCCGACTGTCCGGGCTGATTCCGCCAGTCAATTAAAACGCGGAATCGTCGTCGGACGCACAGACGCACACACATGTTGTAATTATATAATGCATTTTATTAACACCCCAAAAGCTTACATTGGCAAATGATTTTTAAGACTCACCTAAAGCTTCAAAAGGGGCATGAGCAAGTTGTAATACGAGCTTTGCATGCAATTTATGATCATTGAATGCATAAAGGTTAAAAGTTATCATGTATACATAATTAGGTAACTTAAAGCATCCTCAATGCAACTTGTCAAATTCTCTTTCCAAAACCAACATTGATGGTGAGTTTGGACCCTTGTCATTCGGAACTGATAGCATATCTTTGCATTATACCAATGTAGAAGCACAATACAATTCATCAAATCGTTTGAAACACTAAATGAAATAGCTTCGCCAAAATTCACTACATGTTTCGCTTGATTTGCATTGCCATGACTTGAGTAAGAAGACTCTTGATTTTCCTGTCCATAACCCTTTAAATTGATGCCCAACAAATATTAGAACATGTTTTGTATTTGGTGAGTGGAGGGCATCTCAATCCATATTGTTTCTACAACCAAAGTGAGGGGGTGTAATGGGTTTCAAAATAGAGGGTGCTTTAATATGGGGCTCCATTGGAAAAAATGAAGTTACACCAACATCTGGCTAACGTTCATTGGAACCACAACTTGCCTATTGTAACTTGCCACTTCTATTACGTAGTTGTGAGGTGCAACCCATATTATTTCAAAAACAATTTGAGACTTTGAAGTTTGAACAATCCCACTCCCAATAGAAGACTTTCAAAACATAATAATAAACATGCTTCCTTTTGGCTCAACTATTCAGGTTGTTCAACTTTGGGCAAAATTTTGGGATAAAATGTGGTGAGCAATTGGGAACATCTTGGGAAACATTTGGGGAATTTGGGAGCATGTTGAAAATCTATTAAGAACATGCTATGAAGACATTGGGAACTTGATGTCAACACATATGATTGATAATTTTATGTGCACTTGGTGAAAAGACATTAAGAACATCAAAATCTAAAAATCTTCAAAAAACCTTTAAGAAAAAAAACCTAAGCTTCTAAAGTGCATGCATGCTTCATCACCTCATTGATAGAACAAGATTTAATATCCTAACAATATTCCTCACCCATTTATGCCTAGACTTAATGTCTTTCACTCTAATTGCCAACTAACTCCTAGTTAGTGATTTGTTTGGTGGGTAATCAATTTATTTAAAAAGCTATGTTCAAACTTTTGTTGGCTAGTTAAATTAACTTCTTTCAATAACTTATTCAAATTTTTAAAAAACACAAGATTTGTCTTTTTAAAATTCATTTCTCATATGAGCTTCCAAACTCATCTAATTCTTCCTCTTATTATAAACTATCAATTTCACCAAATCAAAAGGAATCTTGCAACCAACCCTTGCATCAATTGGTCAATTCGTATTCACCATTATCAACTTCTCTAGGTTATTTGATTGTAAGCAACATCTCCTCAAATTGGTGAGTATGTTAACATGGAAAAATATATTTTTAGTTCCTACTTGAAAACAAGTGAAAGCACACTACAGTGTAAACAAAAAATTGTCATTGTTTGACAATTTTTGATACTTGTGGAACCTTGATATATCATGGTGGGTGTTTGGAAAATATTTTGTACCTAAAACTTTCAATTAATGATGTTTTACATCACAATATATCATTGTATCATGAAATTGGATCAAATATGAACAAATTAATTATTAATTGGAGTACATTTTCACTTTGTAATGACCCTGTCACAATGCTGCAATTGTAAAAAGGGATTATGAAGGACTAAATTCAATGGTAGTTTATCTATGAAATTTTGCACATGTACAAAAACAATCATGAAGAAGAATCCTTTTCACTAAAATTTTCAATAATTTTTTTTAATGTTGTAAAGTTCATATCAAATGTTTTAAAAACATTTGTTACTACATTATGTTATAATAATGATGAAAATTATGATCTTTTTAAGTTGTAAAATGATCTTCCATTGAAGATGTAGATGGTTTAAATGCTGTTTTTACCATGTTACATAAAAAGAATGAATTTTCAAAACTAAGAAAAAATGGTAATTTGCTATAAAATAAAGGTTTTAAATCAATGCTTATAAAAGTATTGGTATACTTTTACACAATGATATAACTACCAATCAATTGCATATTGATGGGTTTAATAACTTATTTTATGTTTGAATTTCAAATTAACTACATGTGATCTTTAAAGAAATTCAAAATGAATGATATTTTACATGTTACTTCTTTTTATATTATATGTAGTCCCAATTTTCCCTAAAATTGTTTACACTATAGTGTGCTTTCATTAGAACCTATAATCCCCAATATATGTTTAAATAAAAAGCCAATAATTGAAAACTCATGTTTGTTCCACCACTCCAAGGGGCATTTGATATCTTTCACATTGACTTTATACTTTCAAAATGTCAATAATTCTCATTAAAAATTTATTTCAAATGTTCATTGGTGCTTGCAACCATTTCAAAGATATTCAAACAACTATCTTGATCAATCTTATTAACAAAAGAACTATCTACCTAAAATAATGGATGCAAATGTTGGTAGGACATTAAGAGGATAGGAAAAAAGGATTTCCTATCACACTCTTTAACTATGGTCACCTCTTATGCATGATCATTATAAAAAAAATCAATTTTAAACTTTTGAATCTAGGATCTCACATTAGAACTAGCATATTATGAGTTCCTTTTTCATCATATCTAGTCAAAAAGGAAAAGAAGGAATCAATGAGCTTACAAACTTCCTTTTTATGTTCCTTGCAAGACTTCACAGGAAAAAAAATTAAAAAATTAAAAAAATCTACGAAAATCTGTTGACTTTTGTGCGGAACTCTATGTCCTCATACCTAGGGTGTTCCCGAAATGACGGGTCCTTGGCCTCTGGCTCAGGTTCCCATTATTTTGGGGACACCCCAACCCTCAGCTGTTACCGTAGTGAACAAACACGTGTTTCGAAGACTCAAGGGCCAAGCTGCTACAGTAATGGAAAAAAGGGAGAACGTATAGAGCGTCCACATTCGGTTCCAAGGGCGTAGCATCCTAACAACACGGCCTTCCCTTACAAATTATCGATTATTTCAAGCTCCGAGTTGCTCTGCTTCCTGTAGATTTTTAGTGCGAGGTTTTGTGCCTCAGTTTTGAACAAAATTTGGGCTCCAAATGGCTCCAAATTTCCTGCTCTTGACCGAACAGGCGATAGACTCAGCGAAGAGCCTGACGTCGGGACAAAATGAGCAACTCTTCAAGCTCAACAAACGTCAATGCAAATATGTGGCGCAGAAGCTCTCAGAATCTGGAGAAGTTTTGCAAGTTTTGAAGTCTGCAGTCGGTGAATCTGTTGTATGTAATTGTGAGGCAGCACTGAAAGAACTTTATCGAGTTGCGACAGATGCTCTGTCACTTATCAAGGATTGTCGTCGCGAGCCGTGGCTGAAAGCAGCGATTACACAACGCAGCTCGGAGGATTTCGCCGAAGTTTGTTATGATCTGCAATGGTGCACTTCAATACTCTGTAGTACTACGAGAGCTACTTATAGCCAGATTGACATTTCGCAACCAGAAGGATGTGATGGTAGGCTAGGTGCTTTTGATCTCTTCAGACTGGAAACAGCCGCAAAGCAAGACCAAGAGGATTTGAGGTCGAACTTAGAGCACCATGTTTGTGACGCTAGTTGTGTGAGGTCCCCAGCTGAACCATGCCTTGCTGCGCATGTTTTAAGGAGGCTGGATAATAGGCCGACTGCACTAGGAGCTGATCCTATGACTAGAAATTCGCCTTCCTCATTGTGGCAGGTGGATCCTCAAGATTTGCCCCAAGGAAAGCGTTTAGGGGGAGGCGGCTTTGGCGAGGTTTATCAAACCGAATGGCTAGGAGAGAGCTATGCCAAAAAGGTATTCCGCCAGGCTAGTGGTGACAGTTTCAAGGTAGAGGCCGAGATTCTTGGCGTCCTCTGTCATCCTCATGTGGTGAGGACAGTTTGTTGGTCACGTTTGCAGGAGAAACGTGGTTATTCTCTTGTCATGGATCTCATGAAGGAGGATCTTTATGATTTTTTGCATCCCGATGATGACTCCGATGATGACTCCGATGATGACTCTAATGATGTAGCAGCGGTTCCACTGTCAACGCCTGCAGCAGTGGATCTTATGCTTCAAACTGCACGGGGGTTGAGATACTTACACAGCAAAAACACAGTACATCGCGATGTCAAGTCCAAAAACATTTTAGTAAAACCTCTTATTGATGTCCCTGAACTTGAATACATAGAGGGATACCTGACTGTAAAGCTCACCGATTTTGGGACATCCACGATAAAAAAATCAATCACCAGACGCTCCCACCAGACATTTAATGTTGGTACTAGGAGCTGGATGGCTCCCGAGGTGTTCCTCATAGAGGAAGAATGGATGTACACCGGTGCTGCGCAAAGTTCTCCAATTGCACACCCACACAAAGCAGATGTGTGGAGTTTCGCGATGGTGTGTTTTGAGATACTGACCAGGGAAGTGCCTTTTAAGGATGAGTTGCAGACTCGACTGTTCCATCGCATAACAGTCGATGGTTTGCGGCCCGTCCTTCCGAACGAATGCCCAAGAAGGCTGGTTTCCTTGATACAAAGGTGCTGGGAGTACGATCCTCGCGAGAGGCCCGATTTCATTGAAATCTGCAACGAACTCCGATACATCAAAGGTCTTCTCCTCACAGGTAGCTAGCTCACTTCACTCCTGTCTCGAGAACCAAGGGTCTCACTACCAGTGTTGGGCGGGTATGTCGATTTCAACATACCAGTTGGGTACTGGTATTATGTTTTTTTTCAACTTAGAAACTGGGTAAGAAGACTAGTTTTTAAAAAAATCTTCAAATACAGGTCGGTCTATATAATAACCTACATGTTTTGGGGGTATCCCATGTCTAAATGTAAATAGACAACAACTAATATGAGATATGTGAAGAAATATCGAATATTTACATCAAGATTTTATCTAAAGCAAGGAAAAAACTTTAACAAAAAGCCATCATGAGGAGATGCTTGTTTCTAATCTGCAAGCTGGAAGAGTTGTTCCATTGAAGAGTACATGAGAATGTAACTCACACCACTCATGAATAACACAAAACACAAAGCCTTAACTTTTAGAAGCCTTATTAGAGTTGACAATACATACCTTGAAGCACAAAAAAAGTTCACATAATAGAGTTATCTGTAACCCTGTCTTCACCCTGTCTTTGGGCCTCTTGTCACCCCCTATCCCCTCTTTCAGTGTTATCCCCAAAGAGAAGACATTTTATTAAATCTCAGTATGAAATGCTGAAACCCAGCATTTAATGCACAAAGTTTGAGATTAATTATAGTAGTTGTACAGTTAGGAGCAGTGAAAATATATGTAACAGCAGTGGAGTTTGCTCAGGAAAAAGGAACAACATGATGAAACTCAGTTTACCACCAAAATTGATGGTTTTCTGAGTTTCATCCCCCGTTGAATGTACTTTTTTGCAGGTGTTTTTTACTCTTACCCTGTGTATGACCAAACTGAGGGTTCCGGTGCTGTATTTGTCTTACTTACGGATAGCTCTAATATCTGAATGGGACTTTCTCAAAAGAGGAACGCTCCGAGTAAGAACAAGTACAAGGATAGTGGAGACAAACAATGAACTAGAGCATGTCCCCAATTTTTTACATACCCAGATACATACCCCTTGAAACCTTATATACCATACGAATTCTGGTCTCTACCCATGTCACAGATAGCCACCAAGTAGGTCATATAAAGCAGTCATATGAAAGAATGCAAAACCTAGGGGCTTCCATTTCGTTTGTACCACAACAGACCTGACTTGACAAGCAGTTCGCACCCCAAAGTCAAGCTCATTGGCAAGGACCCAGTACAGTGCTTTACAGCAAGGCCTATGCACTTATTTGGTTCTACAACTATGGAATAGCAAAACTGCCAAGCTCCACTGGTCATAATCCATGGTATGTAATATACATCGACCCTTGGTCTTTGTACATTAACCATGAGAATATTTCGTTTCCAAGGGTCTGTTAGCCAAAGCTTTTGAGAAAAAAATTCATGATAATGACTTAAGAATATTCTCAAAAGCCCTAACTTTCTACCCTTAAACATAAGAATATTCTCATAACTAGGGTCAGAATATGTCATGGGTTGTGACCTGTGGAGCATGGCCATTTTGCTATTCCATATTACACACACATTAATGCTAGAAGTAGCTTGGACCTTATGGTTGGAAATAGGTGATTTTCCAGTACACTCATAAATGTTACTTAACAAAACCAGGATTAGTGTAAAAGGTTAGAACTCAAAGCTTTAGAGGACACAAATGGTTTGATATTTCATCCATTCAAAGATTTATTCAAATTAATATCTTTAGTCTCATTTAATTTCTTTCTTGTGCAATTTTTGGTTCAGTTTTAATTGCAGTGTTCTGATAAGTAATGTAAATTGTTGTATCTTATTATAAATAATTAAAACCTGTAAATATAATAAAAGTTATGGAAAAATTATCATGGCATGGACCTTGTGCATTTTACACCTTCATTGTTCTTGCAAACTCGACAGCTTGATTTAACTGGAAAAGTAGATTAGTAACTGGTAATAAATTTTCAGGCTGAATGGGAGAAATCTAATTGAAGCCTTGTCTTTGACCTCACAGGTGATAAAATACAGATACAGAAAATGGATGTTCGTTCTTTTGTAACTAAGCCAATTGAGGTAAAATCACGAGAGGTTTCAATGCCACCAATAAAAGCACTATCTTTTGATTTACAGACCTGTCACACAAAAGACTTCCAAAGTATGAGTTGGTCCATGATCAATTTTATGTTGAAGAGCCTTTTGTGGTGTTCACTTTACATATAGTAGCCATAGATGAAATGTTTCAGGTCCAGTTTCCAACATCATAACAAATATTATCGGCTTCACATATTTGCTGACATACTCCTGCTTACCAAGTATAGGTTCAAGGCCCTTGGGGAGGAAGCGGTGGAGATTCTTTTTCTGATGGCCTAGCAACTGGCATCAAACAGTTGAAGGTCAGGAGCGACAACATCAGGAGCGACAACGGAGTTTTTCTGTCTCTTCAGGTTGAATATGATATATGTGGCCAATCGTTCCAATCCAGTTTGCACGGTGTAAATACTTATGGAAGGGAAGAGGAGGTGAGGTTTGCATGCTTATATTTCAATGGCATGACATTCTGTGCGGCTAATCGCCAACACTTATGATTGAAATCATATACCCTAAGTATTTTTCCCTTGACATAGAGATATAAGTACAGGAATACCATTGGTTTTTTATTCATTACTAGTAACTTTTATTGTTGTCTGGTTGGCCGTCCCCCCACAATAGTGTCTCAACTGAAAGATGACTTTTGTAATTTGACGTTTTCAAAGTTTTGAATTGGGAGAAATGTAATCCATGTGGTAATATTCGATAGTAGATATCCAAATTGCAGGATGAATGGATTAGACAAGTTGTAATATGATTGGTTGGATTGCAAGTAGGTTGGATTTGGATTTGCTTTTCAATAGCATATGGAAGTTATGTTATGTGCATTGTGTCCATTTTAATTGACTGAAATCTTAACAGTTTTGGAAAGTTAAGACAATTAAGCAAAGCAATTAAGGCTACATTGTATGCCCATTGCCTTTTGTGCAGATTAAATTCAACTATCCTGGCGAGTATCTTCAACAAATTGAGGGATTTGTTGGTATGATACCTATAAGGCAGGGGAATCGACAGGTGACAGGTATTAGTTCCATCACATTCAAGTCTAATATCAGATCCTATGGCCCTTATGGGGGTGATGGAGGAGAGAGACCTTTCAAAAGTGGCATTGGAAAGATAGTTGGTTTTTGGGGAAAATCCGCTTTAGCCATTGATCAAATTGGAGTATTTATAGTTAATCCCACTTGATTCAAAATTATCAGGATGCATGCTGATGATTACCAGCAAAAAAAACTATGATCAACTTGTTCCCTGACTCTCGACTGCAAGCAAATTCCCCTCCTGAGACATTTCCAATTTATGTTTTAGAATAGGAATTGGAGCTTCTTCATAAAAGTAAAGAACTTCTCAACAATGGAACCACAGCCAGGACCGCACCCTGAAGGGATGGATGGTGGGTGGACAGAAAACTATTTTCCATTTAGTTCCAAATACTTACCAAAACATGCTAGTTTTAGACCAGTTTCTGCTTTTACTATTTGGTCTGCTATTGGTTTTTTTTAAAGATTCTTTTGGGGATCACACAGGGTATCAATATCAATATTTAAAAAGTTTGGGTGTCAAGTAGGTTATCAAATAACTGGATAAGAACCACTGGTTAAACTATTGATTATACACTAGTTATAGGGATTTTCAAAATAAAAATGAAGATTTTAAATTTTTCTGTTTTTCAAATTTTTATTTCAGTATTTAAAGATTGACAACCTACCTGGATGATAATCAGGTCACCCAGGCAGGTTATTAATAAGTGGATTATAACCAGTTAACTGGCCACCATTGCTGTGCACCTACTAATAACTCAATAGACATTACCCAGGGTGAACCAGCAGCACCCAGACTGGTACCTACTGTCACCTTCTTAAGTGAAGCCCACTATATTTAACTTGAGAAATGTTACATTTGAATTCAGAGACTTGGTTTAGCGTTAAGATGCATTCTATAGGTCTAGCAATTAGAAGAAATCAAATATTTTGAGCGTTTATTCTAGTGCTAAGGTAAATGAACCTTAAATAGACAGTTTGTTGAGTTGAACCACTATTTCTCAAAAGCATTTTATTTATAAAACATTTTTCAGCAATTAGCAAATTGATGAGAAGCCCAACCAAATTGAAATCATCATTTTGAGAGAGGAAATAAAGTATGAATTTCCAAAAGTGGGCACACATAGACACCTAAAACTTACATATACAGGGCCCTGTTTTGATAGTTGCCATGCCTACTCATATTAGAGTGTATCCCAAGAATGAAAAATCCAAGGCCAAAAAAATGGTACTTATGTATGTCAAAATATTCACCTAGGCACCTACATGTTGCAATCAAATGCACAAAAGAGTGACATTTGGTGTTTTTTTTAATGGATTTGATTTTTAAAATTAATGAATAGCAATTGATCAAAATTATAACATGGCAATTGCCTTGAATGGATACATGAGAAATCCAACTTTGATACAAGTATAACCTAATGCTAATCACCATTAATCAATGTAATGTGTAAAAACAAGTTGTTTCAGCCTAAAACAACTATTAATTTTCCATGTTGCACCTTTGTTCTGGAGAGCTTTTTCTTGACAATGGCACCAAAAATTATTTTGGCCATGGCAATGAACCTTCAAACTGGGATGAAAAAGAAGATCATAACATGAGGCTCTAATGCTCTCTTGTGTTAAGTAGTCTCGGTACAACTTTATGACTCACAAAATTGGCATGGAAAGTAATATGGGCTTGTACACCAATGGAGGTTCTACTAATTGCAAATTAGATCTATTTACTCTTGATAGTTTGGTGTGTGGAGTGAATCACTTTGAGTTGCAATGTTTTTCATTCACCAAACTTCATTGAACCTTCTTTTTTCCTCTTTGTCGAAGAGTCATCATTGTTTGTCTTTCTTTTTATTTACTTTTTTGAACGCATTCTTTTCCTTATTTGCAAGTTGTTTTTGTTTCTTGCATTTTCTATCTTTGATGGTTGCCTCCTTCCTAGTTTCCTTTTGTTTTAGAGATACTAAATAATGTTCTGAAATCATCGTGATCGATTTTGTGCAATCAATTAGAGATTCTTCACATGAGGATAATCTTTAATTGTATTGCAATGATGTTGATTTAATCATATATTTAATATGTATTCAGATAGATTGTTAAAAATAATTGCATTTTCTTTTACTTGTGTCAAAAATTGGACCAATTTTACTCTATATTCTTTAGCTATTTTTTTGGTCTACTTTACCATGCTTTCATCCTAGCATTGTTGCGACATGTCATGCTTGATAGTCATGCACGAAATTTGCTAATAATCTTGGTGACCTCTGATTGTCACTACTTGTCAATCCTAGTGCCTTTTGATTTTTGTTACTTACCAAGTTTGATGCATCATCTTCAATAGACATGGGTCCAACTACCCATGTTCTTTTTAGATTGACAAAATAATGGCACATGTAATCTTTTTGCATTGTTTTTAAACCTTCTTTTAGAACTTCCTATATTTGCAAATCTTAAACAACAAGATTCATTATGTCAACTAATTCTTACAAGTCTTTTTTTACTAGTGAGCATGTACATTTTGAGTAAAGACCTAAGGCTTGAATGACATGTGTATTTTTTGACTAGGGAACTTGATTAAAGTGACCTATTTGACTATCTATCAACTTGAACATTTAGTCAAATTCAATAAAAAAATGACTAGGTTCATCAAAACGGCTAACGATTTCTAATCAACTAAAACATTTAATCAAGTTGGACAAAGCAAAATGACATCCTTTGTTAAAGTGGAAAATTATGTTATAATCAAATAGGACATCCTATGCTACCTAATAGGGAAAAATAATCATAAACTAGGCTAAACAAAAGTCTAAGTTTACCTACATACCAATTTACTTACCTACCTACCTACCTCCTTTGACATACCTACCTACTTACCTCGAACAACCTATTTATTTACTTACCAACTTACTTGCCTACCTAACTAGCTACTTCATTCTTCCCACCTACCATCCTATAAATAATGGTATCCCTACGTCCATGCTTTTGTCACAACATGATGAATGCCTTTGGATGCAAATGCAACTTTACATCATGTCAATATAGGGTTAGTCTAGGTCAACCTAAGATCAACCTAGGCCAAAACAAGGTTAGGTTGTTCGAAAGATAATTAAGGGCGACTTAAAATTGCATCATTCAATCACCCTTAATCTCATGGCGATTGAAACAACTTTCAATCACCATAATTTTGTAGTGACCAAAGGTGATTTTTTAAAAAAATTGGGTGGTGACCAAATTTTTTCGGGCAAAAATTTAAAATTTTCAATTATTAAATCAACGGTGGAAATTTAAATGCACCCCATCAAATGGTTAAATCCATCCATCACCAAAAATTTGATCAAAAATTTGTGTGATCAAAAATTTTCAATCATCCATTTTAATGATTAAAAGGTGACCAAAGTTTTTAGTCGCCCAGGTTGACAATTGAAGGTGATTGAAAATTGGCAATTAAATTTTTTGAGCATTGCTCGAAAAAATTCAAGCAATGACCAAAATGTTTAAGGCAACAACAAAAAAAAATCATTTGTTGGATTAATGGCCATTATCAATCGAACAATTAATTTTTGTCTATTTAAACACATCCAGATGGATGGATGCAATTTTGGTGCTTCATGTTAGTTTTGACAACCTTGTTTACAAATGTACTTGCCTACCTACCTCCTAGACCTATTTACCTACCTGCCAATTTATTCACCTACCTAACCACCTACCTCCTATGACCTATTTACTCAATTTATTTACCTACCTAATTATTTAAAACTTACTTCTTACATATCTATCTATTCACTTATTCACCTACATGCCTACTTTGTATTTTGTACCTACTAAGATTTTCCTACCTAACTATTTCTTACCTCCTACAACCTACCTACCTCCTATGGACTACAAGCTACCTACTTACCTACCCCCTACACTTAACCTACCTATTAATTACATAATTGTCTGACTTACATACATAATTAATGATTTGAAATTTAAAAATGAAATAAAATAAATCGACAAATTCTGTCAACTTTGGAAAATGTAGTCCATTAATAAATACTCATGGATTATCATTGGGGAGGTGAAAGTTTCAATTCATAATACTTGCAACTTATATACATGCTTAAAAGGTTAGGGTAGGTAGGTTAAGTAAGCTAAGTTAAGTGGTTAAGATAAGGCTAAGCTAGAGTACTACCTACCTACTTACCTTTTTATGACCTACCTAAACTATGTACTATTTATTTACCTACACAAATTTTTTTTGTGGTAATATTCTAAATTAAAAAATACGGTAAAAATTTGAATAATCAAATGGTCCACTATCCACCAACCAAAATGACTAATCGAATAGTCTAACATTATGTTAGTGAAAAGACCATTCAATCACACTATACAAGTTCAAATCAACTTATCCATATTGATACCTAGATGGTATTTTTTATACTTGTCCAAATGGGGTCCCTTTTGATTGGATTTTCCAGTAAAAAAAATTGTGAATTGTAATAATGTTACCCACCATGGCATTGGGATTCAATGGCCATATGGTATCGTTTCAAAACCCTTTCAAATGTTGTGAAGGGTCAAAGTTTTCTTGAAGGCCAATGAAACCCATTGAACCAAATCCTTTTTGTCATGCCTTACCCTTTGTTTGTTAAAGTTCAAACATCTTTGTATCCACGAAAAAACAACTTAAAATAAAAAACAATTAATCATTGCAATGCGTGGGATGTGTGTGATGGCAATGTTATTAGGTCTAGCCCCACTTTTCTTGTTGTCCAAACTATAACAATAGTTGACATGGGAAAATTACAACCATCGAGAATTAATAAGTGTCTATTTTCCATTGACATGTTGACTCCACATGTTTTCACTGTTGCAATGAAGTGAAAACTCCATGTGGAAAACAAGCACACAATCGTCCATGCCTTAGGTTGCATAGCCATGGTAGATCTAAGTTCAGAACATTCAATGCAATTGCATCTAAAGTGTTTACCTCTGAAGATGTAAAAGTTGGGGATTGAAATGCCTTACATGTTGATGTAAAACAATACAAACTACCACTCTCTTTGATGTGAAGTAATTGAATTTACTAATTTTTATGCAATCTTTGCAAGCACAAGGGTATCATTGTTATGACTTGCTTATGCACCAAACTTGTCATAGTACTAAATTATAGAAACATCATAGTTGTGCATGCCATAGGCCTATTGCATGTTTTCATAAAACTTAACAATGTTGTTGGGGCATAGCCTTTTTGCACACCCAAAAATTCCATTCTCAAATGGAGTTGCCTTTTCTTGCGTATTCTTTGTTACCTTTAGTCATAATTGTGTCAATGTGATGTGATGGCCCATTTGTTGCATCTTTTTAATGTATCTATAATCATCACTCCTTTTGGATTTTTCAAGAACACTTGACTTGCCTTTACATATATTTAATGTCACCTTATATAAGTGGTTCCTCAAGGAATAAGGTAATAAGGACCCCCCAAAATTGTGTTGTAGTTGCAATTTTTGAACCACCTTCGATTGTTGTGATGGTGTGTTGCAAGGAGACATCCAACCAATTGCCATTTCGGCACATTCATTGTTTCCACACATGTTGTTTACATGTCAAATCTTGTTTTTTGCCATTCTCACTAGGTCCTTACACATTACAATTGCCATCCCGACTTCCAAATCTTGGGCTACTTGGAGTACTTCATTGGCTTTGTTCATGTTGGAAGGACACAAGAGGATTGTTATATTCTCTTTCGGCCTATTGTTCATTACAACAAGTTGCATCTTTAATTTCATTCCCTTCATTTGAATTCAAATAAGGAAAATCTTCTTCAATTGTTTCACCTTGGGTTTCAATTAATAACTATCAATTCGACATGGAGTTCATGGTGCTTATGAAATTGCATGTTATTAGATTGTTTGTGATCAACTACTGCAATTGAAAAGGTTATGTTCCTAACATTACTCTAATCATGTTTAAAGATAATCCAACCACGATGGTTAGGTGCTTGTTAATGTGTTTAATGTTATCTTGTGTGTGACCAAGTAGTGGTGCTTGAAATGGTCAATGCAATGGTTTTTTTAATGGGCAAGTATATATTTTGAATAATTTCATTGTGTGTCAATGGTGGATTGATCACTTTGATCGAATTAACTATCATTTTGTCAAAATAAAACTTGATTTATTTATCTTCATAAAATTATGCCGCCTTTATATGGAAATCACTAAATGTGCTTGAAATGGTTAGGTGAAATTTTATTTTTGGTTTGAATATGTTATTTGATTAAAGTAGTTTTGGCTTGAAAATGTTTTGACCACTTCATTCAAACTAGTCAACATTATTTTGAAACAAAACTAGAGTAATATGTTATAATAATTTGATTAATGATAAATGTACTTGAGATCACAATATGACTATGTTGATCAATCTGCAACAAATGTTCATTTTTTGTTGCATATGGATTTTTTTAGTTTAAATTATTTGGGCCTACCTTCCAATGTTAAAAATGTTAATTAATTACTTTAATTAAAAGACCATTTTAAGAAATCAAAAGTGTGTTACAATGAGCAAAAATAAGTGTCCACTTTAGGCAATTGAACTTTAAGGTTCATTTACCTTAGTCTATTTGGTTTTCAATTCGATTGGTTATGTATTAAGTAATTTTCCATTGTAAATGGGGGGTTTTTCTTCCAAAAAATCAAAAAATTGGGAATTGAATTGATTTGATCTTTAATTAAGATTCTTTTATTCTTGATGGTTTTAATTATTTGTTTGATTAAGAAGCTAATTTTTTAAAAATACTTCACATTGAGTTATGTACTTAATTGTCAAAACAATACAATTAAATTGTTTTAAGGTCTCCAAAATAGTCCCAAACAACACATTTAATCATCTAAAATGGGGGTTTTCTACTAGTGAATGTTTCAAAACTATAGATGGTCATGCTTCAAGAAATGTTTGAAAAGACACCAAAATGAGATGGATGGTGTACACATTTTTAAAGCAACAATTCTTAGTTCAAGTTCCCTTGAACATGAAGGTTTTAACCCTATCCCAAGTGCATATCTAGATTATGGACCATATGTAGGTGAAGGGATGATGACTAAGGTGAAGATGTTATATAACCAATCCAATAACATGGCAACAATGACATCCCATTTTGCTTCCAGCTTCAAGATTTGAAATGCTTTCTTGATGGGTAAAATGAAAATCAACAATGATAAAAAAAAAGAAAATCAAGATCAACAACTTGAAGGTAATTAAGAATTTAGGTGTTATATTAAAAGAGGAATTTAGATCAAAGGTTAAAATAGTTTTGGACTTGTAGCTAAAAGTCCCCTTGTTAGCCATGTGTAACTATATTAGGACACATTGTATGTGAAGTCCATACACTTCATGCACAAGAAGTTAATGAATAGAGCTATGATTCTAAATAAATATGTATATTTCGATTTTGTTGAATCAAATTTCTTCACGAGGCATCTCCATTTTTTCTTTGACCCACCAATCCCCAACTCCATCTCCATCCTAAAACTTGCATGCATTTTGTTGAATGTGTGCACTACATCATGGTTAACATCAAGGGCAAACTTTCATTGTCCTATCTTGCACACAATAAACATCTCTTCGCACATATACCTTTGATCCCCCAAGAGATATTCAAAATAATTATTTCTATGAATGAAATGTTAATGTTAATGTTAATAAACACTTGTATGACATAAAATGTTCACATCATTGATGTTTCCAATAATTAAACCAAGACTTATGTTCCTTATTATTATAAGGTTTCTAGATTTCAACCAAGCTTTTGTGTGTGAGCCCAATACAACTTAGAAATTCTTATAGATGAATAATTAATGAATTTTTTCTTTGAATGTTGACCAATGAATTGCATTTGCAAGTGCATCATCAATGCATGATGTAATGAAAATTACATCATCACATAAAACCAAACATTATAAACCTAAAGTTTAAACCCCAAATGAAGAAATTGAAATAAAAAATGAAAATAAAGGCCTAGTTGTAAATCCTAACCCAAAAAAAGATCTTTAAATGAAGGCCTAAAAGCCCTAAAGGCTAAATGAGGGGTGAAATTATCACTATTAGAATGAAAGGCATGACTTTCACTTTAGGAAAACATCTTTGGTCTCAAATGAAAACAAATAAAAAATTGTTTGGGAGGAGTTCCTTTTTATATAGCCCTCGTGATAATTCTAAGTTACATCCTAAAATCTTACATTCCACTTAGCCTACATTTAAGCCCACTCCTTTGGGGCTGATTTTTCCTTCATCGTTCTACATATGTATAAAACAAAACCCTAAAACCACATTTCTAAGCATAATTTCATCACTAACTTGAATCCATGTTACCCAACTTAAACCTTACCTTGGAAGTATTATTAATGATTGGTGCTCTAGTCTCACAAACCCCTTCACCTTAAACAAATCAGCCCATAATCTACAAACCCAAACCTTAAGCCTAAATAGAAGAACTTACACCCTATAGTTCTAAATGATGCTAAAAATGTCCATGTTTGGTTTTTTCCAAACAATTTCATGTCCCCATTGATGACATCCTATCAAAATTTTGAATCATCTTGACCCAAAACTTTTGAGATAGTATCAGATCTTTTGGAATGTTATCAATATTACTATATTTGGCAATAATCACACAATTTTTTCATTTTGATGACTTTTCATGCCACTCCAAGCTTTTGTTGCTGTCATATGTCATATCCTTTGAGTTCATCTACATGATTCTTCCTTTTCAATAGGTAGTTGTGTCAATAACTTATGCCCACAACTTGTGAGAAACATTCTTGCTCAATCTAAAATAGGTCTTCCCATTTCAACCAACATCATGTTGAAAGTCACCAATGATTACTTATTTTAGGTGATTAAGGTGCGGGAAGTTGTTATTTAAAATACTTTTCAACTTGGAATATTCATAGAAACCCTTTGATATAAACTTTCATATATTATCATTCATAAGTTTTTGAAATTCTTTGTTAAACTTGTTTCCACCATTACTTGAAAATTTTGAACTTTTTCAATTCATTTGATTTTTGTTTTAAAATAAATCCATACCATCCTTGACTTCTCATCAATAGAAGTCATGAAATAACATGTTCCACCAACTAAAATAGTCTTCATGGGTCCACACAAGTTTGTATACACCATGTCAAGCTTTTGGTGTTTAGTCATTTGAAAAATGAAATTTTTTTTGAGAATATTTTTACACTACTTGCCTACCACATAATCTGCACAACTTTCAAGATGATTCTAATAAATACATGCAACCATTTTAGTGACTTGATTCCTTTGCTTGAATAATTTCAAATTTTGCTCTCCCAAATGACCATACTTTTCATGCCAAAGCTTCAAGTTATTTGTTGTCTTTGAACATTCTCAATTATTACTTGACCACCCTGAACTAGTAAATCAAAACAACTTGTAAACAAAACAACTTCTACAACAAATTCTCTTTAATAGCCTTAGCACTTGGACGACATCATCATCATTATAAATTATGTTTTCAATCTTCTAAAACTACACTTTTAGATTGTAAGAATAACTTTGTTCAATGAAAACAAATTCTTAAATATTAGTCCAAGAATGTAAAAGATTTCTACACAACCGATTTAACCACATAATCTATTCCTCATGTTTAGAAGCAAATTTCCCTTCCATGTATTACATTTTGAATAGAATCATGTCCCACATATATATATATATATAATTTCATAACTTATGAAGATGTTGAGTTGTTCCATTATCAATGAACCAATCCCCTTCATTGCATTATTGGTTGTTGCAAGTAAGGCTTACTCTCCAATATGAGTGACAACAACACTTGATTTGTTCTTCAAGTTGGCAACTTTCTACCTACAATCTTTAATGCAATGATCTATTTTTTTGCAATAGTTACAAACATCTCACTTCTTGTTATCTCTAGGAGATTGCTTCACATTAAGCTTTTGTTGAGAAATAAAAGCTAATTGTGCATTGTTACCATTCCCCTCATTCTCCACTTTCTTGAACTCATCATGGAGGACCCTTGCTACAACCAAATCAATGATTAGATTGTCAAATTGCAACTCCAATGCAACAATCAAATTATTTTAGGACTCAAGAAGGCTAGAAAGTAGAACCATAACAATGCCACTATCCTCAACCTCTACACTAAGTGCTTGCAATTGATATGCCATAGCTTTCACCTTCTTAATGTGTTGCAACATGGTGTCAATAGAAGCAAACTTCAAAGTAAATAAGCTGCATCTTAAAAACAATTTATTTGCTAAAGCTTCTGTCTCATAACGATTCAATAGGTAGTACATGTCTCTTTTGTATTCTTGCAAGAAAACATATTGGACACTAATTCATCTTGTCAACATTGTATAATAAAAGATCTAGCTTTCCAATCTATGTTAGTAAACTCAGGATCTCCCTCCCCACTAGGCCTCTCCTCCTCTCTAGAGACGATGCTCCATGGCTCTGTCCTCCAAGAACACTTGCATCTTAAACTTCCATAGGTAAAAGTTTTCACCACCAAATCTTGTGATTTTAGATGGCATACCATGTGGGCCCGTTATCAGTCAAGAGAAGATTCCATAACTTCACAGACAACCACTTAGACTAAATTTCAAGAATGCATTCCCTGTGAATCAAGGAGTTACAACTGTAAGTCTAGAGAGAGACTTGCACATGAAAGAGTTGAGCATGAGAGTCCTTTCACTGAAATATAGATACTTCACTTTGTAATAATCCTTGTATTTGTATAAAAACTTCTCATAAAATCATAGGACAATCTAGGGGATTAATGTCTGAACAGTAATTGAACCACATTCTCATGAGTCACTATTGACTCATAAATCTGACACAACTCAACATAACCTTTTTTTCCGTGTGCAGGTGTTCGTGAGGGAAACAACTCAGAGATCATTCTCACATTTCATCACAAACTTGTGTTGTATCATTGGCAGTGTCTTTATAGTATGCACCCTCACCTTGGATGTCTCTGACAAGTATGAGTCCTGTGCTACAACTGCTATTGTTTTGTAGCATGGTGCACAAACGAAGATTGTAGTCTTCAACATCACATTTCCCAAGGGAAGTTGCATGTTTGTATCACAACTGTATTTCATTCCAATTAAACTGCAATTGGTCTCCAAAAAAGCAACCTTTTGCAGGTCACTTGAAACATCGATCTATGCTGTTATACAGTGCAATTTGGATGGTTAAGAAGGTAGAGCTTAGCAAACAGTTTCAACAAATCATAAGGAGCAGGCATGGCAAAATGATCACTTTGCTACAAAAAGTTTCCTAAAATAGGATAGTATTCTGCTTTCACAATTGACTTAAATTATCATTTTCCCATAAGTAAAATTCCACAACAAGATGCATTAGAATGACAAATAAACCCTAAACCCTAATGGTGGTTCAAGAGTCTCAACTGTCAAAAGGAAAGCATTAGGTGAAGAGTTTGAGATTTGCTGTAGTTCTACAACACTTGCTTTATTTCCACTAAATTAGATCAAGAGTGTTGAAAGCACACTGTTGGGTACTACAAAAAAACAGTGTAGTCAAGACAGAGGAGTGCTCACATGATGCATTTCAAAGCATGTTTGAAATGTGTTGCTAGAAAGCATTTCTAAAGCAAAATGATACTTTGAGATTGCATTGCTACAAGTATGAAGACAGCACAATACCTTGTATATTCTCAATTGATGGAGTCATGCTTCAACTCTTTTGTCTTCTTGAGTTTTTTACCATGGTGCACTGAACTCATCTTGCACCATGGCAAGTGCAATAATTACCTGCACATGCTGCAGCATTGCCACAGGAAGTTAGAATCGACTAAATTCTCTTTTGTTGCATGCATGCTTGCTTAGAGAGCAATGCCTCACTGATCTTTGTAGTTACAAATCTTAAGAAAATTGCTGCCGCCTATCAATCCCTAATCAGACCAACATGAACAGGAACAAAAAAATGGTTTCACAATTGCCAATGCACTTTTGTTTTCATTACAGATGCAGTGGCAAAAGAATCTGGCTGCCATTCACAAATGTACCTGGGTGTGCTGCTCATGCGGTCATTGCTGATTGCACACTGACTCCACCCATATCCTCAAAACAGCAAACAAGGTTCAAGAGCTGGTCCTCTATACAAGCTGCAAAATTCAAACCCTATCTCTGACATGACACCCAGAACGCCCAAGGGCTGGTCCAGCAATACAAGCTGCAATTCAAACCCTGAATATTTTGGGTATGACACCGGGCATCTGAAATCTTCCACCACCAGGTACCTGAATTCTTCCACCACCAGGAATCTGAATCTGAATCTGAATTCTTCCACCCACCAGGAATCTGAATCTGAATTGTTTCCTGAACAAGGAATTTCAGTTACAGAGACAAACTGGTTTCCAGTAGAAGGATTGGGTCTGGAGCCAGAGATTCATTCCACACTCTGTGTAATTGTTGTTGTGTATACAAATTGCTCAAGGACAAAGAAAGCAAAAAACAGGAAGGAATTTGGATTGTAAGTGTCTGGACAGAAGAGACTATAAAACCCAAGTAAGAATTTTGCTGAAGGGAAATAAAATAGAAGTTGATAGAGAAAAAGGCCCTGCTTTGCTTGCTTCCCAGCTGCAACAGATTCTTGCTAGTTCAGTCATTGTGAGGAACAAGAGGAGGAGGAGGAAGAAGCCTGACTCTGAAAGCAGAAAACATCAGCCTGAAAGCTCTTGCTAGAAGATAAAGAGGTACACAGCAAAGCATGTCCCACACCTCTGATCTTCCCAGAACTTCAGGGTTGCAGGCCAGCACCTGACAGAATTCCACTGCCCAACCTGCAAACTCCAGAAGCAAAGCTCCATTGAACACCATCATACTCTTCTCTTCCTTCCTTTCGCCGTCTGCTTCACCAAAGTGCAAAGTAGCGTACCCTCAACAAACCAGAGAACAATAACCCCAATGGGTGATGGTCTTCTCGTCAGTCTTCATCTCATCAACATGGCATCTACTCTGCCTCTGCCTCCTCAGCTTCGAGGTTTCCAGATTGTGAACAACAACAGATTCCAAGACAAAAGCGCAAGCAGATTGTGCAGAGGAGGAGGAGGAGGAGGAGGAGGAGGTCTTGCTGTGTTTGGGAATGGGCAAAATGGGTTTCTTCCTCTGAGGCTCAGGCGTCTTCTCTCAAGAGGAGAAGCAGCAGCAGCTATGGAGCAGGGGAAGCAGCAGCAGCAGCAGCAGCCGGAGGGAAGCGGGTTTTCAGACAGGAAAGAGGCGAGAAGAGCTGCCAAGGAGAGAAAGAAACAGGAAGAAGCGACGAGACGTGAACAAGAATGGCAGTCTAAGCTTGCCACCCATTCGGAACAACAAATGGATACCATCAGACGGAGGATTGTGGAGGTTTCGCACATGCGCAGAGAGGCTCGCAAAGCTCGGAAGCTGAAAATGGAGCAAGCCATGCAAATGGGTGCTCCGGATATTGTCATCGATCTCGAGTTCTCGCATCTTATGACCACATCACAGCTTTCCAGCTTGATGCAACAGGTAAGGAAGGAAAGAAACCCCATCCCCCTGAACCCCAGAATTCCCCCAATCTCTTCTTCTTCAAGTCATAAACCTTCAAAATGTCAGATTGCTCTTCTACACCCACAATCAAGATCAAGAGCATGTTATGCTTGCATGCTCTTGTACTCACAATCAGGATCAAGAGCATGTTGATGCTGCATGATGCTCTTGTACCCACAATCAAGAGCAAGAGCATGTGATGCTGCATGCTCTTGTATCACATCTGACATGAACCTGCAACTTTCCCACAGACAGGTAGGTCTTCTTTCAGTATCAGAGAAGAAATCTACTGCAGAAAAACACAACCACAAAATGCAGATTCAGGCCTGCAAATGCCAAGGTAGAAATCATATGCTCTTGATTTTACAGGATCCTTGCATCTATCTATAGTGGATAATCTGCACCACATGCACATGGGATTGAAGTTGTTTGGTGTACTGTATACCTCCATTGGCTTATAGAAGAATCCATGACACCAAAAAAGGGTGAAGTTTTGTTATGGTGCCAACAGGAAGGCAGCTACACCATGCTGGCTTTCTGTAACAGGCTGCACAGGGATTGTTGCAGATGAACTCAACAAGATTCAAGGATCCCACCAATGGTTTAGGGTGCATGCATGCAGGATTGAAGTTGTTTGGTGTCCTGTATACCTTCTCTTTGCTTATAGAAGAATCCATGACACAAAATACAGGTGAAGTTTTGTTATGGTACCAACAGGAAGGCAGCTATGCCATGCCGGCTTTCTGTAACAAGCTGCAGAGGAATTGTTGCAGATGAGCTTGACAAGATTCAAGGCTCCCAGCAATGGTTCATCAACAAGGAGGAGCGATGTTGGTTGCAAGTGTTTGAGGGGAGGAAGACAGATCTTGTTTACTTGACTGCTGATTCGCCCAACTTATTAACTGCTGTAAATCCTGCTGGAGTATACATTGTGGGTGGGATTGTGGACCGAAACCAGTGGAAAGGTGCAACACTCATGAAGGCTATGAATCTCGGCATTTCACATGCAAAGCTCCCTATTGGAGAGCACTTGAAATTGACAACTTCAGAGGTACAAACTTCAGTTGCCATTCCTCTACCTTTTTTTCTGTTTCTGCACAAAATCTTGTCCATGGTTTCAAGCATGAAGTAAGTGTCCTATCTTTGTGGTCGAGCAAGCTGCAATGGCAGTGGCAGTTTTTCTCTGGAAGAGATTTAATCTCTAGTCAAATTCCTACCCTCGCTCTTTCCATATCTTCATTCAGGTTTCACATGTGATATACAAACAACAGGTTCTCACAGTGAATCAAGTTGTCGAGGTTCTGTTACAAGCATTGGAGCTCCAAGATCTACCACAAGCTTTTCTCCAAGCAATCCCCTCAAGAAAAATAGAAGCGAATTTGGCTGTTCCTCCTTATCATGAAGAAGAAGGAGAAGAAGAAAAATGAGACCAACCCATCCGAGGGTTTGTGTCCATGGGTATTCTTCATAGTGAGAATATCTCTTCAATTACAAGGTGTGGTGGAATCCTATCACTCTTATCACGGACTGACCCATTACTGACTAACTCTATATGGATCCATGGCATGACCAACTTTGAAGGAGTGAACATTCCTGGCATCTTATTGTCAATTTATGCATATCTTACTACAAAGAAGGGAGCATCAGCTGTTATGTGCGCCCCTTTGTCTGTCATGTTTTAGTGTTGCTTGCATTTAGATAGCAACCCTAAGCATGCATACCCTTTGTGATGTTGTTTCTTAGCACACTACTTGCAGATATAGAGGAGCATTTCAAAGCTGGGTTGTGTGCATATCCAAAGAAAGTCTGGCCATTTATTATTGATTGCAAAGAAAACCCTATACAGATGCTGAAAGTTGGTCTTGTGTTGCAAACAGACTGTCTTGGCCGCAGGGCCTCAAATTAAGGAACACCCAACATGAGGGAGCTTCCTCTGCATAAAGAAACCAGGTTGATTTCTTTATCTTTCCAGCATTTCTTTTTTTTGTCAGACTAGTAGCCTGCTTGCAGGCTGGCAGGTGGCTTTCCTTTTTGCTTTCTAACTGTGTCAGCTTCATTTTCGGCATGGTGGAAATTTTACAGGTGTCCATTACATATTCCTGTAATACCCTGGCAATCAGCACTGTATGATTTTCTGTAATGT
>Ga0209208_10003160_pt1 | contig 23709 bp, 25 predicted proteins | sample S1TSphfallax_3_FD_187694 | JGI IMG/M metagenome (GOLD analysis project Ga0209208, IMG submission 187694) | Host-associated microbial communities from peat moss isolated from Minnesota, USA - S1T2_Fd - Sphagnum fallax MG (SPAdes) (version 2) | ecosystem: Host-associated > Plants > Peat moss >...
GGCTGGCTGGCTGGCTGGCTGGTGCTGCAGGAGTGATTCTTTCTTTGCTCCAGAGATTTTTGGTTTCTGTTTGGTTTTGAATGCCTAGGCAATGTTGTAAGATCATGAGTTGCTGCTAGGGGGAGCGGTTGAGCTTGAGAAATGACAGTGGTAGTACTAGTGGGAGAAGAAGGAGTCGGGGCAGCAGGAGGAGGAGGAGGAGAAGACGATGATGTACTGAAGAAGAAGAAGAAGAATACAGCAGATGAGAATGCCAATGCTGCCAGTCCTACTCCTGGACTGGCAGCTCTCCATTCTTTTTCATGGAGACACTTGCTAGCAAGTCGCAAGGAAAGACGTGGTGGTGGTGATGATGTTGTTACGGACAATGCTGGAACAGGGAAGAAGAATGAGAAGAAGAAGAAGCGAGGATTGAATGTTGCAGCGGGTATCTTACCACCATCGGTAGTAGTCTCTGGATCCACTACTCCTGCTGCTCCTGTTGTCATCATCAAGCCCCTGAATGCTTTCCTGGCTCCCTCCAGAACTTTTGCTCGCTTGGAAGAATCCAAGGAGGAGACTTCCAGGCAGACAGATGATGATCCATCATCATTAGCTCCCAGCAGAGATAGAGGAATCAACGTTCCATTTCTGGGAGAGGTGAAGTGGGATGATGTGAAGCTGCTGATCAAGAACTGGCTTCGAAACCCTAAGAATTTGGCTCTTCTTGTATGGGGCATAGCTGTCGGAATCGCCGGAGCCATTCTTTTCATGGTCATGGTTGGGATGCTAGATGCTGTACTTCCCAAGAAGGCCGAGAGGGATCAATGGTTTGAGATTTCCAACCAGATCTTGAATGCTCTCTTCACTCTGCTTGTTCTATATCTTCATCCCACCAGAATCTTGCACCTCGTGTGGTTGATGCGCTGGCGATGTGGTGATATCATAAAGCTTCGAAAAGTCTATTGCAAAGGCGGTCGGCGAAAACCTCATGAATGGTTTCACATGCTTGTCGTTGTGCTTCTTCTTCACTTGAATTGCTTCTCGCAATATGCACTCTGCGGTTTGAACTGGGGATACAGACGAAAAAATCGACCTGCCATTGGAGTGGGTATTTGTTTGGCTTTTGCAATTGGTGCCGGTGCAGCAGCGGGAATTTACAACAACTTGAGTCCTCTAGGGAAGGATTTTGAGAATCAAGAAGAAGAAGACAATAATCATGGAGAAGAAGACGCTGCCGCCAACAAATGCGAGAGAGGAGAGAAGAGAACAGCAGCAGCAGCAGCACACCACCACCACCCTTCTCTTTTCCACTTGCCTCCGAAATACAGATTACTAGAACGAAGACTGACATTTGTTTCCAAAGATGGAAAACTTGTGGAGAATCCTGAGTGGAAGGGGAGCTTGTTTGATTTCTGTGAGGAGTCACCCACCATTGCCATTGCTTCAACATTGTGCCTTCCTTGTGTCTTGGGATGGAACCTTGATAGGCTAGGGTTGGGAAACCGCTATGTGCATGTTATCACCTTCATTCTTTTGTGCTCTGCACCATTTCTGGTTTTTGATATTGCAGCTATCAATGTCAATAACCTGTATGCTTACTCCCCCTTCCCTCATCATCCCAATCACAATTTTCATTCTGCTCGCCTTTTAATATGGCACTAATTTGATCAGCTTTTCTTGCCTAATTTTTGATAGTGGGGACCATGTGCGATGTTTATTTTGTACTATTGCAATCTCATGTCTGATGGTCATCCACAACGTGGAATTGTGGGGTGGGTGGGGAACTTCTTCTTCTTGTGCAGCTATATTCGATACAGCTTGGGTGGTTCAGGCATTGTCCTGTGTGTGTTTGGGTTACTGTATGGGGGGTATTGGCGAATCCAAATGAGAGAAAGGTTCAAGCTTCCAAAGCAGAAGTGGTGTTGTGGACAGCCCAATATGTCTGATTGCACCCAATGGTTATTTTGTAGCTGTTGCTCCCTCTGTCAAGAGGTTCGCACTGCAGACGCCTTTGAGATCAGAGGCAGTCAATTTCACAGCAAGACTCAGGGAGATGGAGGAGACCCATCTGCAAAAACCACTGCAACACCGGATTCCATTTTATTGACACCTGTTCCTGCTTCCTCAATTGATGCTCCCCTACCCATGGCTACAGGGAGGGTTGGTGAAAGTAAGATGAACAACACAGAAGGCCAAACACTGCTGAATCCACCAGTCCCCCAAGTTGTTGTTGAACAGCAAGGACTTGTGTAAAACTCTCTTTATCAAGCAAACATTTGTGAGTGAAGCAGAGCCAACTTACTTAATGGATGAGGATGGAGTCATACTGTAGTCACATCCATGGATGTTATGATTATCAACTGGACTGATGTCCAGAGATGAGTTGCAACAGCCCAAGACATGTTTTTGGTGTACAGTGGTTTCCATAGCTGCTGGTAAACCCTTCTCTCCGTATTCTTGCAATTGTGCATGTCACAATGAAGCTCAGAGAGTAAATATCACTGGAAGGATCTTCCAAAATATTGCAGGGTTCCAAAAAATTGTTTACTTTTCTTTCTGACTAAGTCCTCTTGTGGATAATCACCAGTCCACCTACCTCACAAATTGAAATTATAAAAAGGGAAAAAAACCCATGCTTCATCCTCGGTTGTGTTTTTTGGTATTTAAAACAGGGTTGTTTGGATCACCGTTGGTCTTGCATCAACTTTTGAACATACCAGCCTGGTACTTACTGGTTTTGTGTGTGTTTTACAAAATTTGCACCAGCTGATACTGGTGTTGGGTATTTAAAAAAACTTTCATACCAGCTTGATCCTGGTAGTGGGTCCAAGACTGAATTTTTGGATGGTATGAGGGAAACCATGTACCTAGTACTGAAATTGGTATAAAATTGGTACAAGGTTGGTATTACTTCAGGTCCCTACAAGTGTTGGGTGATTCTTTACACTTTTGAAGAACCTCTGGTTCTGGTTCTGAAAATCAGGTCCAGTTCCAATTCAGTTCTTACTAATTGGAACTAGCACTGACAATTCTAACCTGCGAAACTGGCTATGTGCCCAACATTGGTCCAGAGTACAAGGTAGGGTCCGTGCTACAAGTATCGATACCAGAATTAACTTCATATACCAAACCAAAACTGGTTTCCCCACAATTTTCATGATTTGGGTCTAGGTGTTATAATGTGTGTTGTTATTTGATCCTCCAATTAACCCCATTTTCCAATGTTTTGGATCAAAATCATGTTGGGTGACATTCCAACATGATTTTGAACCAGGATGAATTGGAATGCAACACATCTGTGAGATTTGCCTTCCTTTTGATTATGAGTTGTAATACTATAGGGCTATGCATCACACGTGATATTTGCCGCATTAACTCACTTGTTGGAATTGACATCAACACGTACATAGAATTATTATTTGTGCACCAAACCAAAAATTAATTATGCCATTCATTCCATTCAATTCAAGCAAACACTTAAATCTAGGTGTTAGACAAAGTTTACATTACAAAATTAGCGAGATTTATGTAAAGTAGTTTTTATTGGTGACCACAAGGATTTGAATATTGTTTATGATATTGCCAATCTATTTTCTTAATTGAAAATTGGTAAGTTAGCAACTTTCTAAGGTACTAACACATTCCATAAACTTCCACCTCACACATCTTTGTGCCTTTGCAAAACAAGAAGTCAACTTTTTGCAAGTGAAATTAGGAGAAATCCATAGATGGAAATCCTTTATGAAAAATTTCAACCAAGTTTCTATAATTTTGGGCCATCAACAATGTCATTTCAAGACACTTAATGATAAATACTGTAGTACAAAGGCAGCTTCAACACTTCTGTCAAATAGTTAACTAATTTTGAAGGTTTCATGTTGAAAAATAGAATATTCTTCAACATTTCAAAACATTCTCTATTGGCCTTCACAAAATTTTGTTCTTTGAATTTTTTTTGCTTTGTGGAAAATTTCAACATCTCTACAAATAATATAATTAGTGTCAAAGCTGCCCAGGTACTCTGTGTAAGATGAGTAACAATGCAACATAATAATCTGTTAGATTTTCACATTGGGCCAGTATAGTTTTTGAGAATCTTTTATGAGCTTGCAATTATGCAGATGGAATGGAATTTGACCTTAAACCCAATTTTCTCAGAAGTCTTTGGAACTCAAGGTTTTTCAAATCCAAAAAACTGCACTGGAGATTCTAACCACCCCCCCAAAAAAAATCCTGAAATTAAAGGTTCCTTTGAAAATCAAGAACTGTACAGCACTGGTATCATATGGTGGGCAAGCCTGTATATACCAGACCAACATTGGATGCAACCCATCACATGTTATCAAGGGTTTGTGTGTCTAGTCACTACCCATATCACACAAAGTGATAAGATCCTGTGTCATTAAAAATTTTGCCACTTATTGAGAGAAGTGCATACATTCTTACATACACAGAAAGCACAAGAAAAATTGAACTTTGTTACATGCTGTCAAAGGCACACCAGAGAGGAGGAACAATCTCCAATTCCGACTATTAGTCCTTGATTCCATTGCAAAAATAATTACATCCTTTGTCTTGTCTTACTCTGTCTCTAGTTTTGCACAAATAGATAGTTTTTTTTTCTCACTCAAACAATTCATGGAGCAACAGACCTGCTGACTAGCTATGTGGAATGCAATGGAGCTATCTGTACACAGATGAGCTTAGGGGTTTAGGGTTCAGGGTTTATCATCATCATCATTTCTGATCTGAGAATTGACCCCTTCCAGTTGTTGAGAAAATGGTACACACTGGAACTTTGAACAACCTTCTCATCAAGAGGCAATCTCCTGATGACTACAGCTTAGTGAATATACTCTAGCAGGTAACTATAGTTTGTCTCATCTGACCCATTGGTCATGTGACAAACCTCAATATACTACTCTGAACATTCTTGTCATGGGCCAAAATGGAAGCACATCTCCAGTGTCCAGTGAAAAGGAGCTCTTTCTCTTTGTGGGTGGGTGAATGAATAGATACAAGTTCTCTGGCTTGAGCACAGTTTTGTAGATAGATCCTGTCAACCTCATGGTTGAAAAGAGGTCCAGAGAACAAACTCCTGTCATCTTTATGAGTGAAAAGGGGTCAAAGAAAAGTCTGACCCTCCGGTGATCGATCCATCAGGATGTCACTGACTGGATTTCATCCAGAAGCATGCTCAGAGCCAGAGCCGACTTGGCTCGGACAACAGCACTGGCAGAATTTCCCGTCATTCTTACCAGTGCACTTGTCACCTAGTTGAAGCAAAAGAATAAGCAAATCAGAACCCACAACCAAATTCTCTGAACAAGAACCGATTCTGGTAACAGTGAAGTAAGTACCTTAGGCAAATAGACAGCCAAGGGCCTTGTATCACTCAATTCAGAGAGAAGGCAGCCTGCAAAGTAAGCTGCATTTGCCTGTATCAAAGGCCAGGGGCTCTCGAAAGCCTGCAAAACCATATATATCCACTCCAAACACTGGAACTTGTGAATAACACATAGGCTTAAAAATCTTTCAATGCTGCAGAATAGTTCTTAAGCATCATTGATACATATCACTAACTGTGGCTGACAAGACCTGTACAAGCACTCCTGCAAACCTCAAAGCCTGGTAGGTAGGTTGATTCTGCATGATCAAGACAAAGATCACACTAACTAACCATGTCATTTGCTTTGCTAGCATGTGATCAACCTCTCCTGGTGTTGGGTATAAGTGCACATCTATGGAAGACAAGAACCCAAGTGCAAATACAGCATTTGCTAGAGATACAGACCAAAATACACATCTTCTGTCCACACATTACTTTACCTGCATTGCTGATGTAACATAAGTGTCAGCCCGGTCACCGAAGTTTAATACAAGATGCCTGGCAAACTCCTTAACAAACTCATCATACTCCACTCTAGTGAAGGAAGGCCACATTACACAGTTCAGAAAAAGTTAAAACACCAATCAAAACATCGAATTCAAACTCAAATTGACTAAGTTTTAGGGTTTAGACTGTTTTGAGCAATCTACGCAATGATATATATTGATGTTATAACAGCAGCAATTTTTTACCTGTAGACTAAGTCAAATGTTCGCAGAGCAAACAGTGACTTGATATCTTGTGCATGTAGCAGAGGAGCTATTTTTATTAATGTATTCTGCACAATGAAACAAAGAAACTGTCTTTTGTTGTTGTACAAACATATGGATCCAACAATACATTCTCAATACATTCATCAGGACTTTACACATTTACTGTCCCGCAGATGTGGGACTGGGAGTATGTAGGTTTAGGGTTTTAGAGACAGACCAGGAGTAACATCAGCAGGGAAACAAATACAATGGAGATATTGATATGTCAGAACAATCATGCCAAGTGAGAGCCCTGATTACAACAAACCTTGCAAGCCTCACAGACAGAGGGTGCTTCATCATTGGCATGTAACACCAGGCGTGGAACAGTAGCATGGACCTGGCAATCCAAAGAACAAAAAATACAACATTAATCAAGTATCATACATCCTGGCAGGTGTCATGCAATTACAGGAAATTCAAAGTTTGCTTCCCTTCAAGTCTCATTCCATATGACCTATCCTTGGGTCATTATTAGTCTTCAGAGAAAAAAACAGCTTTTGATTTGAGTTAGTTACAGTGGTAGAAAGTGACCTGCTCCATGAAAGCCTCAAGTTGAACACCTGTGGCAAACCTGCTGAGGGATCCCAAGGCTGCAAATGCTGCTGCACGAATATTCTCTGTTTGTCGAACCTGAGCATCAACAGCAGTACCCAACATTGTTGTAATGGATCAACATCTATTGTTGGGCATCTATCTGCTGAATATCTAAAGGATTTCAGTAACAAGTTTAATTTTACCTGGGATTGTGCACACCATAAGCAGGATCCAAAATACTAGAAAGTGAAATGTCAGATAGATGTGCTGCTTGCCTGGAGCAAACGCAGTCGTACACACAGGTTCAGTAGCATTGGGTGAACAATTGCCTCTGGTACCACCTCCAAAACCTTGAAAACAAAAGTATCACATCAGCATGTAGCATGATCAAGTAATAATCAAGAATTTTACAAAGAATGCAGCTTGATGAGAACAGATCGACATATGACAACTGTACCAACAACCCCTGATGACAATAATTCTCCCACATTGTAACATGATGAAAGCATCAACCATAGTCTAGCCCCCACAATATTATCTGCGATAGAGGATCTTGAACATCACACTTGCAACAAATTATGACATTGGAATTCAAGGCTTGGAAAAAACTGACTGTTTCTAGTCCTCGTACAGCTTCAAAGGCAACTTCCTCCTCTGTGTCCTCTATCAATGCAACAATGGCACTCAACACCTGTGATGCATACTGGAGCAGTCCTTTCCCAGGTACCTGTGAAAGAGGAAATCAATTCTGGTATTTTTTTGGAGCATTTTCAGAATTTTGAAATTTCACATTACAAGCAACAGATACCGGCAGTTATCATGATGAACAGGTTTGCTGGTGCTGGATTTTTCCAAAGTTGGACCAAAACCCCCAAGTTCAAAAGATCATCAGCAAATCCTGGAAGTTATAGATCATAGCAAATAAGGAAACCCTAAATTTCCTGGGAAGGATACCCATCTGCTGGAACCCATGTCTTTTAAACTAAAACAACAACAGCAGCTATGGAAAATGGGTAGATGCACTGGACAGTTATACACACTTTCTCTTTCAAGGCCAAAATGGTGACCACAATGAGGATTGGGAGGGCTTAGGGTTCACTCTACCTGAACAAGACCTTTTACACACAACCGCCGGACAGAGGCAGATTCATCTCCAATATGTGCACTCAAAGCCCCCACCAATTGACCCAAAAGGCCATCTTCACCTTCACTGCAACAAAAGAAGAATTTCATAAACCCATCTCTTGGAATAGTTTTGGTTGTACTGGCACTAAGTCAGAAGGGTCCACTTCCTTTCAACAACTCAGTAGCTGGAGGTCTAGAGGTCCCAAGAGAAATTATGAGTACCTGTGCTTAACATAATGAGCAAGAGCTGCTGCAGCAGCAGCACGCTGAAAGTCATGCATTCTCTTCAAATATGGCCACAAAATCATGCAAATGTTGTTCACCTACCCACATTCAAACAGCACACCCATGATCATCCAATTGTTTTCTTTCACAGAAGGACAATCAAGAGTATAAACCCTTCTCTTCTGCCTTGCAGGATGGTAAAATTGCCAGAGAGAGATCAACCTCTTCTGGTCTTGAATTTGCAGAACATTCAGCAATCTCTTCCACAGCTTCTGTCCAGCGATCCCCACTCAGTCGTGACCCTCCATCCCTCATTAAAACCTGCAGCACCACAATGGTTAATGATTAAACACAAGAGCTAGAAGACAAAAAAAAAACTTGAAGTTATACTAACTTCTTGAAAATAGCTCTCAAAACTTTGCTGTCCAGTCCAAGCTGCAGGGTGCAAGCTAAACCCTAAACCCTACGACTGTCAACAGAGATTAGTAGGAAGGAGCACCATACAGGGTTTTGCTTTGATCAACTCTTCTGCAAACTCTCTCCACATATTACTGACATTAAACTGCAGGGGAGGAAATGTTAAGAAGAAAATTGACCTGGTGCATCTCATCATCGTGGACACACTCACAGAAAGACTGAAATGTTGAAATAATGTCCCTGCACAACTACAAAGTCAATGCCCTTATACACCTCCTATAACCCATTTGCCACAAAAAAAGCCTGCTTTCCACACAAGAGTTTCAGACAGTATATGCAGGGGATGCTGTCTGTGAGACTGAAAACAGGACAGCAAGATCCAACAAAAGACAATCGCAAAAAACTTCCTCATGTAGCAAAGATCTGAAGAAGTTAGACGATTGCTGAAAGCCACCCAGGAGACAAGTAAGAAAATTGTGCCAACAACAGCAGCTCTGTGGTACCTTAGTGGTAGTGTATCAAGACTGGTAGTCCCATGGCAGCTCCCAATCCGCAGGATCAAAGCACACAGTACTGCTGGATAGCGTTGCTCCACAGCCCTTCTAGCTACATCGTTTCCACCTCTGCATGTATGTGTGCCACATAAAATTACAACCTCCCAACCTTTCACACAAGTTGCAGACACAGGTCCTGCACTAAACCCTAAACCCTAACACCTCACCCTCAAGAATGTATGATTCCTAAGCTTGTGCAGTTTAGGGTTTACAAGATGAACAAGCTCAGTCAGATGGCCATCACCCCTGAAGGTTGCCACAACTCTTTGAGGTTGTACCAAGGGGCAAGATCTTCATATTTGCAGCTACTTCACTCCTACCAGCCTTGATCTGTCAATGCTTGTGTCCCTACTTTCCTGTGCAGTATATCTACTACCAGATACAAATGACAAAATGAAAGAGATGGGGAGATGATATTATACCGCAAGATAGCTCCAAGGGCAAGGGTGGCTGCTTGTGGACGTTGACTTAATGTATGGGGGGGCAATGACAATCGCTCAGAGGAATCTGCTTTGTCCACATCATCATCTCTGAAAAGAGGCACCTGGTTGAGGACAACCACCACATGGTCTAGGAACGGGAGTGACAGGACTTTATGGTGTGCAACAGCCTGCTCAAACCACCACCCATCACCAATCTGGTCATCCATCCACTGGAAAAAGCTAGCACACATGAATCCAGCCATGATACAGGAGTCATTTCATGGGAAGCTCTAAAACACTCAGGAGCTTACAGAGCCAGACCTTTTCATCAGACACTAGATGGATCGACTATTTCCATATCAAGCTCTCACCAGGAAGGCTTCTTGTACTGGCCATGCTCCTCTTTGCTTGGTCCCCTCTCTCCTAGCAACATCCTTCTCCGCTGCTGTCAAAATTTCATCAAACACCACCTTTGCTTGGGCATGTTCTCCAAGAGAGCACATCTGTTGCCACCCACAAAGAGAGACTCACTTCAGCAGGGGGCAGGCACCCAGGGTGAAAGTACAATTTCACTCCTCTAACATGAACGCTGCTCTTCTGCCTACATTATTGACAAGCCTCCAGAACTGCTAGCAGAGGCTTTTGTGATACTGAAGCAAATGGTGATACATTGGTGTGATACAGTGGACTGTCAAATATATATATATATGCCTTGCAGGATCACAAACTGTCCATTGCATTTCCAAATCAGTAGGTATGGGTTTTAGGGTTTAGCCCATATGGAAGAGACATACTGCTTCCAGAACTTGTTGAGACATCACCCGGTCAGATAAGGAGGCTGCTGCACCAAACAAAGCCTGTGTTATCCTGCAAATCCCCACCACACCTGTGCCTCAGCCCCCTTCTCAGCCAATAACCAGAAATGAAGAAAACGAAGTAAATTCTTGAAGACTAACAAGGGAAAACAAACAAGTTTACAAGGATTTCCATATACCTTGAAACATCTCCCTCACGTAACTCATTGCCCCGCTTGGCAATGAGGTCAGTGATTGCAATAATGGATCCTCTGGCTGACTGAGAAACCTTGTCGCAAATGGCTGCACGGCATCCTCTTACTGCTGTCACAAGCTGAACATTCCAATATTTCAGATGTGACCTTTAAGAAAAAAACAGTCTTCCAGAAGTTGAGCTTTGAGGACCTCAAAGCCTTCAAGAATTGCTGCCAGTGTCAGCCCTATCTATGCAGGATGACCCACCAGCATAACATAACACCGGAATGCCAGATCACATTCATTACCCAAAATTAGAGATTGCAGAACACTCTTGCATACCTCCTCAGTTGTCAGCAGAATGCCAACCGAGTGTACAATATGCCTTAAAACCTCCAGCTCATCACCCGTTGCATCCTGCCATCATTTTATAAACCTGTGAAGCTTACATATATTGTTGCCAAATTGCATGAAGAAAATGCAAATGACAAAAGTTGCATTACAGGTCTACATAAAATGTACATCAGTTTAGGGTTCCATCCTTTAGAATCCCACATATATATACCCTGTCAACAGATTGCAAGCTGAGATAGGAGTTTGGTTAGAGCTTCCATATACCCAGTTGGTCACAGCAATGAGATCTTCTAGATCTGTAACAGCAGCATAAGATGCCTGCCTATTCTCAGAAGCCTCTGCCCCAACAGGCTTAGGGAGTAGTAATGAGATACTGAAGAACAAATCCAACACCTGATCAGGAACACGGACAACATCAGCAAGACATTCAATTGATGTGTCTACAAAACTGTGAATAGATATACTTCCAAATACAGGTCCATCAACAACAGGCTTCTTATTGCACAAATGGATAACAGTTCAAATTAGAAACAAAAGAAAGGAAGAAACCCTAACTGATGAGTGGCCCAGAACTTGCAATATTCCCAGAATGAAGCATTTTAAATAGTACATAAACACAAATTTGGCGACATAACTCCTGTACACAAAATCTATTCGTAGTGCAGTCACGCAGGTCTCATGTCCAACACAAGGGAATGAGAAGCAGGATAAAGCAGCAGTCCACACTACCTGGGTAGAAACTTTCCTGATCTCTGCAGATATGTCTGCACACCTAGGGAGGTAAGCCATTGTTCGTTCTCCCAGTTTCAGACCTTCACGTGGTGGGAGAAGAGGTGGAGCTGCTCAATCACAAGAAAGCAGCTACGAGTTCAAATCAAGTGGAAGAAGCAGCATCTTCTTCACCACATTCAGTGAGGCAAACTTGCACAAAGATCTAATGTTCATCTCCTAAGAGAGTTAAGGCAACGGGTTACCTGCTGAGCTGCTCTGACCACGCTCTGCAGTGGAGCGAAGGTGCAGACAGTTTCCAGTGCAGTTGAAAGGGCAGCTGCCAGCAGTACAAAGGGCTCGAAATTGTTTCAGCAGTGCTAGCACTGTACAGCAAGCCCTCAACCTCTGGTACTCCACTGGTGAAGATACGTATTGATCAAGGTTCTTCAACAGATGCTGAAGCTGGTCAGCCCTACTCTTTCCATCTTCTCCACTGTAATCATCCCACAGGGAAAAAAAACCCAGGGTTGAGGGTTGTAGGGTTTAGGCTGCCTGTGCCATCTTGCTGTCTACTCTTATTGCCACCTTTACCCAAGTCTCAACCCCAACATAATGAGCACATTTTGAACACACAAATATTGAGTTTTGACACTAAATTTCATGACTACCGTTATTGGGTTCCTGTTAAAATCACATTCATGAGCATTCTGAGCCTGGAAACTTTGATATGTTCCATACTTCCTGATACTATGCCCCCCCATACTTCCTGAGAAAGGTCAAAGGATTCAGTTGTGTACCTGGTCAGCAGAACTGCAGTCAGTAATGTAGTTAAATTTGATATCAGTGAGTTGGTGACTCCAAGTGATTCAGGGGGCAAAGTGAAGAACCCGAGAGTAGCCTACCAAGCACCAAAAAAGTTCATAGTGGGTGGTGGTTTGTAAAGAGCAATTTTGTAACTTGTAACATGAAACAACGCCCAATTGGGCACACTTCACATTTTGCCAGATCAACTATGTGAAACCCTAAACCCTAAATCCATAACACACAGAAAGATCAGGACCTAGCATACAAACTAGTTCTGACTCTGAAAGAAAACAATCACATTTCAACCATGACATGGTTTCCAGAAGATCCTACTTGCAGGACACGGTCTCTTGTTGCTGTGGTCAACCTTGGCTCAACTGAAACCAATGTGGTACATGCATTCAGAGCCAGTTCCTGCACAATCAGACACTACTGGTTTAGGGTTGAGGGTTCAAGAAGCAAAACTTGAACATTTTGGTTTGACAACAAATTACATAACAGTGGGAGGACATAGAAATGTGCTGCAATTTCTCCTTTCAACTCACAGAAAAAAAAAAAAAAAAAAAAAAAAAACTCACAAGACTATTTGTCAACATTTAGGGCATCTTTACGGATGTTGAGTCCTTCCTTACCTGGGTGTGCAATACCTCATAATCCAAAGATTTGGAAGTTGTTAAGACAAATCCTCCACCTTCATCAGCCATGAGAGCCATTGTGTAATCCAGCATAGTATCCCTCTTCTTTAAGGGGAAGCATGCTCCATTGGCTGCAGCCTTGATGACTGCTTGGCCTGACAAAATACCACAGAATAAGAAAGAATTTATAAGTCAAGATCCATTTTCTGAAGTACAATATGAAAGGACATTATGGCACAGTCCTATGTCATATCTATGAGTTTGTGAAGAACTCCACAACAACACTTCGAATGTCACATGACATCAGTTCTGGTTCCAAACCTGGTTCCCAGTTTTATGAAAATTGGATATGATATTTTTGCAATTTTTAAAAAAAAATAAAGAGAAGGACTAGAACTGGGGGCTAACCAAGGTTAACCAGCAGTTAACTGCCAGTTTTGGTCCAGGTTACCTGGAACTGGACCAGAATCGGGTCTGATTTAGAGCTGGAACCAGAACCTGAACTGGAATTTTTTCAGAAGAACTGGACCCAGAACTGGAACTGCTCCAATTTATTATTTAGAACTGGAACCAGAGGTTCTTCATAAAAGTCAAGGACTGTCCCGACATTGGTCATACTTTCAGCCTATGTTCATAAGCCATGCCATACAATCCAACTGTACAAAAGCTATACCTTGATCTAGTCCCTGCAGATTAAGCTCCCAGATCTTATCACAAGAACACTTAGCTCAGTACATATTAAAGCTTGATGACACCCAAGAAGAATTTCACAGAAAGTAATTGACTCAACATCTCTCCCATAAAAAGTAAAATGAAAGGGTTTAGGGTTTAGGGTTTAGGTTCAAAGTAAGTGAAACATTGCAACATAATAATTGAGGAGACCTAATGGCTGAGGTAGATTCAAACCTAACAGGTTAATAGCAGTAATAACAGCCTGTTTAGCTGCTGCAGATCTCACATTCAGAAGTCCAGACAGCATGTTTGTGCCCTGCATGCAACGATCAGATTGTAAGGAAAGGGAGCTAGCATCCTGATTGTAGTGCTTTGGCAAACACCCAATAATGAATTGCCTCTTCTTCATTGCCTGTTGACTTACAGTGCCTACTCATCTGAAACCAAGGAAGAAAGTTTCCACTTGAAACTGTAGACAGACGGGTTCTTGAAAAGATGATGATCAGAGACACCATTGTTGCAACCGCAGATGAGAAAAAATAAAGAACAATATGTGGAATAAACATTCTTACCACAAGTGTTTCAATCCGAGCTTCTATCGCTGTCGAGGGTGCATATGATGCTGCATAACCATACATCAAGGCTAAGCCAGCACACACATCATCTACCTCCGTTGTGTTACCCTGTGCAAAGATTACTGCCAGCAGTCTGCCAAACACAGATTTACTTGTCAGCAAGTTCTTTAGCCAGCAGCAAAGCAGTTTAGGGTTTTAGGGCTTTTACTGTTTTAGCCACAGGTAGCTAACTGGTCAATGACAACTAGCACTTCAGATACCACTACCAGTAATTAAGAGCAATTGACTATGCAGTACTTGGAGCCCACATACCTGCGAAGTCCTTTCTGGCTTTGGCTCTCCAGTACTCTTCTTAACTTCTCCAGAACAGTGTCAAGATGTGCAGCAGCTACCTGAAGGTACAACTTTTGTCATCAATTGAACTCTGCTTCACCATTTGTCCCTCAAATCCATATATGGAAGTGAACTACATGGCCATTGGACCTATCGATGTTAACTCAAAAGGGAAATGTGCAGTCTTTTACAAAAGTCAAAAATGGGTTTAGGGTTTAGGGTGCGAGCAGAGCTGAAGTACCAGGCCCATGCCCTTGGCAAGACCAAGTCGATTCGTCTCATCTCCAATGTTGGCATGCTTGTACATCGAAGCAATCTTTTGTTGCACATAACGTTTGTCATCTACTTTCTGCAGTAGCATTCCCAGGCATCTGCCAGGGCACTTTTCCATCCATCAGTCAGCAACCCAACATGTTACAGAAAAAGGAAAAGAGAAAAAAGAGGCAGCAGCATACCCATCACTGTCTTGCAGACAGATCACAGAACCAGAAAGGAAAAAAAAGGATCGATTTAGGGTTTAGGACCCACTACAGCAGTGGCAGCTTCATAAATTCTTCTTTTTCATTTTGTTAAGCAAATTTAGACTTTGACAGCACACGGAAGTTACATGACCAAAAAAAAAAATTGTAATTGGTGAGAAGCTTGCACCCACCCACCTGTGTAGCATTGCAGAATGCTGATGGTCTCCCACATACAAGTCATACTGCATACTGAGAGCATTCCCAAGCCTAATTGTCCATTCTGGGCTTTGTATAACATCAAGTGACTCTGATAATAGCTGCAAAAACATGTGCCACAAGAGAAAAAACTATGATTTGGCAGGAAAGCCCACATGCATAGTTTCAATAGTTGCACAGCAAAATTGTGTCTGAAATTCAATGATATCTTAGCATCTCCAGTGGTGCTCAGTATTTGACCCTGCAAAAAGATTTCTCACATCCAAGCTTAATTATTTACTTTTTCCAACCTCACCCATAAAACCAAAACCGGGACTGCAAATAGCTGGGAGACTACTAATAGAAAACCACTTGTGCCAATTCAAAACAGAGAGCAGCAGTCAGTTCATATTTATTATAGTCTTCTCTGGTAGGTGTTAGGCATTGCTGTGCCTTTTACCAGCCTAAGCAAACTGTGCAAAAATGATGGGCCAGAACCATTTTGCTGAGCCAACCAGCATGTCTTGACTGTTCTTCATCCAAATTTAATTTGCAGGGTCACATACTGAGCACTGGTGGAGTTTCTTACACTCAGAAGTTCATAGAAAGACCCTAGAGCTACACAAGGAAATTCACGGATGCTTTGAACCAATTCAGCTGCAAAAACCCACAAGAACCAGCCATCTTCGTGCCCTTACTACAAATCCCAGGGAGTATATGCGAGTGGGTTTCTCTCTGCGGAAGTAATGATTCTCCTCCTTATGCTTACATGTATAATCATGTCTTCCCATGTTGTCTGTTGCCAGGAGTCTCCTTTCATATCGTCAGAGTCACTGATATATGCTTTCAGTTTGGGAATCTATAGCTTGCCATCAAAATCAATCAATCAAGATAACAGCAGGTCTTCTTCAAATCCTGAACTGCATGTCTTTCAGGGGGCAAAAAAAAAAAAAAACACACATCCTAATTTCCCTGGGAATCAATAGGGAAAAAACCTCCCCAAGTCTAACAAAAGCTCTTGAATATAATAACCAGTAGCACTAGATAGATCAAAGCCCCACATTGTCAAGAAAAGTAGAGGCTTTTTTATTTCATTTGCTCAAACCTGAGTAAAATGACAACATCCACATACTTACCTCATCCTCCCAGACAAGCACAACTGTTTTTGGAAATAGTGGTCCTAAATAGTAGAGGACCTGCAACAAAAACATCGGGGTCAGAATGAAAGGTACAGAACTGCTGCTGTGTCCACTTCTTCATACACCAGACTTCACTAGTACCAAGTTTAAAACACAGAACCTTTAAAGTGGCAACTCCAGGGCTCCAAACTGAGTGATAGATTGGAAGTTCCTAGTTCATTATTCACCACCCAGGGTTTAGGGTTCAGGGTATGAGTATGTATACTGTCAATATACGAGATGCCAGTTGTTCTCTTGCCATTGGGTCTTGTAACAGCACTAGAAAACGGGCAAGGATTTCCTGCCAGCCAGGAGACAGGTTCCATTCAGAGAGTAGTTGTTTGATCCACAAGATAGAGATGTCAATCTTTTCACTGCATAATCTGATGTTCCACAGCAAGAGCAGCAATAGATTCACTACTGGGAAGACACCAAAAACAGGCAACACTACTGAGGAGGCGAGAAGGGTACTTCTCATAAATTGCCCCAAATAGCTACAAGAAGGGTTTAGGGTTAGGGCTTAGAGTAGACCCTAAATACATACCTCTGGACCTGGAATATCAGTATACAAACTATAGTCTATGGAGACTGCTTCCCCTCGAGCAAGTTTTCTCCTTGATAGCTCCGATATACATTTACAAACCTGAAATTCAAAGCAGTCAAGCAAGGGCTAAAATAAGATCACAAACAAAGCTTTTGGATGTTTCTAATGAACCTCCTCAGATGCATTACCAACAGAAGCTCAACTGCAGCTTTCAAATAAGGAAATTCCAGTTTGTTATTTTAAATTGACTTTTTACCGTAGCAACTGCCCCAGTGTATTGCACTAGAATCAGCATCTTCAGTAGAAAAGGCCACAGCACAACCTGCAGTCAGTAGCCTCATTGCTGTAAGATATTGCAAGAAAAGAACATTATTACACCCAACTTCCCTGCAACACACTTCTGTGATGGACACAAAAGACATGAGCTACAGACACAAAATACAAAATACTGGATCCCTGAGCATTTGCTTAGCTCCATAGGAACAATTCAATGCCACACATAATTGTTAGTACCTGATCAACACTCATCTATTCCAAAAGAAAAAGCTATCTCACCTCCATGTCTGTGACTGTGCCTGCAAGCAGGAGCAAACTTTTTTCACTAACTGCCCGTAATTCTGATGGAGATACAGCCCCTACATTGAGCTGTTACAGCAAATACAACATCCATCAGTTATGCCCATACCAGTAGAAAAAATTGAATCAGCTCCTCAATTTCAATAAGGTAAAACCACTTTCCACTGTCACCAGGTCAAAACCAAAAAAAGAAAAACCCTAAACACTAAACCCCAAACCCTAAACAAACCAACAATAGCAACATTGGCAGAATATCATCCCAAATACCTCAGTCCTATTTGGACTTGCTAGTAGTACACCCATTGCTTTTTCAATTGCAGCATGCTCTGCTTGAACACGCACAACTTCAGCATCTGAGATTGAACACTGCTGTATGAGGAACTCAACATATGCTTCTCCAGTCTCCTTCTCAAAAACACCATCCGATGCCATCGATACAATAAGCTGACAACATTAGCAGAAACCAACAGTGAGCACAAAGTGTCTAAAAACACAAGACTGGAGAAACAAAATGTTTATGTATTCACAAAGTTCTTTTCCTTGTACTTCGTTGGCTGTCAAAGCCAATCTACAAAGGGTGTGAGCTCTTTTGATCTAATCTAAGACTGAAGACACTAAGAGCAACTCCACCAGTGCTCAGTATGTGCCCTGCAAATTAAAATTGGATGAAGAAAACCCAAAACATGCTGGTTTGGCTTAACAAAATGGTTTTGGCCCAGCATTTTGGCATAGTTTGCTGAAGCTGGAAAAAAACACAGCCAAGCTTAACACCTGCTGTTGAATGGTTAAATGGTTTGATTGGTCCAGGTGGCCTGCTAGTAGTAGTCTCTCACCTATTTGCAGTCCCAGTTTTAGTTTTATGGGTGGGTATGGAAAAAAGTATATAACTAAACTTGGATGTGAGAAATATTTTTGCAGGGTCATTGAGCACCACTGGAGATGCTCTAACATCATAAGGTGTCATTAGCTTTGATAATGAACAACTGGATCATCTCAACCCATAGCAGTTCATCTAAATGCAATCAACTAAAGAACCCCCAATGTTCATGAAAATGCAGTAGGTGTACCTCTGCAACAGCTTTTCTGGTCTTTAGGTCCTTCTCTTGAAGTTGATCTCTTACAGCTTCAGCAAGCTCAGCCTTCCTCAAGTTCCAAGCAGCTGACAACCTAGTGGCACAAAATGCAAAGACATCATCATCAGCATATGGGTGGAATAATACAGTGTCATCCCAAAATAAGTTATCAACATTGCAGCAATTACAACTGGCTAGCTAGTATTCGGTGTTAAGGGTTTAGGGATTAGGATCATATATCATCGAAACACCTTGTTAAAAGATGCTTGACCACTGAGAATGCTCCCAATCGTATGGAATCTTCTCTCATCCCTAGTCTCTGGAACATGCCAAAAGAAGCTCAGAAGTGCCTCCCCCCACAACAGTCCCTGCTTGTACAGCAAAAGCACACCACCAAAGCACCTGTTCCTTGGGGGTTGATGGATGGATTATGAAATAAGAACTAAAATTTGCAAAATATGTTTTTGGGTCATCCAGATCAAGATATCTTTCGTAAGAATAGAGAAATCTCCATTCTCATGATGAAGAAAAAACCCACAGCAAGGTTAACACTTCTTCAAGAAGCCACAGAAAGATCCAAACTAGGAAAGATGAAAACAAACAAAAAACAGAAAAACAAAAAGCAGCAGTATGAACAAAAGTGCCCAGTTTCTTTCCTAGTCAATATATATGACCCATCATGCACAAACTACCTAGTTTAGGGTTTAGGGTTTACTACTTAGGTTTATGGTTCAGGTAGGTAATGCATGCATGCAGGAGAAAGGAAAAAGGGTTCCATTACATGTAATAGATAAGTAAAAGTATCCTCTGGGTAAACTATTCCGATTGTGACAAAGCAGTGGAGCACCTCGTTATAACTCTGCAAAAGTAAAATCAAAAGAATGTAAAAAAAACTTCGAAGCTTGCATGAAATGATGACCTGGTAGACAAACAAGGGGAATGTGCAAATCACTTGAGGAACAGGCAGAAGGTGAAAGAATCTGGTTCCACCAATTGGCACCCATTCAAGTTGCACCAACTTTTTTCCAATTGCAACTACAGTTTTTACCTTCAGGTATGAACTCAACTCATCTCCACTGCCATTGCTTGCAGAGAAGTAGGCCCTTGGAAGAAGCAAATGCAACACAGGAATTAAGGCCTGCAGCATAGGTACATTCCACCACACAAAAGAAAAAATTCCTTGAAAAATCAGGATGGAGACAAATGTGAATTCATATGGCCGCACCCATGAGAGAGACTGGAACAGGCTGCTTTAAGAGATTACATCCAATAACACAATAGGAGAGGAGCTGCGTGTGGGGCAAGTTATCCAGAAACTCAAGACTTAAAGAGGGACACAATCAATCACATGATAAGTCTTGAGTGATCAGTCTCATGTGATTGTGTGCCTCATTTTGACAATCACATGAGGAGGAATCATCTACCTGAAAGTCAACTAATGGTGCACTGTATTTGATAAGAACTGCACTAAGAACCATGTGCAAGCTATGAGTTACTGGCAGTGGATCCTCTTCCTCTTTCCTGCACCTGTAAAGGCAGCAATGTAACAGTAATCAAATATCCACATGATATGCAGTTCAGGTCCACCAGTGTTGTTGTGACTATGGAAGAAGCACAAGAAGTAGTAGTTCCTACAAAATACCCAAGAATATGCACACAGAGACTCATGGATAGCAGCAGTACTGGCCCCAACTTACACTGTTAATATGGCTGGAAGTAGCCTAGGCAGTGCAGACGTGAGTTGTGGTTTGCTGATCAGACCCACCAGTTGGCCCAGTGCCTCTGCTGTTGCCAAGCGCACCTACTCTTCAAAATACAAGCAATGAACACTTAGTCAATTAAGAGTCAGTCTCCCACTTTTGACACAATGTCATTCTGACTGTCTTCTTCTTCCACTTGCAGGTGAACAGAATGTCTTCTTTATATCACCTTCCGGTCACGAGAAGCCACCCATGAACTGAGGAAAAGATCAAATGCTGAATGAAGCATTGCTCTGCAACACACACAACCCAGAAAACAGAAGATTGGCACAGATACTTCAAGAATTCCAGTTAAAAAGAATTGCACAGTGATTTAAGTGTCCCAGACAATGGAAAAATGCCCATATCTTGAAACCCATGTCCCATGGGTTATGAAGTTTCACAAGATTTTTCCAAGAGAGGAAGTGGCTGCTCTTCTTACTGCATGTCCCCACCAAGAAGAGAAGGTGATTGTGTTGCTTCTTGAAATTGAGATATAGCTTCGCACCAGGATGTGATAGCTGCATAAAAGCCATATATTACAGTCAAGAAACTTAGAACCTTGTATGGCACAAACCACAAAGGGATGCATGCATTGTGGACTGAGCATTACTGGACTAAAATGAGACAAATGGCAGATTGATCATCAGACTGAAATGATAAAAGAAATTTGCAGCAGAACACTACCATTTGCATAGATGCTCCTCTGGGAATCCTTCACACCACCCAAGATGGGTAGTGCACGTGAGAGAACATTCTTCAACCGTGGGGCAAACTGCAAGGCTTTATTTTTTAATCACCCACCAAAAAAGCAATGATATCAATAAGAATATATGCTGTAGCTGCACAAAAATGACACATGAAGATGCAGAAAAAAGGGATTCTTATCTTCCAATAGAAAAAAAGGGTGGGGGTTTCTATCTGCAAGAGGCACATATGACTCAAATACAGATGTTGTTTCTACATCACTGTTCGACTTGTCCAAAATTGCTGCTCATAACCCCCAAGTTCAAAAAGGTGAGCACATACCATATAATGTTGCAAATTCAGCCAGTGTTTGAACTAGCACTGTAACAGGTACTGTGGTCCCAGGCAGTTGATTGAAAATTTCCTCCATCATCTGTGGGGTGCATGAGTTAAGGAAGGTGGTGAGTGTCATTGTAGATTTTTGAATCTCCTGTGCCAAATGTCCAAATATTGCCAGCCAGCAGCCATGATAAAAAATCAACATTGACTCTCAACTCCTATCGCAGTGCATTGACACAACTTTCATAAGTGCCATGTAATCATACCATGTCTGGAAGTCGAGACCCCAGTGCAACAATCAGACTTGAAGCAGAATGCTGCCACTCGGAGTTAAGATCCTGCAGAACAAGAAGCAAAAATTTAGCAAGTACAGATCACAACCTTTTACATGTTCCTGAGTATATCAATCTAACAGCAGTAATAGAGTTGCAATTGTTTTGTGGATTTTGTGACAATTCTTTGTGTCAATAGATAGATTTCCAACATTTCCGAACCTTGATCATGGTCAACTCAGCCATTGCAACCTTTGCAACTTTGCGCATTAAACTTGGATCCACCTCTTCTTCATTCATTTCCCGGACTGTGTGGGCCATTATGAGAAGGAGACCTGCTCGATGGCTGCCTGGCTGCCCACTCCGCTGTGGCATGATGGCACAAAGCATTTAGCCTCCAAAAGGGGGGGTCTGAAATTGCTACTTAGACTGCTCAGAAAATCCAGTCACAACAACAAGTCTGCATGCATGTCACCAAGATGATAGGCATCACTGTAATAGTAGTACGAGTGGACATCATAACACAAAAAAAACATAATGCCAAAACAGCTGACAGAAAAGTAAAATAAAAATAAAATCACAGCAGCACTGTCAACAAAAAAAATTGCTACATTCTTCACTCTGACCCAAGGACAGATCATCAATCTTCAAAGCTTGCTCCTGAGAAGCCAACATTATTACCTTTTTGCCAGCTCGGAGACTTGTTGCACAGCACTCAAGTACAGTTACAGCATTCCTACCATTCATCCACAATTAGACTAGACCCATTAGATATTTCCTTGAGGAACAAACAATCCCATGGGTCCATCCTATGAACCATCTACATTGCATGCCCTAGAGAAGACCCAAGCATTGCTTGTCTAATATTACGGACTTTGGCAGGACGTGGGAGGAGGATCTGCAAAAAGAAGACAGAGCTCAAATTGCCTTGTTGTTTGAGTAGTTAGAAAAAAACAGTGATTTTCAGAATTTTGGATAGGTAACATACTGCTGGGCATTGTTGCGCAAGGCAGCTGCTGCAGCCTCTTGAACTGCCAGTGAGCTATCCCCAACTGCTGCAACAAGCACTTGAATAACTGCTGCAGAGGATTTCCATTTCATCTTCTTCATCAGATACAGAACAATGTATGTATGTGTTCACAAATTCACAAATGCTTGAATCGATTAAATTGATCAATTAAGCAATCAATTGCTCATTGAATCAATCACCCAGTAAGTAGAAACTACACTGCAATGCAATCAGCATGTTTCCAGAAAACCCACTATTTTCAAAAAAGCCATCTTCACAAAAATCCACCTTCATTACAAAAAAACAAAAACCTGAAATAATTTCTCAATTCTACACCCCAAATGCTACAAAGTCATCACAAAAGCGAAGAAACTACTACTAGCCCTAACCCTCTTTTTCTTTGCACAATTTAGACATGGAAAAAGGGGAAGGAAAAAAGCAGCAACAAAAAAATTTACCAGTGCGAGGAGACACTGATGATGAGGAGGTCCCATCGCTGCTGGCCATCATAATCCGCAGCACATCTGAGCTCTTCACGGCAAACTTGTTTGACGAATTTTTGAGGATTCTTAGCCTAAAAAAAGAAGAAAAAGAATACCACCCACACTGCCTGCCAGCTTGCAAGGTGTCAGAAACCAAACCCTCCTGCAGGCTGAGAAGCTTGCTTCTCTTACGTAAGAGAAGCTGAGAAATCCATTTGTTGGGTAGACACAAAACAGATCGCAGCAGATCGACGCGCGAGTGAGAAATCTCCAATTCATCTTCTTCTCTCTCGATCGATCTGCTCTGCTGACATTTTCACTCGCACGCGTCAGCATTCCAGCGCGCGAACTTCTTCGCGTTTCCCGAGACCAAGGATCCCGCAAAACCCTAACCCTAATCCTTTGAGGACCCACTTCCAAGGGCTCCCGCGTTCGAATCCGGATGGCGGAATTGGGGATCAGGTCAAATGCAGGTTTGGGTGAAGTGGGGGTGGGCAACTGGGGTACTTTCTTTAGGAAATTTTTTAGGGGTTGAAAATTTTGGGTTTTTAGGGGGCACTTTTGCTGGTGTGTTTATTTTAGCCTTTGAAAAAAATGGGGGGCATCACATTCTTCTACCAGACTTTTTGAAAAACTCTCTAGACTTCTCTATTGGGTGGGTTCTAGTTTGTAGCCAAT
>Ga0209208_10003161_pt1 | contig 23703 bp, 21 predicted proteins | sample S1TSphfallax_3_FD_187694 | JGI IMG/M metagenome (GOLD analysis project Ga0209208, IMG submission 187694) | Host-associated microbial communities from peat moss isolated from Minnesota, USA - S1T2_Fd - Sphagnum fallax MG (SPAdes) (version 2) | ecosystem: Host-associated > Plants > Peat moss >...
TGCCAAAGGTGGAGGTGGAAAAGTGTGTACACGTTCAATCAATTGTCTACTGTCCTTGTCAATCCCGTGATGGACCATTCTAATCAGTGGCTCTAGAAACTGTAGGAGATAGTGGCATACTGAGACAAAGGGCTAAATTTTTTTGGAAGGGGTCAGATTGATTGACCGATCACCAATCTTTTGGAACATTGGGCACTCCCCAATAGAAACATCTCTGCCCTAAGTGCTTAAATGTTCAATCACCAACTGGTTTACCCTAGTGGTTTTCTTCCTTAATTTTGAATTCTTGGACATGGGTTTTGTTGATGATTGATTTCATACTTCTTTTTTTTTAAATGTGATTCTTTTTCAAAATTTTAAATTCCAAACTGATGGATACTGATTCCAAACTCCTTGACATTCAAATTTTTAGGGTTCATTTGGTAGTGAAAACATGGAGTTGGAGGAAAGAAAAAAATTTGTAATAAGATGGATGACCCATGTACATGCTTAGTAATCCAAAATTCCACCATATTATGAACCACCAAAGGACTAGGAAAAAATTCATAACCATTTTGAAGTTTATGATGAATGGGTGAATGCCAATCAAGGAACCATAGGAACTCGAACGAAATATATTACAAAATGTAGCACATTAATTGTTTTGCACCCTCCACATGTTTTTGTAACAAAATAATCGATGAGGAGAAAATTATCCATAGACAATTGTATTGGATGTATGAACCAAGGAATGATGCAATTCATTGGAATGACACGGTTGGTGAATGGACCACCATTATGTCAATAAATCCATGTGCCAAATTGAATACCCAAATCCTCACCATCTATTAGGTGTAAATATTATCATTAGGAAAGATGTGTTATGGATCAACAATGTCAATAAGTGAACATGAATAGGTGAACCTTATTGAAACCCTAACATTGGGTTCGCAACTAAGTCTGAAATGCAAGGGCCATGAGACCAAGGGTGTGTTTAAATGGCAAACACACTTTCACAAATGGGGGAGAGTGTAAGGGATGGAGCCCAATGATTTCCAAGTGCACTCCCATTTTGGGGGTTGCACTCGTGCAGGAGTTGCAAATGTTTGGAACTTTGGTTGGAAAGGCAAACAAGCACCAAATTGGGCCCCCAAGACACCATTAGAAAGGTCTTGCAGCGTAGATGCTTAAGGTGCTGTCGCATCATTCATTTAAATCTGATTTGCATGAGTTATGATCAAAAGAAAAGGCAAGAGTCAAATTGGGAATTTGATTCTCGACCACAAATCCCTTGAAAATAAGGGTCAAATGAAGTCCAATCGGGGTGTGTTATACACCTATGGAATCATCTTTTTTGAGGGCTATAAGATATATGTTTCGCATTCTCAAAAAAAAATTGATTTGAAAAATATATGAGCGTCCAAAGTTTTGGGACAACAAAAGTCCCAATTTTGGGACTCCCACCTAGGAGTCCTAGGGAAAAATGACATTTGGATGTAGTCCTCGCGAAGAGGCACAAAATATACTATAAGGAGGGGAGTGGTGCCTCCTCCCAAAGGTTGCGATTAATGTAAAGCTTGTGCTTGAGGTTGTCCCTATTGAGTTTGTCGCACCATTTCCATTGAACTTGCACCAACCGCCCTCTTTTCTTGGTTATGCAAGTTGACCTCACTTTGAACTCTCGCTTGTGGATTTGTCCTAGTCCCATCTCGAAGTTCTAACATGCCCTCCTACCTTCAAAGTGTTGCAAATTAAAGAATGTGCCCCAACTTTCTTCTTTTTCCATTGTTTCGTTATGGGACCCACCTTTGGGTTTCTTGAAGAGTTTAGGGGCATGTCAAGCATACTCATGTGAATAAGAATGAACTTCAAAAATATTTCATACCATGTCATGGAATATTATTCATATATTCATTTCCATATGGAAAATATTTTGTGACATGATAAAATATTCCATAATGTGACAAAATATTCCATGACATGGCAAAATATTCTATGACTTGCCATGGAATATTTTGCCACTTCGCATGTGTGATTTGTTTTGGGATCAATAATGGCTTTTTTATTTTAAACATGGGTTTGGCTAACAAAGTTGTCGAAAATAGCATCATGTGAAGGTTTGAAGGCACAAGAAAATAAAAGGATGCATTTTATCATCATGTGCAACCAATCTTCCAAATGTTTAGGGCTTTTGGATAATATTTTCATAACTATTGAAATGAGTGGAAACTACATGTTTAAAAAATATTTGATGAAATAAAATTCTCAAAATATATTAATTATTTGACAAACATGTGTTGAAATGGCCAAGGTACTAGGTGCAAATGAGTTCAAATGAACCAAAATTAATGTCAAAACATCAATTTTTTTGCAATTCTTATTACATTTGCCTATGTGGTGCCACTTTAATAGCATGTGGATCATGGAAAGTTGTGCTTATTGAATAATATGGATATTGAAAAAAATTAAATGAATTAAAAAATTTCCAATATCAAAGTTTGGTTTAAACAAAAGATGTTTAACATCTTCATTCAATAACATTACTTTCAAAAATGGCCCCTTAGTTTTCATAATACAATTTATTTTATCCTCAATTTTTTTGTAGTAATAGGGTACTATTAAACACATTTTTAAAACATTCAAATTTTGTGTTTATCAAATTGAAGGTTCTTCATAAAGCAATTGGAAAAACCAAAAAACACAATGGCACTTCTAATGAAATTAGAAACATGTGGCATTTTAAACAACATGTTTGTGTCAATATTTGGTCAATGGTATCTTTATCCACTAATGAGTATTTTACAATTCTTGGAACTTTTTTGGTTTATGGTTTGCTGTAGTTTTCTTCTTTTTTTTTACTTATTGTTGCCCATCCCATAGGTTAGTGGAGGGATTGAGAGGACAACCCACATTTCAGATGTCGTTAAACAATCCATGAATGCTTGGATATCTAGAGGGGGTGGAAAGAACACCATGCAAAGGTTCACTAAAATGAAATGCCTCCAAAAGTACCTACAATATTTGCAACAAAAAAAAGAGTATGATGCAATAAGGTGAATGCAGCATAATCACTTGAAAAGAAAAAAATAGATAGTGTTTTACATGAATTGAAAAACATTGACCAATAGGTGAAAGTTCATGAGGAGAAGTCAAAGTGGGGTTTGTGACATTGTACCACCTATTGAAACGATATCCTTTGGATGGAGGTCCTCAATGTCCATGGTAGCACACAAAAGTAGAATTGCATAACATCATTATTAAAATGGAAAAGAATCACAACAATTAGCATTAGATATAGAGTGCCTGCACGTAGTCCAAACATTCAAATTGTTTTACATATCAACATTTGGGAGATTACATCCACTTACTCATGCAAACAAGGGATTAATTCTACACAATAGCCTATATTACTATTATGAACAAGGACATTATCTCAAGCTAACCATAGCAGTTCAAGATGTTTTTTACTATGGTTTTTTTATGGTTTCCCAAATTGCATTAGTGACATGAAAATATTGCTTAATGTCAGTAAGATTTTTTGGGGCTACTTGGATTTGATTTATATTTGCAAAATCCAATCATTGAAAGATCTAATTATTCATGTCCAAGATTGCTCATAGAGTAATTTCAAACTTATTCAATCTTGGAATGAAAAAGGAGTTGGAAGACATGTGGTGCAACACTAATGTTGGGCATGATTACAAGCAAATCTTGGACCAAATATTTCTTTCACTCCCTTTCATGCAAACAATGTCTTTAATAGATTTTCCATACTTAAAATGTTTCCAATAGAATTAACACATTTATATTTGAAAAGTTCAATCCAACAAATGTTTGTCACAATTTGAAAATGTTCCACCTTTAAACTAAAATTTTCTAAACAAGTGGTCAATGAAGCTTTGCTTGTGAAGGAGGAAATTGATGTTGACTGGGTTTTCCAAAAAAATCTAAACCTTCAAAATGATAATGCCTTGTTTGATAGGCAAAATAAATGCAAAGCTATCTTGGAAGACGTTATGGATTGTCATGTTCAAACATTGTCTATGAAGCTTAGTTGAATAAAAGAAGCACATGAGCTAACCCCAAAGTCCCCATTGCCACAATTTTAATTAACAATGATACAACAACATGTGCATCAAATTTCTTTAATGTTTTTTTATTTTGAGATGACAAAACATGTTATAATTAAAGGTTGGATTAAAAAAAATCCATAGGTTTCACAAATCCCACTCTAACCTTGCATACTTGCTCCATCTTATGTAGAAGGTACCAAAATGTTAACATAACTTTAGAATGTAGAATTTGTTGGGCACCAACCCATCCACTTTGACTAGTCTTCCCATGGCCAACACAACTATAAGAAAAAATGTGTACCAACTTTTGGGTTGGATTTGTTTGTTGGGGCAACCCTTGGTGATAGCCTTATGTGGAATTGTAAACATGACAATCATGTTGATTTGCAATCATATGTTAATAATCCAAGTCATGCAACACCCATTTTATGAAGTTCCTTATTAACAACCCATGCTGGTTTTAAGAGGACATTGTCCCTATTCTTGGGTTATGGTCTCTAAGGCAATCGTCACACAACCTTGTTAGACCAATATTGAATTTGAATGACATCTCTTCCCAAGGTAAACATTTATTTGAGCTGACAAGTTCCAACATTGCACTAGTTCATGATAATAATCTTAATGTAGTCACATCATTCCCCACCACTATGATAAATTATGGGACAGATGATGAACTTCAAACCAAAGATTCATCAAGTTTTGGAAATAGATGTAAATACTTACACATCTTCAAATAATAGTTTTTAAGGTTGTTCAAGAAAGCTTCATTCTGTAGACCATTAATAATTCATGAAAACTTGTATTAAATGGTTTAAAACTACTAGATTCAAGCTTATAGATGTGTTTGTTAGTAGTTGTAGGTCTACCACAAAAAACATGTTCAACAAAACAACATCTACCATAAACTAGTGTCTCAAGACAACCAATTGACGAACATTATGGTTCATGAACAACTCCACTTGTGTTTCATATTCCAAATGTCAAATATTTGTGTTGTCTATTTTTCTTATTGCAATCATTTCACATGGGCAAAACATACTAGAGGTTATACCATCTTAAAAAAATGAATCACAAAACTAAATGTTATGTTCAATATCATTGGTTATTATCACATGTTAGTTATAGTAGTGGTAAATTTCATTGCTAACAAAGGTGGGACCAACAAATCTGCAATGGAATTTGTCATATCAGGTGATTATTTGAAACTAAAAATTGATGTGATATCTTTAGGTTGTTGGACAACACCTCTAGTTACTTGTCTACAAATGCATTGGATTTCTTTAGACTACCTTATACATAAGGAAAAAGTTTAAAGTGCCTTCCAACGTCCAAAAGGTCTTAGTCCTTCTATAATATGTTAACCACTAGAATGTCATTGTAATGAATGCTTCCCATTTTATGCATTACGACCTTCTCAAGAGTGCCAACATCTTCCAATTTGTAAATGTGCATTGATTTTTTGCAAAAATGTGGGTTGTTACACAAGGTAAATTATCAAGGACATTTGATGGAGGTGAGCAATATCATAAAATAGTTGGGTGTGGTGTGATGGACCACAACAACTATCTAATTGGGAGTGTGGGTTTTATGTCATGAAATTCATGACCAAATATTAAGATTACATTTTCTACAACAATGCAACTAATATTAAAGTGTAGTTACCCTTACCCAACCTACTAAGTTTTTGGTATAATTGAATACAAGATTATTTACATCCTAGGTCGAAACCTATAACTAGGAACCTAAGGGATTACTTTGGAAAAGGACTACACATTTTTTTTCCCAAAAAAACTTTTACATGCAAATGAATTTTTGAATGAATTTTTTTGTAACTTGTTTTAAAAAACATTCAAATGTTCCCCAATGAATCACAATTCATTACTGAATAAATATGAATTTTTAATAGTGTGCAAATTCTTTACAAATTCAATGTTTAATTTTGAAAAATGATCAAAATTTTAAATCATCACCAAAAATTAAATTTTCATATTTTTTTAGTTTTGTTATACTTTAAGCTATAATGTTTCTTCATACATCATGTACATTATAACCCATTTATATGTGGTAAGGGACTTTTGAAGCTTTGAAAGTCTAAAGCAATTTCGAAACATTCTTTGAATTTTGAAGTTTTAGGATTCCACATTTTTTAAAAGTGTGAATGTTTTTTGAGTGTGGTTAGTATGTTCTTATCATCTATATTTTTTTCAATGAGAATTCTTCTATTATATGAGTCCTTTTGATAGTCCTTTACAAAATTGGCTCCATTTGACACAGCAGATGCACATTTTCAAATGTCCTAAATTAAAACCAAAACTTAAAATTAGATCAAATGAATTTTTACTCTAAGTTCCTTAAGATTCATGAAGGAAAAAGGATTAACTTGCCATGATTATTATGATTTTAAATTTTAATAAAAAATAAATGTCTGATTTTGACTAATTATGTCTAACATCTAATGCCTTTTCTGGTTTTTAGTTATGTGTTTTGACCTTCTTGAATCTTGTAATCTTTTGCTAGTTGCAGGTGACACCAACTTGGTTTTCAAGAGATGATGTGATTGTAATGTAGTCGATTATAATGAATGCAATATTAGAGACATTGTGTCTATTGGATTTTGCAAACATAGGTTGGGTTGTTGACCTAGGAGATGTAAACAGTGGTGGAGTATCAGCATCAACACAATTTGTTAGTGTATCATCATCTTGCAGAAATGGTAGAAGTAAGAAGTTGGTGTCTTATACCAGTTAATTGACATAAAAAACATGGAGTTTGAGATGGGTTTGTAGTAGCAACAACTAAATCATACAATTAAATTATAGTGGTAGAACAATTCATTTTTAAAACACCTCTATTTTGTTCAGATTAACTGTGGTATAGTGTTTTCTATGTTGGTATCAATAACTTCCATTAGCTGGACCATGTGCTCTTAGTTTAATGTTGAAGATGATGAAATTTGATGGGTTTAAAAATATTTTTCACATTTTAATTGATATTGGGACCATGCACTTCTATAGGTGGACATAATGCAATGTGTATTGTGCTACATTTTAATAGATGTTTATATTTTTACATTTGCAAAAACCTATGTGATAGCAATTTAAGGTTATAGTCTAGGGGAAAATGGGATCCTAAGGGTTGCTTCCCATGTTGGTAATTTGGGTTGATTTGGAAATGCTAGCAGTTGTTCAAGTGTTAGTTGATTTTTTATAATACAAATTTTTTAACTTGATAGTAATATGTAAAAGCAAGTCATTCCACATACTCATGTTTGTTCTTCATGCAATAGTGGAATGTGCCTCAACATGTGTTCTAGCAAAATGTAGAATCTAGGTTGATCATTTATTGGGTGTGAATATAAGGGTTGAGAAACTAACATGTCTGCAATAGTGTCTTGGAGCAATCATTGCAATTTAATTACATTTGTCATAAAATAATGTTTTGTAACATGCATATCAATAATAGACTATGGCAATGGTATTGAGTCCCACTAAACAATACATAAACAATAACTGAAAATATAGATTAAATGAAAACAACAATTTAGGTACACAAAGTATTATGCACTTGCAAATACAAATCCATACCCACATTTGTTTTTTTTAATTCCCTTGGCATCTAAATGCACATGTGCCTAGTTTCTTTGGCCTTTAGGTGATTAAGTATGTAAGCATGGTGTTCTAGAATTCCTCTATGCCTTTTAAGAGTGTTATCACTAGAAGCAAATGGAAACAAAGGGTCTATGTCAAGGTGTTCAAGACCAACAATCCCCCTAGCTATCATGTCTTCTTGTTTGCCTTTCATTGCTTTTAGACCTAAGAGTATATGTAGTTGTAGCACTAGAATTTCAATGGATGTGGTTTTTATGTCATGAAATACCTAGTCAATGAAGTCCCCTAAGTTGGCAAATATCACCAATTGCAAATAAAAACTATATAGAAAGAAATCATCATGAAGATACGTAGAAAAAGAAACCTGCACAATCAAACAACAAACAACAAAAGAATTAAATAAGATATGAATGAAAAAAAATTTTAAAACAAGTTGAAGAAGAGGAGATACTCATAGCAACATGCAGAATTGAAATGCTATGAAATACAAGTGTAGCCACTAAAGAAGAGAAGTTGATTGTCAAAATAAATGCAATGAAGATTCGATAACAAAAAAATGCATGAAGTGTGCACTAAAGAGAAGGAAATCAAAAGTAGCAAAATGAAAAGAATGCAAAGAAAAGTCAACATTAACTGTTGTGAGAAGTGCGCACTAAAGAAAAGGATCACAAGAACACCAAAATGAAAGAATGCAATGAAGAGTTGGCAACATCTACTACAGCAAGTGCGGAGTGAAAAGAAGGAATGCAAGAATAAAAAAATGAAAACAATGCAATGAAAAGCCAACATCAACTGCTGCAAAAAGTGAGCACTAAAAAGAAAAAACATAAGAACAACAAACTAAAAACAATGCAATGAACAGCCGACAACAGCTACTACGAGAAATGCACACCAGAAAGAAGAAGAAAAAAAAAAGGCAAGAAGATCACCTCAATAAACAGCTATGGTTTAACCTAAAGCGATGGAAAAAAACGATGAATAGAAAAATGTACGTGTCATTTTATGGCTTCTTTCCACTGAAAAGATGCGCCAAAAGAAACACCTTTAGGTTTAAAAAGATGGGGCGCTTCACCTAAGGGTTTAGGGTTTACGTAGGGTTTGCCCTCTACCGTAAACCTAGACCCTTGCCCTATTAAAAAAAAACTTGGCTGAGTCACTAGACGGATGCTTCCGTGGTAAATCTCTAGGTACTTACCAAAAGAAAATCCCCACGAAGGCTCCCATGGGCTCAGAAACAACTTCAGATTTTTCCTTAGAAATAAATATCGTCGAAAGCCTCGAGGAAAAAGCTACAGAAATGCTTGTGGGTGCCAGAAGCTTATTGGCATGGGCACCATTTTGCAGCTGTGCATCCTCGTCATCGAACATCTTGGACTGAGTCGTAGAAGATTTTGGCTAATATATAACAACACGCACCATTGCCTTCGTACCTGACACGACCACATAAGTTCCTAGAATTCTTCCGACCTGGTTCATTCTATCTGGAGTCTCCATGCACGAGTACTTATTGTTCACTGAAAAGGGTTGCAATTGTTGTATTTAAAGCTTACACATAGGCTTCAGATTCCAAACGTCGCTGACGACGCCGCAGAAGAACCCAGCCAATTTCGTCCTACGCTGTTGCAACTCGAATTGGAGCACCTTGTGGTATTGCCTGACCGGTTATAATATAGTAGAGTGAAATTCTGGTGTGGAATTGATGTCGCCAAGGAAGTCTGTTCTAGTGCTTCTGTAGTTTTTTGGAGCTCTATTCTCTTGAGGTGGAAGCTATTAGGGGACTTTGATTTGGGTGATCAGCAGCCTGCGGGATTGTTCAGTACAGAATTTGAGGTTTCTTCCTTCACCCACAGATAACAAGATGAGTAATAGAGCAGTTGAGCAGCAGAACTTTGATGCCGAGGATCCTTTTGCGGGATTGGCATTGGTCACGAAGCCTGTGCCGAAAGCAGAGCCTGGTCATGTCGTTGTTCGCATTACTCTACGCCCCGTCAATCCCGCTGATCTGTTTTTAATCAGTTCAAACGAGATGCGCATTTCAGGCTCCGAAGGATTTGGAATTGTCCACGAAGTAAAGCAAGCATCCCTTTTTTCTTCCGCTTCGTGCAATTTTGTTGGGAAGTATCCTTGCTCTTTTTTCAGTTTATGTGTGTGTGTGCGTATGTATCATCGTTGCTCTGGAATTGTGGCAGGTAGGGGACGGAGTGACAACAGTGGCGAAAGGGCAAAGAGTGGTGCCATTTGTCTTTCGTGATCGTCAGAAAGGGGAGGGGTCATGGCAGCAATATGTTTCTCTCAAACAGGAGCTTGTATGGCCAGTACCAAACTCAATTTCAGATGAAGCGGCAGCTCAATTTGTCGTCAACCCATGGACAGTGTATGGCATTCTGACCGATCTCAAGGTTCCGAAAGGTGAGTACGTCTTGCAAACTGCAGCGGGCTCCGTGCTTGGCCGGCAATTGATACAGCTTGCAAAACATTGGGGCATCAAAACCATCAACATTGTACGGCGTGCAGAACAGAAGGAGGAGTTGAAGGCACTAGGTGCAGATGAAGTTATCTCCACGGATAATGAGGACGTAGCAACAAGAGTGAAAGAAATCACGGGGGGGAAACTCGCATACGGAGCTCTTGACGCTGTGGCTGGCACACTCACAAAACAAGTCACTGCGAGTGTGAGAGATGGAGGTCAAGTGTTCATCTATTCAGTGATGGGAGGCTGGGATGCAACCATAGGAGTGGGAGATTTATTCAGAGGTGTTCGTGTAGCCACATGGGTTCTTGACAATTCAATTGCTGAGAGATCCGAAGAGTACATTGACAAAGTTTCGAAGCTCATCGAAGCCAAGATCATTGTACCTCTTGTGGGTGAGACTTATGAGCTTGCTGACTTCCAACTTGCAATCAAGAAATCAACCGGAGTTGCTCGAGGTGGGAAGGTGTTTCTCACTGGTTAACAAACCAAATCTTCTTATGCATGAATCCAATCCATACTGCCCCAAGCAAAAAAAATTGCACATAAATTCAAGGTGGAGCTTTGTGCATCAAAACTTACAGTACACTGTGATGGTGGAATTTTCTAGGTTGTTTTGCTTTTCCAGAAGAGTTTTACACAGTTTGGTGGAACCTCTTGCTTGATCAATATGGAAGTCAGTGTTTTGTTAAAAGTTGTACAAACCCTAACTAGTATGGGATATAGATTTGATATGAGCATATCAAACAGATTCTGTGAATTAGTTCACGATCAGACACAGCCAGTGCACACAGTGTTATGCCTCCAGTTCTCTTCATCATCCAAACTGGGGTAAAATTGTAGATGGTACTCAATCTTGGCTGTTGTGGTATGTGCTGTTTGCACTAAAAACATTATGACTCAAAACAATTCCATAATACCTCTTGTTTATGTGACACCAAGGCTCTCCTCTCCAATGCTCCCATAATATTGATGGAATCACCATGTCCCACCTCAACACCTCAGACATTACACTCTGTTTTGTAGGAATATTCCCCTCTCCCTCTGCAGTAACCTGCAGGCTTCCTGCCACACCCCTCCTCTCTGGCAACTGCATTACTTTATATCATGGAAAGGGCCTTTTCCAGCACAATTCGATAAAAAAGCCTAGTATATATGAGGATGGACAAGGCTGCAAGAAAGGACAGGAAGGCCCAGATTGTGCTGCTTCAGGGGTCAGTCAAGCTTAACAGTAGTGCTACAGGACAACAATCATAAATGAGGGTATGTTCTCCTAAATTAGTCACCTTTTATGCATTTATCTGAGGACCATGAGCAGGGAAGACAAACCATTGAGATAGCAGAAGCAGTGGTGACTCTCCCAACTACATGTCTCAACATGGCCCACCACCCCATACCACCACCCTGCCATACATTCAACCTGCCTCAAGTCAGAACAATGTTTGTCTTCTTTTGAAAACAGGGTCTCAGGAGGCCTAACTAAATATCTGCATAACAAATGAGAATTTCTCCACACTTGCGATTTAAGTCCACATGACTAGAATTCAGAGATGACCCTATTTAAGGTTCTAGAGATTTCAGATCTCACAATATACAGCAACCAGGAAAAGAAGAGAACCAAACCCTAAAGACAACAATATCCATGGTAGTGACCAGGTATCTTAACATCCCAACTGACTTTGTCAGCTCCCAGCAGTGGGTAGTCAATGTCAAAAATTAACCAGCATATTGAGTTTCTGTCACAAAACCACAGTAATGGGATGACACAACCATGATGGCTAGCTCAACAAAGCCTGAAAGAGAAGGAGAAGACGTTAAAAAACCAAGAACAAGGAACAAAAAACAGAAGAGAAAGATAAAGAAAAAGCCAAAAGAAAAGAGGAAGGAAAAGGAGAAACAAGACACAAGAACTTTAAGAGCATGGTCTTCTTGGAGGATAAAATTGGGTTTAAAAACCTCTCCAACTAGGATGAAGAAGCCCTTGAAGGACTAAATAAAAACAGAATGCAGAAATGGGGCCTCCATTGCCTAGCATGGATGCAAAGCATGGCTGAAAGCGGCAATTTGAAGGCATGTTGAGACTCCTGGACATGGACAACTTTGTCACTAATACTAACATTGCCAAGTGCAATCATATGGCTGCAAAAAATGTTGAAATGAAGGTTACCATATGGGAAGTCCTTGTTCCTGCGCCATTGTACTTCAACATGATCACCAGGCTGTAGTTTGTCAAGGCAATCAGACAGATAGAGATCATGTGCAGGTGTGTCAAGGGGAGGGGATCGCAATATCTCCCAATGCACTCCCTCCTCCACCACTATTGTCCATGGACCATGTGGGGGATATCTGCACACTTCTCACTCTTATGAGTTGCTACAGTATAGAAGTGTTACAGAAGTTTTGCATCTGAGACAGAGAAGAAAACTTTCAGATTTGACTTGATTGAAAGGTTTCAAGTGGGAGATTATTACCTGGCACAGAAGGAGTCTGAATGGCGGTCATAGCTCAATTCTGCAATAGCAAGACAACATAAACCTCACATGCCCATTCTGCTACAGAAATCCATCCAATTTGACTTGACAATTGTCAGGGAAAAAAAAAACTTGACATGTGTGGAGAGTGTTACAAGAGTCATCAAAAATAATCTACACCAATGTATCAGCAGCAGCTCCACCTCCAAGAACAACTGCATCTTCAGGAGACAAATTGGATCAGCTTAAGTCTACAAGCCCAGGATGCAAGAAAATATCTTTTTCCCTTGTTCTGAAGCATTTTGGTGATGAAGCAGATTATGTATTCCAAGCAGTCTGCTTGTGAACAGCTGATATGCCATCATCATCATCATCATCTCACTTTTATTTTTCTGAAAGTGATATGTTGCCTTTCCAGAGCAGAATGATACCATTGTGAAGATACAGATGAGAAATGAATACGGACCTCACGGTTGTAGACTTGGGCAGGGAACCAGAACGTGCCGCTCTCCAGCGCCCAGTACCAGGCCATGAGAGAATTGGGAGGAGGGCTTGTTACAGGCTGCTGTCCTTGGAGATTCAGCCAGGAGAAAGGCCACAAACAAGAGAGCGGCCATCCCCACAAGCGCAAACTCCGGTCCACCGCTCCTACATCCGCTTGCTGCGATGATGTCGTCAAGTGCTGCTGCCACTCGCGGAACCCCGAGGGGCCAGCAATGCGTGCCCACTTCTGATGGAACAAGTGCTGCCACAGATGGTCGTTGCGACATCGCTTCCTCAAGTCCTGGCAAACAACTGCCATATGCACCAGCGACGCAGCCGGCAAGCGCACAAGAATGCCTTCCAAAGCGAGCTCCGGCAGATCCAAAACAGACATACACTCGGAAATCTCTTCCACGCTCTCCACCTGCTTGCTGCCACCGCCGATGCATCGCCGCTTGAAAAACATTTTCTCCGCCGCCACCGTCTGCCGACGTTGACAGCAACGATGACGCCAGCCACAGCAACAACAGACTCGTCTGCTCATGTCATCTCCCCATCTCAGTCAGCTACCTCTGACTCATTATACTGGATCTCTTTTCTGTCTCTTCCTAACTACCTCCAACAAACCACAGCCCCAACCTTCTTCCATATCCTACAGTTACTCCTTGTCCTCTTCTTCTTCTTCTTCTTCTTCTTCTTGTCAAGAGCAGCAACTGTAGCTGCAAGTGATTGCAAGCCTCATTCTCTTCCCCTACGTGTACGTCCGTCTCCGTTACTACCTGTCTTGAACTGTTTGCAACGACAGACCGGACAAGCTCTCTCTCTCTCTCTCTCTCGTATTTTTTTTTCTCTTTCTCTGCGTCTGTCTCTCGACTCCTTGTCCTTCTTGTTATCGTCGTAGTCGAAAAGAGGACAATCATAACCGAAGCGCAAGGAAACGCTCAATTGCTAGAGAGTGCGGCGTGGGAATGGGGATACGAATGGGAAGACGGGCAGTGCTTAGTGGTGCTGAGGGGAGAGGGTGAAAAGAAAGCGAAGAAAACAGTCGCAGAAGACGATGAATGCGGTGAAACAGCCCCCCAAGGATCTCTGTCCAGGCTTGCTTGTCTTTTTACGATGTGAGCAAAATGGTTCAGTTCAGTTCTGCTTGTTCTGCCAAAACGAAAAAAAGAAAGTAAAATTTTGGGTTTGTTTTTGGTTGTTTTGCCTAAACAAATAAAATAAAATAAAAATGATTTGAATATTTTGATGTAGCATAGCAATTTTGAACTCCCTAGCCCTGAGGAAAAAGTAAACATTCTTATGTCAAGTGTGTTATGCCCGCTACTCAGTTCAGTCATGATTAGTTTAGAAGTATGCCGAGTTCACCTAATTAATTTGATTTAGTTGTCCATTAATAAACAACTAATTTCAATGTAAACATGTTTTTAGTTATTTTGTGAATGGGGCTCAAAATTTTCTTGGGGTGCACCACACATCATAATATATCAACAACTTGCTCTTTTTTCTCTTTTTTTTTGTGTTTATGTATTTTTGTAGTTTTGTGAAAATTGTGTTTGGGCTTGGATTTTTTGTGTTGAAGGAGAATCTTTTTTTTTTTTGGAAATCATATGTCATTAAGGTGGTCTTTGTCATTTGTGAGGTGTGTAAAGAATGGTAGTTGTAGGCACCAACGTGGCAATTCATGACACTTGTTATTATCTAATTTTTGACAATTGTTAAAAATAAATTCTATTTTTTTAAAACTAGAACCATAATCAAACTAGTTAGATCCTACAATAGAACAAAGCAACTCCGTTTAGTGTGTTGCATTGACGCTCAAACAGAGCTCATTGGGGGGGGGTGGGGGGGGCGTGCGTGTGAACCCCTTGTTGGATATTGATCTCAATTAATTAGGGTTGTATGTGTATGGGTAGAGCCCCAAATTGGGGACATTCCCAGTTTGAAGGGCCTAGGATGAGGTCATAATTAGTGCTCTAAAGGTGGGGCCTAAGACAAGGATATAGTTGAATCTAGTTCCACATTTTGGGATGTTTCCCACCTATGGGCTTTACTCATTGTATAGCACTAGGCAAAGGTTAACATGATACTAAAGATATGTAGATCACAAGGTCTAGGATGGGGAAGCATCTATAGGAGTAAATAGGTTTAAGATCCTTCTCATTTCTAAGGAAATCTTATAGGTGTAAGATCTCTCCCACTCATAAGGAAAAGGTTTAATATCTAACATGCCTCCTCATTTCTAGAGGGGATATTCATGATATAAGGTTTGGTTAGAAAAACACACTTAAAATTTTCTTCAAGTACTTTACAATTTATGAATAACTTTTTATGAAAAACAAATCTATGGCATAATACGTTATAACATGCTAGAGCTGATCAGTTTAGGCAATAACATATCACCAAAAAAAAAACATGTCATGATAAGCCATTATATGCTAGCCTTGCTAGGGCTTGCATGGTCTAGGCATAATCTTTTATGCCAAAAAAATTAGCATGGTATAATCTGTATTTACATGCTAGGGCTCTATGATTTAGGCATAACTTTCTATGGATATGCAAATCATGTCATAATAATGTCTTACATGCTCAGACCATCCATGGTTTGAAATTTCATTTTGTTGCAGAGGTCGTCTTCAAAACTGTCTTGGTACCTTCCAATCTAAGAGCTAAGGCACATCCATGGCTTAGGTAGTTCCATGGTTTAAACTAATGTTGTGTGTGTAAATGGTTTAAGATTTACACTAAGTTTAAATGTAGATCCTATAATAAAATGTATTTACACTATGTAAGTGTCTAATATCCATTTACATAAATGTAGAACATGAGACATGTAAGTGTAAAATCAAATACATTTATATGGTTTTATGTGACCATGTAAAACAATGTAAGTGTAAAATAATATGAAAAATGTGATTTCTACTTGGGGAAGGGGGGAGGGGGGATTTCATAATGCTTTTGGTGATAGGCCAATCAAATGGTGCATTGCAAAAAGAAAAGAAAACCCATTAAAACATTTGTGCTTTGTGATTCACCACAACAACTAATTTAATTAATTAATATACATTACAAAAAGTACCTCCACTCTTGTAAAAGCTTAGGCCAAAAGTAGTGATGAACAAAGTTTTTAAAAAAAGTTATACTCAAACAATGAGGTGGAGCAAAATGGGCATTCAAAATATTCCTTGAAATAGCATCACCATAGTCACATAGTGGTAAACAATGTAAATGTTTGGGGAGTATCAAAATACCACATTTTTTGTGAAGGGCCAATCAAAGTGATCCATTACACACACAAAAATTGAGTTTTGGGATGCACCCACAACTAATTAATATGAATTTGTAAGAAGGCATGGTCATTAAAGATATATAATATATACACTTACACGCCCCAAAACATTTACACATGGTCATGTAAATGTATTTGACAAATATTTACATTGTCATCAACGAGTATCTGTACCTCATTTTAAGAATTGCCCGACACTGGTTAATACATATATAGGGTTAGGGTGAACTAGCACGGAGTATCCAGTTGTAATGAAATTGCTCAAATGATAGCAGAAGGGTTTCTGGTTTCTAGGTTCCACTTCCTATTTCTCAACCCGCTGTAACAAAATTTAACACCTAGCTGTTGCAGGTGTAGAGAGTTAATGTGACTGGAGATGAAGTTTGCACTTGTCCGACCAGTTTTCGAGGCAAGGTGACCGCCATTTGTGAGGCTATTGGGTATCTCCAGATGTGGGGGGGAACACACTAGAATAGTGGGCCAGTGTCTCAACGTTTTACATAAACGTCCCCAATTATTTGAGTGAGGATAGTACAAAATAATGGATGAGCAGATGATCATGGAAGCATACCCTTAACAACCTGCATGCACCTATTATGTCAAAGTCACCAATTATCTTACACCTATAACTAGGTCGCAAAGAACTTGTGGAATTTTTTAAACATGTAACTTACTTCGAGAGCGCCTTACCCCTTGTAATATTTTTGCCGCAACATAGGAGGCAACTTAAGCAAATGGCGCCTCCTCTTCTTCTGAAACAAAATGAGAGTGCTTCTTCCTTAAGTCCTTCAGGCACCTGAATGGATAGGCCATCATCATTCAGACCAGGGTAACAATGAGAGTCTCTTGAGAGTAAATGACAAGGGGTCTAATGGATTGCACAGGAGGCAGCAGCAATGGGAGGTATGATTTAGGTTTATATTACCCATTTGAATGCTTGTTGTGATGTGTCTACAGTTTAAGCTGAATCATGATGTGGTGAACTATGTTTTGAAGAAAGATATGGCAAATCAGATTGTGTACACTAAAACTCTGATGCCTTACCATGGTGATGCCACAGGCAAGGAGTTTCCTCTTCATCAGAATCCAGAGTTGTTTTTGGAGGAACTGCTTGCTCCAACTGTAGACAAGATCAAGTGACACTCACTGGGGTAGTTCATAGAAGCCATAAGTCCTGAAGAATATTACATGTGGGAGTAATAAGTATAAGGGAAGGCCTGTTCCCCAAGGCCTCCCCTAACTTGAGGGTTGTAGCCTTGAAGGTGGTTGCCTGACAGTGGTGTAGGCCCAGAATTTAGGGGAGGCAAGTGGGAGCAGGCCTTCCCCAGAGTAAAGCACCAAAGGTTTTCTTATTCAAATGGTAGAGAATCTGCATGTGATCAGCCTAAGGGTCTTCAACCTACAAATGAATCTTCCAGGCAGGGAGGTGCTTTCAAAAACAAAGAAAAAGTCCTTGGAGTGCTTTCCATACCCTGGAATGGGCTCAGCCTGTCCATTCATGGACATAATGCAGCTGGCATGGATTATTCCGCAACATATGATCTCAATGCTGACATTTGAATTGTTGATTGACATATCTATCTTGTCAAATGGATAATTATGAGGTTGTAATCTGTCACCTAAGACCATTAGAATAATTGAGCTGCTGATTCAGGTCACTCTGCGTACTAATCTTCGTAGGAGGAATTGAAGAATAATCTACAACAGCTGTTTATGTCAATACACCAAGCTAGCAATACCTCCATAGAAATGTAGCATGTAAAAAAGTACCGGGCATTAGGAATAAGGCCTCCAGTATGAAAGGCGCTTATTAAAGCCACCACATTTGATCTGACACCATGCTAGTGTACTTGAAACATGACCACCAAAGTACGCAAGAATGGAAAATAAAGGGGGATAAAAAACATGAAAAAACAACAAAAATAAGGCAAAGCTCGAGGTTTATCACTGTATCCCATAAATAGACAGCAAAAAAATTTAGGTATGTAATATGTATATGCCTGCTGCTGCCAATTAATCCTTGGGACTTTGTGGGAACGACAATAAAAAAGAAAGCATGGATCTAATTCAGAAACCCTGGAATAACTTTCAAAACTTCTTGACAAACATGATTTGGGACTTTTGGGAACAGCAATCATGAAATAAACTGGGGAGGAAATGAGCAAGAGAGCAAATGATATACGCTGTCAAAGTGACAACCCAAGATCGTGGAACACTCACAGCTTCGGTGCTTCACCACCAATATAGGTGTGAATAAAAAAAACTATGGGGAGAGAGAAAGTAGTGCATCCATTGACTAGACCAGCTGAAGCAATACAAAAGGTCCCTTGTATTATACTGTATTTCTAAAATCTCTGTACTCTTAAATTTTTCAAAGAAATTTTTTATGTGAAGGAGAAAAGAGAAAAATTTCGAATTTTTTTTTTTGACATGGGATCTTCAAATTTAATTAATTATTCACCAGTCATGTGTTGAAGCTGCCCTTTTACAAAGTGAACAAACTGGTTTATATAGTTGTTTTCACACTCAGTATAACTTTTAAAAGAACAGTCCTTTTGGTCGGTGACTGCAGGTTGAAAGAGAGTAAAGTGCATCCACTGCCTCCAGCTGAAGCAAAGCAAAAGGTCCAATGTATCATACTGTATTTCTATACTCTCTATAATAATACCCCAGTACTTGTTCAAGTTGTTTTCTTCACACTTGGTAGCTATAAGTTTTTGAAAAGAACAGTAATTTTGGTCAGTGTGCTCTTCTTGAGCAGCTTAGGTGGAAGGCGAAGAAGGACCCCTTCCAGAGAGTGAAGTGCATGTATTGACTAGACCAGCTGAAGCAAAGCAAAAGGTCCAATATATTGTACTGTATTTCTACAAACTCTCTACTCTCTGTAATACCCAATAGCAGTTCATGTTGTTTTCTTCACACTCATAGGATCTCCAAGGGTGCCCAGTATGTGACCCTGCAAAAATATTTTACACATCCAAGTTTATATAGTTATTTACTTGTTTGCAACCCCACCCATAAAACTGAAAGTGGGGCAGCAAATTGGTGGGCAACTACTAATAACAAACCACATGGACGAATCAGTACGAGGGCCAATCAGAAACTCTGACGAGAAGTCAGATCATATTATTACACTCTTTTTCTGCAGGTGCACAGAGTTGCTGTGCCACTTACCAGCCATCGCAAACAAGGCAATCATGCTGGGCCAAAACCATTTTCCTGAGCCAAAATCGGCATATTTTCACTTTTTTCTTCGTCCAATTTTAGTGTGCAGGATAACATACTGAGCACCGCTGGAGATGCTCTCAGTAGGTATAAAATTTTATATGCATAGTAGTTTTAGTCGGTGACTGCACGTAGAAAGAGAGTGAAGTGCCTATCCATCGACTAGACCAGCTGATGCAAAAGGAAAGTCGAATGTATTGTACTGTATTTCTAAAAGCTCTATACTCTCTATAATACCCACTACAGTGTACTGGTCCATGTTGTTTTCTTGACACTCAGTACGTATAAAATCTTAGAAGCACAGTAGTTTTAGTCGGTGACTGTAGGCAGAAAGAGAGTGAAGTGCATCCATTGACTACACCAGCTGAAGCAAAGCAAAAGGTCCAATGCATTTTATACTGTATTTCTAGAAGATCTATACTCTGTATAGTACTCACTACTGGTTCATGTTTGTTTTCTTCACACTTGGCAGGTATAAAATTTTGAAAGCTCAGTAGTTTTGGTCGGTGCCTGCAGAAATTAGAAAAGTAGAACGTGTTTTTGAATCATTCCAGAAAACATGTAAACGCGTTCGTTCTCGCTGGGCCTTCTTCTGCATCGGCCAAAGTGTTGAACATGAAATTAGATTCCTTCCCCAAAATCTCTGTGAACCCTACCAAACTTTTGATAATTTCTCAAGAGATAGAGATACCTGTCTCTGTTTCTGGCAGCTCAATTTGTGTGCCAAAAGACACCACAAGTATATTATCTTTGTGCGTGGGCATTTTATAGCTGGTTTTGTTGTTGATCTGTAGTTTTGGTTGTGTCTTCTGTTTTGGGATTTGTTGCGACATTCTGTTTTGTTTGTGAGATATTCGTCTAGGAGCTCTGTTTTTGGATGGTTGGGTGTTGTGTGAGCTTCTTCGTCTCTTTGATATAAGTTTTGCGTTTTGGGTGTGCTCCGGTTGGAGTCTGTTTGGCTTTGCAAGTCTCTACTGGGTGGAAAGGTTTTGTTTGTGTGTGTGTGTGAAGAGAACTGTAGTTGCTGTTTCAAAGGAGACAGACAGTCTTACAGAGAGAAAAAAAAGATCGAAGAAGACAAAACAAATGGCGAAGAGGGCGTTGCTAGTAGGATGCAATTACCCGGGCACCAAATGTGAATTGCACGGATGTGCCAATGATGTAAAGCGCATGCGCACGACGCTGGTGGAACGGTTTGGGTTCGACGAGTCCGACATCCTCGTGATGCTGGACACTGACCCATCCACCCCACAGCCGACGGGAGCAAACATCAGATCGTCACTCAACAAGCTGATCAACTCAGTGCAGCCCGGTGATGCGCTGGTCTTCCATTACAGTGGCCATGGCACGCAGGTGAGAGAGCCGCGAAGGTTTCTGAAAGCCTTATATTTTTGGAACTCACAATTGTGATTGAGAGAATCTTGCTTCTTCTGAACAACGTCGGGGTGGTGGTGTATGGGAATGCAACATACAGGTGCCACCAGAGAAGGGAGCGCCTGGTGAAACGGACACCGAGGAAGCCATTGTGCCTACGGACATGAACCTTCTCACAGGTCATTTCATGATCTCTCTCCATCCCACTCTTGATATCCTTATCTAGTTTTGCTGGAATCGAGAAAATCAATGCAGATCCCTTCTTGGGTGTGTGGCTTGTTGGTCTCACAGATGATGATTTCCAAGAGCTGGTTAATCAGATTCCTGATGGGTCATCTAAATCAATGCAGATCCCTTCTTGAGTGTGTGTGGGTTGTTGGTCTCACAGATGATGACTTCCGAGGGCTGGTTAATCAGATTCCTGATGGGGTCACCTTCACCTTTCTATCAGATTCATGCCACAGTGGAGGTTTGATTGACAGCGAGAAGGAGCAGATTGGGGGTGGCACTGGAGCAGGAGGTGCTGGTGCACCTGTAACTTTTCCAGCAGGAGGTGAAGATGGAGCTGATGCTGGAGGGGGGCTCATAGGATTGATCTCTCAGGGTCTGCAAGCCTTTGCAGGTCAAAGTGGTGGTCAAACTCAGACACGGGATTTTATCTTTCCATCTGGGGGAAGGAGACAAGAGGAGGAAGGTGGGTCTTATGGGGGGGAGCAGGGTAACAGAGAATCACAGAGAAGGTCGCATCAACAGGAGGGCTATGGGGAGGAAGGGTATAAACTGGAAGGCAGAAGACGCCATGGCAATGATGAGTATGAAGGTGAAGGAAGAGGAGGTTATGTCAATGAAGGCTATGGTGGCAGAAGACGTCAGGAAGAGTTTTATGAAGGACACAGAGGCTATGATGAGGAAGGCCGTGGAGGGAGAGGAAGGGGCAGAGGCCGTGAGTACTATGAAGTAGAAGGTGGAGGAGGATATGGTGATGGACAACAAGGTTATGGAAGAGAAGAGTATGAGAATGTGAATCATGTAAGAGCTTCTCACATCTACAATGAATGATCTACAAGGAAGGTGATCTTGTAGACAATTGTTCATCTTCTCCTGAATAATGTTGTTGGAAATTCCTTGGTCATGAAACCTGCTTATCTCATGGTTTTGTAACAGCACCAATTCTTAAACACTGGCTTTCTGATGAGCTTATGATTTGCTGCCTTGGCTTCAGGGAAGAAGGTATCAAAGAGGAGAGGAAGACTATGGTGGATATGGGAGAACTGAACCAGTGTCTGGCTATTCTCAGAGTCAGGGTGGGTATGCACCACCTCCACCACCACATATGGTTTCCAAAAACATTCCTATTGATCTGCTTACGCAGATATTGAGTGAGAGAACAGGGCAGAATGTCCAAGTGGGAAACATCCGCACAACAATTTTTGACATGTTCGGAGAGCAGGCCAGTCCATCTGTCAAGATGTTTGTGAATCTGGCTCTGAGCCAGCTGCAGGTACCATAACATCTGCTATCCTCCTGTCTTGATACCCTCTTTTGCATTTGCCATATGCTGCAGGTGGTTGGATGCATAGGCAAGAAACATTGTTGCCTGGAGTGGATTTCAGAGATAGTGACCATCTGTGTTTTCCAGTAAAGTTTTCTGATGTTGGTCATTGTAAGAGGGCATGAAGGACTTTGAAGGTATATTATGCACAGTTTTCTGTGAAAACAACCTAATGAAACAAGAGAATTTGTTTATGCAGCAGCAAGGTGGAGATCAAGGTGGATGGTTGGGGACTGTATCAAGTCTAGCCAGTCAGTTCCTGCAGACAAAGCTTGATAGCCAGAGCTCAGAAGATGCTGCAAACTATACAGCACCAGCTGAGCAGGCAGGCCTCCCTGGCCCTAAGAATCGTGTTGACTCTGATGTTAGTGTCCTGATAAGTGGTTGCCAGTCAGACCAGACATCAGCAGATGCAAGCCCAACACACAATCCAGCTAATTCATATGGGGCATTCAGCAATGCAGTTCAAACTGTGTTGAGCCGCAATCCATCACCTATGACGAACCGTGAGTTGGTGCTAGCAGTTCAGGATGTACTTCAACAAGAAGGATTCAAGCAGCGTCCATGCTTGTACTGCAGTGATGGTAAAGTGGATTCTGCATTCATCTGTGTGTAGCATTCACAATATGTCTGAAGGGAAGTGGAAAGGCAAACAGATCAAGGTATTTATGGAACTGCCCTTTTACTCTATGATGTACTCCTTGTTGATATGATGTGTGAAATGTGTGATATAAGAAGGTCTGCACAATCATGCAATGCACAATGGTTGAAGGCACAGTGGCACTGCCATTTGCTTTGCAGATTGTTGTTGACTGGAATGTTCCACAGTGGTGACTTGAAGTTGTGTTATGCAGTTTGCGATGTCATGCAAACATTTGTACAACCAAGCTTGGCTGCTTGATGCTTTCCATGAGATACCTTAATTGTGCAGCTTTATTATCATACTTCAAATGACTCTTTGGAGCATTGGTTGGTTTCATTGCACTTTTGATGATTAGTCAGGCAATCTCAACCTGCAAGCAGAGAAGGTACAGAACTACTTACTTCAGAATAGCTGAATACATCCACCTCCCAATGCCCTTTTTCTGGTATGTGTTATATAATGCAGATGTTTGCTGGAGTAATTTGGCAATAGCAACTAGTCATTTGACAAGCTAGCAAATCCTGGAGACTTGAGGA
>Ga0209208_10003162_pt1 | contig 23702 bp, 19 predicted proteins | sample S1TSphfallax_3_FD_187694 | JGI IMG/M metagenome (GOLD analysis project Ga0209208, IMG submission 187694) | Host-associated microbial communities from peat moss isolated from Minnesota, USA - S1T2_Fd - Sphagnum fallax MG (SPAdes) (version 2) | ecosystem: Host-associated > Plants > Peat moss >...
AAAAAAAAATTCAAAAAAAAAAAAAGAAAAAGAAAAAAACCAAATTTTTTTTTTTTTTTTTTTTGGTGGGGGGGTGGGGGTTGCGAGCTTTGGCAGAAAAATTGGATAAGTTTAGGAAACTTTTTTTAAAAAATGTAAATTCGACTAAAATTGCTAGAATTTTGAAAAAAAAATCGCCAAATTTCCAAAACCGCAAATTTGAAAAGAAAATACTGGCAAGAAAGGCGCCCGGGTGGGGGGGGGGAGGAGTTGGGGAAAAGAAAAGCCGCCTTGTCTTTAACACAAATTAGCTTGATTTTCAAAAAAATGTGTAGTTATTTAATCCGACAGCAGTCGACAGAGAGAGAGAGAGACAGTCTGACCGCACCCACCGGTATTCGTGGGTCACGGCCACCGGACAGTGACTCTGGTGAAGTCAGAAAGTAACCAGGGGTTAGTGGCAAGTGTGCCGCGCCCAGAGCGGCTGTGTAAGGGGGGGGAGGAGGGGGAAGAAGCAGTAGAGAGAGAGAGAGACACACACACACAGTGTAGTGTTGCGGTCTTCGAAGATCTGTTTTTCTCACAGATTTGATGCATTCTGAGTGGTTTTGGAATCGGTTCTGAAGCTATCCAAGGTATTGGCCTGCTCTCGAGCTTTCTTACGAAGTTCTTCTTTAGAGTTTTGGTCGGGTTTTCGTGTTTTTGTTTTGTTTGGTTCTTTGTTGTTGTGTTGGTTGCGAGAGAGAGAGAGAGAGAGAGACACACACACACACACACACACACTCTTTTTATTCTTCCTTCCTTCACGTCGCAAATCCGTTCGACACTACAAGTGCTAAGTTTTTAGTCTTCTTGCTTTGGTTTTAGTTCGGTTTGGTTTCCTTCATATACATTTCCGCCGGTTTTCAGATCGCGCTCTCGTGGCTTGCTCTTCATCAGGAACGATGATCTTTTCTGTGGCGATTTTGAATGTCTTCTTGTTCGGCTGAAGCTTTTCATCGTTTTTAAATCTGCGTTTTGCTGCATCTCTCTCTCTCTCTCTCTCTCTCTCTCCTGGCTTCCTGTTTCTTGAGAGCCGCTGGTCGACTGCTACTGTTGCTGTAAGTGTCTGTTACTGTTGATGCAACCTTCCGCCGTGGTGGTTTTTCTGCTTTGACACTGGATGTTTCCTTTGCTGCTGCTCTCTCTTTCTTTCGTGACGCTTATCTATTTATAGCTCCTCCTCTCTCGCTTGTTGACGTGATCCGATGATAATTGCACATCTTCTATCTTCTTCTTCCTTCGGTTTTTTGGTTTTTTTCCTCCATTGATGATGAAACTTGAGCTTGCTTGCAGGCCACGCATCATCTAGTGTACGAGGCGTCAACATGCATGCAGCGGGTTGTGTGCGTTTGTCACGTTGATCTGCTGCTGCTGCAGCTTGTTGCAAGCATCGGTGTGTATCTGCTTGCCCGTGTGCTTGCTTTCTGGTTGGCCGTCCGACGACGTTCTACATGCTTTCCAGTTTGATGGATGCTTCTCTTCGATTCTTCCTTCGATGACAATGGAAGCAGGAGGCAAAAGCTGCTTCATCCTTTACGAGTCTCCGAAGCACGAATGAAGCTTGCTGCGGCGGCTGCTGCAAGGTAGGAAGGTGCAAAGCGTTTTACAACTCCACCACGGTGGGCAGCCGAGGAATCAGAAGTGGGAAAAGCCATCCTTCTGACATATTTTGTCCTTGGAACTGGGCTGGTCTCACATTTCAAGGGAGTTCTGATTTAGAACAACGAGAGGAACCTGAGTCATTTTGTTAAGTTTCCTGCTAGAAAGAGCAGCGCAGAAGAAAAGCTTCTGGTCGCCGTGAAAGAAGTACTTGCTATTTCTTTTGACTAGCCTGCTGTCCGCGATCTTTTTCACAGCGTGCCTGCTCCTTGTCTTTTTTGTCTCTTAGAGGAGGACCTCGGATCGGTTTTTTCTCGGGGCTTCAGCTTGTTGTTGTCCGCGTCTTTGTTCCTGTCGTTTTCATGACTTTTGTTGCATCATTACTGTCCGTTCGGAAAAACTGCCTTTAGGAGACGGCGTCGATCCCACGCAGACTTGTGAAAAGAACGACACATCGGAAAGTAGTAGTAATAGACACACCAGTTTCGCAAATTGGACAATGGCTATGGCGGTGGACGGGACGCTTGAGCACGCAAGCATCAATGTTGAAACGCAGGCTCCTGAGAATTGCTGGTCAACCACAGCATGGGAGGAGCATCATCAGGCTGCCGCCGACTCTGGAAGCATGGAGGGCAGTGGACGTGGAGGAGGGGACTACAGCACTGGTCGCATGGAGTGGGATCTCAAGCCCAACCCTTGGGAGTGGGAGAACATCGCAATGGTGTACCCCCCCAATGGTGGTGGTCGCCAAGGGGATGGCGGAGGAGGAGGGAGTCATAATACCCGGATACAAGTTTCTTCCTCTGAGTGGGGTCACGTTGTATGCGGGAGTACTACTATGGTTACCGCGACTTCTTCGCCAGCAGCGTTGAAGAATAGCGATTTCTCTATCGGTCTTCCCTCCGGTAGCAGTACCCCCCCATCAGGAGTCTCTTCAGTGTCGTCAGGTATCCCAGGCCTGGCTGCAAGCAGAGGTAATAATACCTCGCACAACGAACTCTCTTCGTTGGTTAAAAGCGAGCCCGATGAGCCGATTGCCAGCAGAACCTCAGAGAATAATGCTAGTGAGCAGCAACGGAGGCTCTTTCTTGGACTCGGAGGTGTGCAAGCCGGGGATCTGGATAACGGTGGTGTTTCAGAGAATGGAGGAGGCAAAGAGACCATGCTCCTAGACGGTAGTGGAAGTTCTACACCTTCTGCTAAAGGTGGGGACGCTTTCATTGGACTGAAACTTGGAAGGCAAACTTACTTCGAGGATTCTGCTGGGGCTGCTGCGGCCATAATCGTAGGGCAGAAAGTAGCGACTACAGCCGCTCCAGTGTTCTCACCCCCAGGTAAGAGGCAGCGAGCTATGTCACCAGGGATGCAGACCCCACGCTGCCAGGTTGAAGGCTGCAAGACTGACCTTACCCCAGCCAAGGACTACCACCGACGGCACAAAGTGTGTGAAATGCACTCCAAAGCTTCAAGGTGCATAGCTGGTGGACAAGAGCAGCGTTTTTGCCAGCAATGTTCCAGGTAAGTATCTATCTGCATGTGCTCTGATTGCTGTGTGACATCTCGTTTTGGTCATCTTACTATCTGTATGTGCAGTTCAAAATGCTCTTGCCACCTGTCCGTGGCTTTAGTCTTGTTGGGTTTTGTTTCTCCTGTGAGTGTGTGTTTTCCTCCTTTCTACTTTAGTGGCCTTTTTCATCTAGGTCTATTCCTCTTTTGGATTTCTCCTCACTTTTAGTGTAGTTTTTGTGTGATCTTGGGTAGCTGTTCACATGTCTGCTTGTGTGGGGTTTTTAACTACCACTTGCCCCATTTGTATGTTTAGGGCATACTGAAGGGAAACTACAGACTGCACAAATGGATCTGTTGTTTAAGGATATTGAGCATCAAGCAAGATGTCTTTTCCATCTCACTTGCTCCATAGACAGATTCTCATCCCTTTTTGCTATTGCAGCTCAAGGTTAAACTGTTCAGATCAGTCAATATTTCTGATATCAGTGTTCAGTCTAAATTGTACCTTTGTTGCACTATTCTGACTGATCCTGCTTTACTCTTACTGACACCTTGTGTTCTGCATTGTGCAGGTTCCATGTGTTGACTGAATTTGATGAGGGCAAGCGCAGCTGTCGAAGGCGTCTAGCTGGTCACAATGAACGTCGACGCAAACCACATCCGCAGAGTCACACTGCACTAAGCATCAAGGCCTCATCTCCTTTGCACAGTGACAGTAACACACATCCTTCTGGCTTCACTGCAAAGGGCAAGTCATCTTCTTCTAGTTCTGTATTTTTCTTGTGCAGTCTCTTTGAGCTCTGTAGCAGCTCATTTTGCCAATGTCTTGTTGACTTGGACCTGATGCTTAACTATGAGATGATCATCTGCAGCATTCACAGGAGGTTGATGCCAGGATTGTGGTAGAAATCTAGAAATCTGTATAGTGGCCATTGCCCTGAGTTCTCTGAGCTGGTTATGGTAGGTGGGGTGTGCAGATAATAAGCGATCCATTTTTCTGCAACACCCAAGGAGGCCAGCTTCTCCATCAGCATCACTTGGTGATGATGAGTATGCAAGCCCATTTGCAAGTAGCTTGAAGCTCAGTCCTTGGCCCAGAGTAGGGCAACAGGATGATAACAGACTTGCATGTCAATTGCAGGTGAGCTGTCTTTGTGTCTCATCACTTGAGTTATCACTACATCAGTCTGTACATTCTTACAGTTGGTTCTACCTTAAGGTGTCCTCAGATGCTGAAGAGAAGGTTTTGAATCAGAATCATTTTACAGATCACAACCAGTTGTTCATAGACTCAGCAGTAATTGAAATATAGTAACTCTACATTTCTTCCTATTTATGCAGGCTTCAGGTGTAGACAGACAATCAATCTTGTCAACACTCTTGTGTCCAACAGCAGACCGCCTGCTCATGCTTTTGCAGAGTCCTAAAGGACAAATTGCAGCTTCTAGTCCTTGTACTACAGAAATGGCTATAGGTTCATGCCAGTTCATGGAGGGAGCTTTGAGCTCACTTGGTCAGGGCTTATCACTATCTTCCTCTTCTGGAGGGGTTCTGGGAGGTCTTGAGCAAACCCGTATGGCAGCAGGCTCCCAGGGCCTCTCCAGCATCTCTGCCAGAGACTCTGGCCGTGCTCTCTCTCTTCTGTCATCGCAATCGCGGGTCTCTCGCCCACCCTTGCACCTGCCTGCCCAGGACCTCCCTCAGGTTAATACAACTCTGGAGCAATTTGTGGCTGGTAATAGTGAGGGCAACAACCACAGCACATCTTTCTCGCCTCAATTGCAGCTTCTCCCAACAGGAAGGACAACTCCTCAACAGCAACAGCGCTACGCTGGTGTTGAGAAGCTGCTGAGTTGTGCCCATACCAGTTCTGGCAATCGTTCTATGGACAAAAATGTTGAGAACAGTGGGGATCGGCACTGCAACAACAGCAGTGACAACTTCATCTCAGCTCTAGATGGTTATGATCGGTCCCATTCCATGCTCACTCTGTTTCAAACAGGCCAACAGTTTGGGGGCTTTTCATCAGGAACAGCAGCGAATACCCGCCCTACTATTGATCTAATGCAGACACCTTCAGCGCAGGTGCAGACTCTTCAGAATGGCTCCAACGGTGGAGGTCAGTCTCAATCCCTGCCATCCTCTAATGGCTACAGTGAATATTCACCGATGCGCCATTTTGAAGCTTCCATGTTCAGCAGCCAGCAGATGCTGTAGATAGAGCCTTCAACTTGTTGAGTTTCTGTGAATGCCAACTTCATGAAGCAGCAGCAGCAGCAGCAACAGTAGTAGACATATAAATTGCTCTTTTGATGCTGAAAACAATTGAAATGATTTCCTCTAGGGCTCAGAAACAGCTATTTCATCAAAGCTCTTCTGTTCTTGCCTGGTTCCTGTTTAAAAGTCGAGCTTGTCGTTCTTGACTGAGAAGAAATGTCAAAATTCTCAATACTTGTGATGTACATACTTTTGTTTTCACCCATAACTTGGCAACAACAAATGCATATCAAAATTGGTGGTAATACTCCCCAAAGAAAAAAAGTGATTTGTGCATAACTTGGTTTTAAATAGAAATTATAACGCTTTCACCCTCTCACATTCTTTGAAGGAATTTATCATTATTGGAAAAGACATCAAAATATCAAAGTTTCCTATGGATTGAGATTGGTATAAAAACATCCATATATCAAAAACCAAGGATTTTTAAATTTATGAGAACATAACGTCCATTAGGGGAACATATATACATAGAGAGAGTGATGTTTGCCATACTTAAACAAACCCTTTGAATACATTACAAGTATTATGTAATCATGTAGTCATATGTCCATAGTCATATACTTTTACTCAAATTCATGACTACATTAATAAATGTGTCTAAGATAACTATGAAAGACATGGATCAAATTTTGGCAAATAATGATATTGATGAAACACTAATGAAACAAGGGGTGTGTCACTCTGTGGTCTTGTCATTTACATTAAAAAGGTATATCTTAAAGGCAAAAGAAGAATTATGGAAACTCAAAGCATTTCGCCATGCAAAAATATGATCTCCATAAAATCCTTGAAAAGAAACCAAAATCCTTCAAGATATTATTAACTCTATAACTAATCTCAAGTTTCAACACAAGTCAAAATATCATCTTTCAAAAATCCTGATATAAAAATCGACTTATTACATACGTTTGGGCCAGAATGCCTTCAGCTACTATACTCTATAATGAATCTAAACACAATATCCTTGCCTTGGGTACACAAGGCCAATAAAAGGGAAAGTGTTTTAAGAGGATGATATCCACCATAATGCATTTGCTTTATGAAAGGAGGTCTTAATATGTCTGTCCTAAGGAGTTTTTGGAATCTCCCCAAGGTCCAAGCAATCTAGGTATATATATATAAAATAAAATAGGTGGTTTGTTTGTTTGGATCTGATCACACACACCAAAACCCTCTCAAACAACCATGGGGGCCTCTGTGCCCTGCATCCACATTTGGTACTGCTAGAAAGCCTTGGATAAGGCAGTGTGCATGTTCATCATTTTGCAAATTTCGGACCAATGGAGCAAAAGTTATTGAATGTTAAAAGTGATTTTTGTCTTCGTGGAAATTAGTAAAATTCAAGAAATTTATTTTTTTCAGACTCACAATTGAGTTTTTTTGAAAATTGGTAATTATGTTGAAATTAAATATAACAAGGTTCAATAAGAACTCTGAAGCTAAAGCTCACTTCAACTAGAATAGTTATTGGGATGGGTGGTTTAATATATACTTTGGCCAATCATTTGTCCACCAGTATTTGTTGAACTGCAAAAGTATGTGGCAGCATTTAGCACAACAATGGTCTGTTAGTGAATTCATAAAGTATGTGGCCACACACAATATGGCACACAATTCAACCACTTTAGTGTCATTCTCATTGGCCAATTTGGGATCATCTTTTTTAACTTTCTCAATAGCAAAAAGAAAATTATTCCTTCATTTCTCCATTAAAAGAGCAAGGGATGGATGCCTACTACTTAGGCTCCCCTGCTGCCTCACCCAGAGGCAAAATCAGACTCTTTGGGAGGTGCCAATTCTGCAACATGACAAATTTGCACCTTGAATTTTGATCCCAACTACTACTACCCTCAAAACTCTTGGGACCCCACATGCACAGCCTACCTCCAGTCCCTCTGTTTCAATGAAGCATTCTGGTTAAAAACCAAACTTGCTTACTCAATAAATTCTCATTCTTACACTTGAAAATATGCAAAATCATCTTCAAAAGATGAAAGATGAGAAAAGCATCTTCCATCTTAAGTGGAGTCGCCGGAGTGGGTTTAGCCACCTCTTGAACTTCCCTGCCCATCCAGACTCACCTCCCATTCCGTCTGCTGACTTGTTACAAGTAGTTGGTAGTTGAGTTAGAATCTGGACTTTGAGTCCTTAATATTCCACATCTGAGTTGGAACAATGTATTTTGAACTCGAGGTCCTCTTCTTTTGTACTTAATCTTCGGATTGGTGCCTTTATTAATAAAGTTTGGTAGGGTTGCATCATCAACTAGGGGGATGTGTTTATCAAAGAGGCGACCAATGAGAGAGTAGCTAGGGTCTCTTTCCATTACATTGTTATGGTCACAAATTCTTCCCCGAGAGTAACTTTCCATTACTTTTTTTCATCTAGTTGTGCTCATAGTCACCTCACAATTCCATCTAGTTGTGCTCATAGCCATTTCATAGCTCCACATGTCAAGCATTGACCAAATGCAAAGTTGTGTGAAGTATGAATCAACTTGTAATGATCATAGGTTGACATTTATCACCATCTTTCTTGGTATCATATGTTCTCAGCAATTCTTTACAAAGTTGCTTACATATGAAATGTTCCCCATGTTTTCCAATGGTACCTACAAATTTTTAGCCCAATTGTATATCTCCAACAACAAAAAGTGCCTATCCATGCAACAAGAAATAAGGCCCCATTTTAATGGCTTTCCATTAGGTTGTTATTGCCATCATAGTTACCTCACAACATATTGTGTGTAACTACAATTACAACAACCTACTGGAAAGAGACCTTTACCCTTATGATAGGAGAGAATTGGGAATCTTAACTAAATTGAGGTGGAGCAAGAAAAACCCACACTTAACAATTGGAATTGGAACAACCCATTGCCTCACCAAAAGTGATAACACCTTTTGTTTCTTCATCCATGGCAACAAGGTGGAACTCATGAATTCCTAGTAAATTTGCAAGTACATATCTTGAACTTGTAAAAAATGTTGAATTATGTTGCTTGCCAATCTAGGATGGAAGGGTTTAACGTTTTCAAGAAGCAAGATAGGGCCATATCATAAGCAAAGCAAATTGCCAAGCAATATCAAGAGCATAATGACTTATTGAATTGGCATTTCAAAAACAACTTTATAAAGCTAGTAAAAATAAATAAATAAATAAATAAATTATATTTATATATATATATATAAATTGAACAACCTATAAATTTAGATAGTGCCTCATTGTGTAAGGTGTCAAAGGAATTAGCAAACAAAAAACATCATGCCAATTGAATGCATAATGAAAATCCTTCAAGGAAGACAATCAACATAAAGTAGTTTCACCAACTCATTGAAACACATTTTGCAAAATTTGTTTCAACAAAATAAAATTGTTTCGTGTTTATGGAAATTGGCAAGAAGATTGTGTAAGCATGGAATATGTAATTTTTTTGCTTTTTCAATTCTCTTCTTGCGAACTTTTCTTTCCTTAATCTTCGAAATGGAAGAATAAACAATGGACTCACAGCCTTAGAACATAGCTTGAATAAATGATGCACTTAAAATTCTATCAACAATTTATCTCTCCAATCCATTGTTTGTACAAAGTTGGACAATATTATTTACTTGTCATCAATGTATTCAATCAAAACATTGGAGATGTAATATGCATCTTACAATCACATATTGTGTTAATAACACCAAGATGACATCCATCTTTGCAAAAAAAACCTATAACATTTATCATAAGCTTGTTTGTAAATGTTGTTCCAACTACCCAAACAACTTTATAGTTACATGTTTGTTGATTGTTCATTTAAGTTTTTTGCCCATAAAATTTTATTGATTATCTTTACATGTTTTCGCCATATTGGTGCATATTTTTTGGTGTGACAACGGCCTATATAGCAACTGGATTTTCCTTTAAATGTTTTGATGAATGTTGGACAACCTATTGATCGAGTTGTGTATTGACTTCATAAAATAAAATGGCCCATTTTCCAATTTTTTCTTTGAATTCAATCCCTCTTGCATTGATATTCTATTTGAGGCAAATTGCCCAAGGACTTATTTGGATATTCCATGCTATGCTTAAACCTTGGCAATAAACCATACCATCCACCTAAAATGCTGAAATTAGTTTTTTTTCCATGAAGGAGGAGGCCTTAAACATCACTAATATTTGATAATAACACATTATTCATATTCTTTCCACGTTCACTATAAGTTTAAGCACATCATCACCACAACAATTCCTCAACTTTTTGACATAATGTCATTTTTCTTACATCTTTTCCATGGTGTTAATCCCAAATGAATCAACATTTTGTCCTTATAGTAGGTTAGTTGTGCATTTTAAAATTTGCAAACTCCACCTTTTTGATTTAGATGTTCTATTGTCCTAATACAATTTCCATGGTTCTTAATCCTTTGCATACATTCCATTTCCCATTTACAAAATAAAAAATACATTAAACATATTTTACACTTCCTAAAATTTGCATAACATTCATTGACATAATCAATGAATTTTTTAATTTCAATTAGAATGCTTGAATAGAATAATTTAAGGATCTTCAATAGCATCAAGCTATGAAATCTAGCAATAATTACATGTGTAATTGAAGATTTTGAGCTTCACCGCCCTGTTAAAAATGGTTACCTATGACAACAACTATGTCATGGACAATATGTAGTAATCGAACTTTTTTAAAGAAAGTAGGGATTATGTTTTAAAGGTTTTAAAAGGCCTAATTGGTAGAAGTTTCAATAAGGCATAGTTGTTTGAACTTTTTAGAGTGTTGATGAACTTTTAAAAAGTTCCATGGTATACTATAAGTAGTACTCCCATGGACACCACCTTTCAATCTTGTTAATTGAAGTTGTGACCCATGTATAACATGTCTTCATTTCATAACCAAGTATTGTATCACACCTTGCATATCAATAATTTTTTTATTCCTTATTCATTAATGAGGACTAATCTTTGTCTTTGTGAAGTCAACATAATCTTGCATTCCATTTTTGGTCTCCTCCTTGATAGATTGCTTTAAGCACAACCATAGTCCACACACATTAAAAATAAAATTGGAAAATTAAGCTAATTATTTAGCTTTTATACATTTCTTTCACTTTGAATTCATTAAGTTTTAACATGTGATTAGAATATTTATATAAAGAAGCAAAATACAATTGAAAGTTGACTAAAAGATCAAATGAATATAAATCAGTTATATTGTGAAATTAAAATAACCTACATGGAATTAAAGATGGATTTTAAAAAAGCTACAAATAAAAGTTGAAGCCTCATTCATGGTTGGGTTTCTAAAAACCAAAAAATGGTTATAGGACTTTTTCTCTCATTAGTGTTGACAACTATAATTTACATGAGACAAATTTATGTGAGAAAAATGGAATAATCTAAGTTAAGATAATTCATGTGGTGGTGATGATTTGTCACAATCATACATGATTGTGCATTAATACTTTGGTTTACAAACAAAAAGGTAGAATTTTTTTAAATAAACTTCTATGGACAAGTAAACATGTTCTTTTGCATTATTATTTCTTCCATATATGGCTTGTGTCTAGAGATAAAAATTCTAAGCTTAATGAATATAAACAAGTAGCCAAATGGTATAGAAAAAGAGTCCCTTCCCTTGAAGGTTTTTAAGAATTTCAAGCCTTTTAAATTTTTTGGCATGATTTGTTTTTCATCAAGTTCACTCAATGAACATGCACTTGCATTTTTTTTGTACAAAATATTTGAAATCAATAACATGTTTGTATGCAATTCTTTTATGTTCCTTTATATAAAAATATATAATATGGACAATTGATTTTAAATATGCAAAGGATTCAAAAGGACGTTTACGCAATACATTATTAGATATTTTTCTTTGTTTATTATCTCAATACTCTAATTGAAAAAACACAAAGATACACCATAATTGTAATATATACTAAACATTATGAAAATACAAAATTTTCATTTGAAATCTTTTCTAATTAGACATTCCTTTTTGGAATCTCAACTATGGATAAGCCCATGAAATTAATTTTTAAAAAATAAAAAATAAAAAATCCTTTTCAATTCTTAATAAAATAAAATTTGTAATGGCTAGATTTTTTTTTAAATGAACCAAATTATTTGATAATAATGTGTGATTATAATGAACATGATCAAAATTGAACTTCATGTTTTTTAATCTAAATGCATTATTCAATGAGTTAAAACTTATCATATTCATTTTAATCACATGTTATAATCAAATATTTGGTTCAATTTTGAATGTATTCATAAATGTTCTTTTAAAGTTTGAATAACATGAGTTGTGGGTCAAACATCCTTGACATTTGTTGAACATATGTGAATGTTTGTCACACATCATTATGATTATATTACCTATGCATTGTTGTGTATAATCTTTGTGCATTTCAATGTTCATCAATTTTCACCCCTAAAAGTTGATGCATGCAGTAGATGTCATAAACCTCTTTTGAAGTTAATGTTATCAATTTTCCTTAAAAAAATTTATATGTTGCTTTGGAGAATAAACAAATGTTCCAAAATGTACTCAATTGCAATTATAGAATTCAAAGTTCAAAGCACTAGATTTGCTAGAGTCATCAAATATATGTATTTGTCTCTTTCGAAAACTAAATGGGATCTCTCTAAATTGAATGCATATCTATATTATCATTTGTCCAAGAAAACATAACACACTTGCAATTTATTAGATCTTAGTTATATGAATGTTGGATGTGTAGAATGTCTTTGATTACATCTTCTTAAATGTTAGTAAAAAACATTTCTTTGAATAAATGAATCACATAAAAAAAAATTCATGTCAAATTGATAACGTTCCAATCCTCAATGATAAACTTCAAAAACATAAAAATTAAAACCATTTGTTTTGAATTGGGTTCTACCAACAAATTAAATGACAACTATAGAAAAATAATGTTGTTCCTATAAATACATGACAAATACTAAATGCTACAAAAATGGATATGGTTGCTACGGTTTTATCATTGGTGTGAATCTTTTCTTTGAGATGTGGAGTGTGCATAAGGGAGTGTATCTGTTGGTTTTCAAGTTGAATGTAAAACATGTGCACCCTCCTTTTTGGCTACACATGAATAAATGGGGGAAACAATTGTCCATCCATTCCATAGAAGAATGTGTTTGGAGGAAAAAAGAAAGTTCATTCATTAATGCATAAGAGAAGGAGATTGGTGTATCCAAAAAAAGGGCCCATTTTAGGATTCCAAAGGAGAAAGAAACCTTTGAAAAGGAAAAGAAAGTTGGGAAAATTTTATGTAATTAATCAAAAGGGAAATATAATATAAAATTTTCATCAATTCAAAGACAACATGAAAAATAGTAGATGTCTATATGTATATAAAAAAAATAATGGTGTATGTAATACATGTATATATGTATGTATGTTTAAGTCATCCAAACCTCCCCACTTCCTTTCACCTACCCATATATTTTCAAATATGAAAAGGTTTTGTGCTATAAGTCACCATCCCTAAGCAACATGCATCTCAATGAAACATGAATGATGTTTGAATGTTTATCATAAACACAAATAATTGCATTATAAAACATTAAAAAAAAATCACAAACATCAAGGTTTGATAACAAATCTTTCAAGGAATCCTTTAAGTGATTCTTGATTTACTTTAGCAATCACAAATAAAAGAATTATATTTTAAACAATGTTTCATCCAATAACATTTGACATCAATTCTTCGATCAATTATTTACCTTACATACACATTTGGCTGATTAACACATAACATTTGTGTTATTCCATGATTCTATTCATATCCATTTTGTGTTTGATCCTAAGACCATTAAATAATACAAAATATTATTTGCAACAACATTTACCATGGCACCTATAACATAAGGGCATCTTTTGAAACCATTCATCGAAGAATTCTCAACATTCACCCCATTTGGCACCCACCTACCAAGTTTATACTAACGTTCTACATGTATATGATTTAGGATTTACATTTTGTGTAAGTATTAATGACATAATTCAAAACTTACTTACATTTCATGTAAGTGTTAAAGGCCACCTACATCCATGTATGTGTATAACATGGGATGTGTACTTGTGTAAAATCACATAAGTCCACATTATTATATGTAAAAATGGGTAAAGGAAAAACAAATACATTTACATGGTTTTACACTATTGTGTAAAAATTATCATCATTGTAGTTTTTTTCTTTTTAAACCTCCAATCCTAGTTTTGACATATATATATATTTTAAAATTCCCGTGGGGGGGGGGGGGGGGGGGTTAATCTAGGTCCACTTCTATGTACACATTACACACCCCCCAATGCTAGACATTGTATGGGTATAAAATTTTACAAAAAAATAAAAAAGAAAAAGTTACGAAGTTCAAAAACTAATTACAATTAATGTTTAACCATAAAGATTCCAAGAAAATCAACTTTTCTACCTATAGAACTTGACCTTATGTTCAAGAATGTTTTTTCACAACTTTTGTTCGAGTTTTAGATCTAGCAAAAGACAAATTCCAAGGTTTGATTCTTGTGCCAATCCCAACAAAAGGGCATCAACTTAGGTTCAAGTCGCAAGAACTTAGATTTAAACCCTATAAACCAAAAACCCTCACAACCCTAGTAATAACATGTAGCTTCCATTTGGGAGAGGGTGGGTGGATATCCAAAGTTTCAAATTGTTTTTTGGTGATAGGCGAATCATAGTGTCCCATTACAATAAATAAACAAATAGAGCTTTAGGATGCACCACAAGTAATTAAACTAATCAATATGAATCACAATAGGCACTCAAGCTCTTGTAAAAGCCTAGGCCAAAAATGCTCATGAAAAAAGTTAGGATTGAAAATTCTACTCAAGCAATGAGTTGGGGCAACATGCATTGAAGATTCACCCAAGAATGTGCATGTAAGGTATTTTTCAATAACACCATAGTTTGTCCCATATTATTTGCCCAAAAGTGTGCTATTGTATTACATATAATTGGGCTAAAGTGAAGCACTTTCATAGAACCATAGTGGTAGTAAAAGCTTTTTTTTTTTCTTTTTTTTTGCTGGGGAAACATTATATTTTTGTGTGAAGGGGCAATCAAAGTGGCCATACGGTAAAAAAAAACATCTAGCTTTGAGATGCCCTCACAACCAATTAAAATAGATTACAAAATAGGTATAGTCACTAGGGGTTTATAATATATAAAATATACACTTCCACTCACACACCAATAAAACATTTACATGGCACCATGTTAGTACATTGCCCTTTGGTAAGTGTAAATATGTGCGTGTGTAACAACAATGTAAACATAAAAAAATAAAGAATGTAAATGATTAAACTTACATGGTTTTGGGTGCAGCCATAATCAATCGAGCCAAAAAACATATCGAGCAATCGCCAAAACTCAATAAAAACTGTAATCTTGTTATATATATTTTTGTGGTGCCACTTTAATGCCATGTTAATTGTGGAATGTCGTGTTAAATGACTAATATGAATGTTGAGGAATTCCCCAAAAAAAAATCAAAAAACATTATTTTTGATTTCGATTTTAGTAAAGGACATTTGAACTTGAACAACAATTGCATCAAAACTAGTCAATTTTATAAATTACTAAGCTAAAAAATAAATTTATAAAGGAATTTTGATGAGAAAAAATTTAAGATGATGTTAATTGATTATCCACACACAATAAGCACTCACAATTTGAAAGCTATGAAATTTAAATTTTTTAAAATTAAAAATATATTGAACATAATTTAAAATTTTCAAAAGTCATTTACCACATGTAAATTGGGTGTAATGTAATGACATCTAAAAAAAAGTTGTATTTTATGAAACAATAAAATAATCACTAAATAATTAACATATTTTCATACAATTTGAAATTAAGATAATTTTCAAAATGAAATGAAAAATTTGGTAAAATTTGTACACTAAAAAACAAATTTAGTTATTCATGAAAAATTAATACAAAAAATGTGTTTCATTGAAAAAATTCAATGTATTTTTAGTAACATATAGCAAAAGATTTAATCTCAAAAGTCCTTTATATGAGAAAGTGAAAATGACCATAAAAAAGACTATAGTCTTTGAGTGCTTCATCATTGTTGGCTCATTTGATTGTGATTGCACCCTTTTACACATCATATATATGGTTATATATACTTACACATAGAACATTCGTTTATACATGTGAAATTTTTATTTCAAGAGTAATATGCTATGAAATCCAAATTATCAATTGGGGCTTTAGGATCAATTTGAACTTTGTATATATATATATATATAAAATTTTCGAGGAAATATTTTTTTCCAATGGAGAAGTAATAATTCTCCAAATTTGACCAAAAGTGAGAACCAAAGTGATATCCATGTTCCAATTCAAACCACTTGATGCAATAAGTTACCCCTTTAATTGTGACTTTCTAGATTTAGTACTTTCCCCTCATGGAGTGGTTGTGGGTTATGAACTCCTTGTGCATAGATAACATGTATAATCTCTTCAAAAACATGGAATAACAAGAATTTGCAAAGCACATGGGAAATGTTGTTCCAATATGTAGTTGTTTTTTCAAACAAATGTGATTGACAATTAAATTATTTATCCATTACAAGTTTATTATTAAGAAAATGAAGCATCATGTGGTTGAATGGCACACGTTTGGCCATCATATCATCCTTATAAATCAATCAAATGACCTTTGAATGTAGTTCAACTTTGTAACAATTACTAACCTTATTTTAATATTATAAAATGACTTGTAGACAAAATGTCTTTTACCATCACTAAATGAAATGTCATGGGCATGGGCATGAAATTATCACAAGTAGAATAACTATCTATTGGTAACAAAGAATAACAAAATAAGCATAAACATAGTCCTACCATACAAAAAAACATGAATGTGGATAAAGACACAAAACATGCATTGATGTGCCCAAATAAGTTTTCTTTAATAACATGAAGAACATGAAATGTCAATTGAGATGAATAAAACTATGGTGCAATGATAGGGGCAAAGTCATACTTTAAATTGGAGTCTAATGTTGATTAGGCTAAAGGTAATCTATGATGCATTATTTTTTAGAATATCTATTTTGGGAATTAGGTCATGAAAGCTTTAATCAAAGTTGTAAATAAGGCTCATAATCCAAGCAATGTTCTTCATAAGAAATCAACTATTTTCTTTTGAACAATGGAAAGAAAAACATGTAATGGATGAATTTCATTCTTAATGATTGATTTCATCCATTTATCATATATTGGTGGATGATATATTAAAATTTATTAATTAAGTTAATGAATGGAAAATCAAGTGACAAGGAAGTTAATCTATTATTTATGAAAGGTGGACACTTGCGTGGATGCATGAATGAATGGTTCACTTTTGTGACATTTCTTTTGGTATTTACCATACCCACCTTGTTTCAATGTCTCATAACAAAACATATATTCTTAAGTTTTCCAATTGAGACTTGGTTTTAGGTTTAAAAATTGACTATGAAAAAATATGCATAAATCATTTTTGAAATAATACACCCTCCTTTTGCTATGGACTTTTGAAATTCAAAAACATGAACTGGTCAATTAAATAGAATTTTATGAAATTGTGATTTTGACATAGGATTTCAATCCAAATGAAAAATAGAGTTGCTAAGTATGTCATATGTTATGATATAAATGTTTTATATTTGAAAACCTTATCTTGAAAACTTTAACCATTTCATAGTATTTTATTTTTGATAGTCATAATTGGCCCTAATAGTGTTAGTGTCCATTGGTTTTGACTTGTTTTTGTAGTAAATCCCATGTTCTTGAGGTGTCTACTTGGGCTTTCACTAATATGGACTTTATTGCTTTTGATAAATGGACTTTATTGTCATGATTAACCACCGACACCAAATTAAAATTAAAATTAAACAAAATGGAATGAATTTTTTGTGGATTTTTTCCCCAAAAGATGAACCATTCATTCATGCATCTACTCACTTGTAAATGAACAACATCCATGAATGAAAAGTTAAGAATGTCAACCTAGTGGAATGAGAGTGAATCATGTACGTAGTTTGGACTTCTAAGAAGTTTAGAATTAGCAATTGTATTTTTGGAAGTTGAAAATTTGGAAAAAAACTTGGATTGGGTGCCATTAGATGATACAACAATATATTAATCATATTTTGCTTCATTAGATGATCCAATAAACAAATGTTGACAATATTTTGCATCAATTTAGTCGAAAACTTGATGATAACCACTAGGTTTTAAAAAAAAAAATTTAATGTTTTAATCCATAATTAATTAAAGTTACAAGAGTTATCATATAAAATATTTTGTTTTTTCATAATTGATTTTAAGGCTTGTACATATGTTTTAAGTTTTCTATTGGGGTTTATGGTTGTCCATGCACAATCCTAATTTTTTCAAAAAGTCATTTAAAAAGTCATGACTATTTATTGATTCAATTGGTGAAAACGATTTCAAGACATTTCCTAGAATTGATGATGCATGGTAAGTTTTCCATAATGAAACATGGGGCAAATATTCATAAAACCTAAACACATAATGTTAAATGGCACAATAATGATTTGTTTCATGATGTTGATTGGACCAAAACATCAATAGTCCCATTTCTTGAATGGTCATGTTATTGTTTCAATATGTTGTTGAAACCAAACTTGTTTCCCAACTTTGAATGTAATTGTGTTTTGTGGCATTGGTAAACATTTTGCTTGTATGTTCTTTCAACATGACAAATAACTTAAGCTTGCATGTTTGGGCCAACCATGTTTTTAAGTGTTCAATTGCAAGATTCACAACTTGTTCACACTTTGAATATGTAAAGTGTACACTGTGATTTGGAAAGAAAATCATTTATTATGTTACCGAGTGCATTGAAATTTTTTATATTCATATTATGCCATAGACAATAGGTCCACCTATTCATCTTAATTTGATTTTGCATTGTAAATTTTTTTGTTAAGATTTGATTTGCCATTATGTTTGCCCATGTGTTTGGGGATGAAAGTTTGAAAACAAATTTACATGAACACACTATGTAGATCATAAAATCCTTTCCAAAATTGAATGTAAATTGGGGTCCATGATAAAAATGATGGCCCCTAGGAGGCCATCATAATGAAAAAATGAATTTCTCATATGGCATTCACACCACCCCCCTTAGTTAAAATGTTCAATTAACTCCATTCCAACAATTTGACCCACTATATTTTGTTCACACATGCATTAGTTGCACCTACAATTCAAAGGCATATATACAATTAACATATGTTTAAAATTAAGCCCCATTTATAGTTATAGCCACCAATGCAGGCAACAATCTCGTCCACCCCCTAATCAACAAATGGGCAAATTAGAGGCCAACAACAAAATTTATTTTTAGAAATTATTTCAAAAAATTAGTTCAAAATTTTACAAAGCCCAAAGTTATTTTGGGAAAGTTTTGGTTTGGGAAAACTAACCTTAAAAAAATGTTTGTTTCCTTTTTTGTGGTGGTGGGAACTTGAACATGCAAATTCACATCCAAATAAACTAAAAGGTGTCAAACACCATGATTAAAACCTATGGATGCATTTAAAATAAAATTTTATTTGAGTAACACAAAGTAAATTCAAAAGATGCTTGTAGACATGATGTCAATTAAAAAATTAGCAGTTTAAACTCTAAAACACCAAACCTTACTCAAATGATATGAAGTCAATTCCAATAATTGAAACTTCTAGTAGATAGTGGTTATTGGTGACACAATTATAGAAAAAAGTAAAATCAAGTAAAGTGGTTGTCACACCGAAGTTAAATTAGAAAAAAGTTCAAGCATTCAAACTTTAGAAATAAAAAAAGAGTTGAAAGTGACCTCTTGTTTAAGGTGACAAAAAAAGGGTTGAAAAACAACTTTTACTTAAGGTTGTAGAATCAAAAATTACATCTGCCCAAAAAAATAATTAAAAGACATTATTGCTATAAATTTATTATGGGTATAAAAAATCAATTATAGCTACCCCACATGCCCTTTTACAATTGGTTCATGTTGTTCCAAATGTGTGACAAGTTTTGAAACTATATTTTCCCAATTACTAAAAAATGTAGCTAGAAAAATGCCAAAACAAGTGTTAGCATTAATTAACAAGAAACTAGAGCTCCCAATTGGTGGGAGTTCAAAGTTTAACATTTTTTGAGCCAATGCCCCATTAGTAGTTCCAACATCAAAGAATTATTCCACCACATATCAAGTTATATTTGATAAACAAAGGTCTTTCCTTGTCATGTTAGTCTCCAAAGCATCTTAAAATAATTATTCAACAAATTCCAAGATCTCTAATATATTAGGCCGACAATGATTTGAACATCTTTACCTTCATTATTACACAAGTGTTTTTCACACTTGATATTTTGTCAGATGTTCAAGATTGTAAACATGATTTAAAAACATGAGAAGGTGGTAAGGGTTGTTAAAAGTTTGAAGCTTGAAGAGTTGCACAATGTAGTATTTTTGTAGAAAGGTTTGAATATGTAATTTGGAGACAATTGACCAACATAATTTAGAACATGTTTTCCATTCATTTCTCTAGATGTCTTACTAGTTGATTTTAAAAAATATGTAGATTAATAAGTTTTGACATGATTACCCTTGTTACCACTATTTACATACTTTTGAGCTTTGACTCAACATATTTGCATGGCATTGGAATCTTTTCACGTGCGTATGTTATTTGTCAAATTATAGTTATTTTATTTGGGATCATTCTTTGTAACTAGAAGGACTTGGCATGTTTTTTTTCCCCCAAAGACTAATCAAGTACATGGAGGTGAAACAACTTATGAGATGTAGACAATTGCAAGATGCAATAAGCTTGTAAAAAAACATTAGAATTTGGTGAATGGAAATGGAAGACTTTGGCATGCGATTTCTTAACAATACCTACATCATATTGGATTGTATTTACTAGCTTGTGATGCTCTTGTTTGTATTCGGAAAGTCATAACTTATATTCTTCCTTAAGGTGTTTTTGGACATTCTATTCATATTGGTCAACTAATTGTCTTAGGAATATCTAGCCCAATTGCATTATTCCACAAAAAACCTATCTCCATACATGTTCCTATTCATTCATGCTTTCCAATATGCAAATCATGAAAGAAGTTTAGAGATCCCAATTGGTTTGGTGGTCTTGAAATAACTTGGTGATAAACTTTCATACATATTTTCATAAACTTGCAATGTTATGTAAAAGTAATGGAGGGTCCAAGAGCACAATAATTTGATCCATTCAATAGGAGCATTGAATAAATAGTCCATTACAATGTACATCATTCAATGAAGAGCACAATAATTCTAGTACATATTTTTTTGAATATTGCGCAATATTCTTATGGGCCACATTAATACGGGTGATTCCTAAAATTGTGTGAATTCATAATTTTATTAGGTATTGATTTTCTAGGCTACTTGAACTAGTAAAATATGGGAGTGTGATGGGAGTGCAACATCAATGATGCGATTTTTTGCTTTTAGTTGTCATAGTAAGTTTAATTTCCTAAAAATGTTCTTCACCAAATAATATATTTGTTTATAAATATGTGGATGGGTTTGAAATTACCTTCATACTTGTTAGAAATTGATGCTACAATGTTATGTTGAAGGCATTGCAACAAGGGGCGGTTGCATTCCACACGATGAAATTTCAAGACTCTTGAGGAATCTCACATGATTTTTTTCCTCTCTTCTTTTTCTTTTCTCTCTCTCTCTCTCCCCCATTTTTGTGATTAAAAAAATTGGAAAATGTTTAAAAAAAATAAAAAAAACTCAAATTTAGACTAGATTTTTTTTTCAAAAGTTTCCCAATTTTTTTTGGTAAAACTGAAACGAAAATTTCAAAAAAAGAAGAATTGATCCCAAGCATTTTGATACATAATTTGTAAGGGGAAATTGTGCTTGAATTAATTTTTATTCATTGCAAAGACTTAGCAAGGGTTGCAAAATTATTTGATTTTTGAGAACCATGGTTATATCTATATCTATATATATATATATGTATGAGAATCTTCTTGAGAACCATTGGTTATCCACTTCTATTTTTCATAACTGTCGAATGCTGGTTATCACTAGGTTACCACTACATTTCCAAAATTACGGAGTGGAGTCTGGAGCCGGTTACCAGGGTTATCAAATGTAGTTGAGGTGGGTATGTGTTGAGACTATGTTCGGTAACCTGACCGCTCACGCTGGTTACCAGACATAACTGATGTGCAGGCAGCTTGCGAGCATGCACAACAAGATGCATGATGGGACAGAGGTAGACGGTTCATCATTCACTTAGTTTCATCCATGTTAAACTTTCATTCATGTGGTATTGTACATTAGCCATGTTCATCACTTTACATGAATAAGATCATGTGAATGTTTTTCATTGATTTAAAATTCATCTAGAGTGACCATGCATGCGGTAGAGATTTTCATGAACATGGATTTCTTCCCACGTCCTAATAATTCATTTGTGTCATGAATTTCATCCATTATGTTGCAACCTTGTGGTCAATTTCATTTTTGGAATTCCAAATTCATCCATTGTTGTGTTCTGTTCATATGGCCTATTCCATGTGTCATATGCTCCATTCACAAATATAATCTATTCATGCATAAATACAACTCAATTTTATTGAAAATTCCCATCCAACCATTTGACCTTTTAAAAAAATCTATGGTTGCATTTCACCCAACTATGGATGATTTTATTTGAGTGATGGATTTCATCCATAAACAATTCTAAGCTCGGTAAGCACTTCAAATTTGGAGGGGAGGGGAGGGGAGGGGTGTTTGACGAGGAGTTAGGGTCCAATGGAGGCAAGTATAAGGCCCTTGTTCCCAAAACAGCCCTCTTCAAAAGACCTTTACCCTACATGTAAAGACCTTGTAGGATTTTTGTAGTGTCTATATGGAGGGCACCTTATTACATTATAGCCCACAAATTTTCCTCTTTGAAGGGTCGGGGCGTTTCAAAAAAAGATGTAATTCTTGCTCTTACATTTTTGAAAGCATAATGTGTGCTCCTAGGTCTTTTGAAATGGCCTCTATAATTTCATATTTTTTTTGTGGAATGGCCTATCCCAGCACATTGAAATGTGGAACGGTCTCAAGACCGACCATTTGGTGCTCTTGTTCCCAGCACCTTGAAAAGCAGAACGGCCTCAAAATCAGACCAAAGTACTCCTCCAATACACAAAGGTCGGGTTTAGGGTTTAGGGTTTTACGAGTGAGTGATGACACACACAAAAGAAAAAAAATGAAATGTGGCAAAAGAGGGCACGCCACACTTGTTTGGTTGTTAGTACTACATAGTGTGAACACGTTGAAAAAGAAGCACCAAAAGCAAGGCTAACCTACCAAGGTAGGGAAGTACAAGAAGTGGCCAATGAAGTTGGGCCAAAGGACAAAAAGAACCACCCAATGAAAAGCTGTTGTGGGTGTTCTGTCCTTCCCTTGGGGCTTGTGTTTTTGGTGCATCTTCTTCCCCTTCTGTCCTTGGATTTAGCAAAAGTCCTCCTTCTCAGGCTGGTGCCAGGCTTTCTTTCGCTGGCTAAAACTATAGCCAAAAAGCTATATTAAATTTTTTTTAAAGGTGCTAGCTAAAAGCAAGTTAATTTTTTTAATTTTTTTTTTCCTGGAGATTATCAATAGCCAAAATCTGACCAATTTTCTAAAAAAATTAAAATAAAAATTAACACCATATTTCTTTTTATACACAGTTTCAAGTAGAGTAGCCAATTAATGAAAAAGAAAGAAAGAAAGAAAAGATGTTCAACAAATTTTACTTTCATATTTTGCTTGTAGCCAAATCTGGCTAAATTTTCACATAGACCATCGCCACTTTTGGCTACATCACAAAATTGACAGAAAAATACCACTGGCTTGTGCTTTCAATACACCTTAGTAGGTAGGTAGGTAGGTAGGTGATGTTGAGGGAGCACCTACTTCCTAGGACCACCCATCAAACTGCAACACTACAAGTGTAGTAGTAGTATGTACTCTCTTTTCTCTCTCTCTCTCTCTCTTACACACAAATGCCATGTGCATGCACAAGTTTGTTTTTTGGTTTGTGTTACAAGCTGTGAAATGAGTCTTGCAACAAACTTTTACCCTTAAACCCTAAACCCTAAACCAAAGTCTTTTTTTTAAAATAAGTTTTTTTTTTTTTGGGGCAAAACTTACTTCACTAGAAAGTGAAATTACTAAGCATATATATAAATTTT
>Ga0209208_10003163_pt1 | contig 23702 bp, 22 predicted proteins | sample S1TSphfallax_3_FD_187694 | JGI IMG/M metagenome (GOLD analysis project Ga0209208, IMG submission 187694) | Host-associated microbial communities from peat moss isolated from Minnesota, USA - S1T2_Fd - Sphagnum fallax MG (SPAdes) (version 2) | ecosystem: Host-associated > Plants > Peat moss >...
AGAATAACCACCAACAGCCATTAATATAGTAACCACCAAAATCCACTAATGTAATAACCATTAAAAATCACCAATATCCACCAATAGAATAACCACCAACAGCCATTAATATAGTAACCACCAAAATCCACTAATGTAATAACCATTAAAAACCACCAATATCCACCAATAGAATAACCACCAACAGCCATTAATATAATAACCACCAAAATCCACTAATGTAATAACCATTAAAAACCACCAACAACCATTAATATAATAACCACCAAAATCGACTAATGTAATAACCATTAAAAACCACCAACAACCATTAATATAAAAACCACCAATATCCACTAATGTAATAACCATTAAAAACCACCAATATCCACTGATAGAATAGCCACCAATAGCCATTAATAAACACCACTATCCACCATTCAAATATACATCAATAACCATTAATAGAATACCAACCAATAGCCATTAAAAACCATTAATATCCACCAATACAATAGCCACCAATAGCCATTAATATAATAGCTACCAATATCCACTAATATAATAACCATTAATAACCACCAATATTCACCAATAAAATAGCCATTAATATAATAACCATTATTAAGCACCAATATCCACCATTCAAATATACATCAATAACCATTAATAGAATACCCACCAATAACCATTAATATAATAGCCATTAATTAGCACCAATATCCACCATTCAAATATTCATCAATAACCATTAATAAAATAGTCACGAACAGTCATTAATAAAATAGCCACCAATACTAATTAATAGAATAGCCACCAAAAGCCATTAACAGAATAACTACTGATAATTATTAATAGAATAGCCATGAAAAACCATTAACAGAATAACCAGCAAAAGTTATGACTATAATAACCACCAATACCCATTAATAAAATAGCCACCAAAAGCCATTAATAGAATAACCACCAATATCCATTAATAAAATAACCACCAATAGCCATTAATATAAATAGCCACCAATAGATATCAATATAATATATCCACAAATCACCATTAATAGAATAACCATTAAATAGCTAGTAATAAAGTAGCTACTAATAGCCATTGATAAAATAACCATTAGTAGCCATCAATAGAATAACCACTAATAATAATTAATAAAATAACCACTAGTAGCCATTAATAGAATAACCATTAATAATAATTAATAAAATAACCACTAGTAACCATTAATAAAATAATCACTAATAATAATCAATAAAATAACCATTAATAGATGTCAATAGATAAATATCAATAGCCCCAATAAAAGAATAATCAATAACCATATATTAAAATTGGTTAGGATTGCTAAAAATAATCTAGGGTGAAATAATTTATAATAAACAAAAATAACTTAAGTTGAAATAACCTATAATAACCTACAATTGCCAATAATAACATTAGGTGAAATAGCCTTCAATGGCCAAAAGTACCAATAATAGCCTCACATAATCGAAAATAGTGTAAAATGAAATATTTTAGAATAACCAAAAGTAACTTATAATAACTACAAATAGCCCAAAGTGAAATAATTTACAATAGCCAAAAATAACATAAAAAAACCAAAAAAAAACCTTACAACAACCAAAAATAGCTTAATGTGAAATAAGTTAAAATAACCAAAAGTCACTTAGAATAACCAAAAGTAGCATAAGGTGAAATAGCCAAAAATAATTGAAAATAACCATAAATAACCATAAATAATGTAGGATGAAATAATTTAAATTAATGAAAATAACCATATAATAATTAAAAGTAGTTTAACATAAGTAGTATTATTATATTAGCAAAAATATAATCCATTTATTTATAATTTTTTCTTAAATACCAAAAACAAAATGGTCATTGAAATGTTATTGAATAATGATATTCAACATTTTTTTTGTTGAAATGATTTTACACTTTCAGAAGGAAAGAAATGTAATTATGTACATTATTGAAATTTTTAAAAAATAAACTTGAATCATTTCATTCAAATAAAATATTAATAAGATATGAATTTTCAAAGTTTATGATTATGTAATGTTTAAAATGAAATATTTGATAAATCAAATGTAATGTAACATATTATCACAACAAGTGAGGTGACTTGATGGTAAGGGAAACACCTTCCTTTTAAAGGTCAAAGGATCAAACCTTATGAATGGTGTTGTGTGTGGTCAACAATGGTAAGTTTACCAAATATTCTCTTATCTAATTCCCTAGAATAGGTGTCTAGGTTGATTACATGGACCACATACATAGGCTAGGCTTTTAACTTAGTTTAAGTAGTGATGTGTGTTAATAAATCATAGGTTGAAAATCATGAAATTATCAATAATATTGTATATTAAATAATTTAATTTTAATTGATTTGCATGTTGGCTAGTTAATTGATTAGTAAGTGAATGGCGTGATAAATTTGTATTTCACTTGAGAATAACCTTGTTTCACTAAGTACGAATGAAACAATTCATTATCTATAACAATTGGTCCCTGTTCACTAAGGGGTTAATCAATTTCATCAAGTAAAAATATCCAAATTCACTCAAAATATAATGAAACCCAAAGTGAAATAAAACGCATTTTGGTGTAGTGTTTTGAAGTTCAAAACATTAATTCATTCCTTTAGAAAATTGAAGCACAAAAGGATGCAAAAAATGCTAAAATAACCTATTTCGAATTGGAATATGGTAGCAATGGGACTTTAAGGCCATCAAAACATGGTTGGGGTACCAAAAAGGACTATCACATTAAATATTTGATGGACCCCCTCACTTGAACATGTCATTTCAAAACTTAATGGCACATTTATATTGAAATTTTGTTTTTCCTCATACATACATACATACATTACTAAGGTATTATTTTATACATAGAATTTCAACTTGAACAAGTTTAAAGATTTTTAACAAGTCTTGAAAAAAATTCAAGATTTTGTTTCATCAAAGAAAAAAACTTTAAGGACTCATAAAGAATGTTTAAACAAATTATTTAGGCTAAGATTTTTACCAAAAACACCTTAGGTGCTAATGTGTATAAAATACTCAAGTGTGACAATAACTAAATGCCTTATTATAATGTACAAAGTTTTAGGAAGTGAAATTTTTAAGAATTTTGGGCCATTGATAAAAACACAACCCATATGGATAAATATTATTATTTACTTTCATAAGTGAAAACAATAAATACTCAAGAGGCCTACATGAAATTTGGAGTAAATTTACTTCATTTGATATGAGATAGAAAGGCAATTTGACACATTTTAAGTTATATGAAGAAAAAAGTGAATTTGGGAGTCCTAGGAATGAGTCTTTAGGTTTCAAATGGGATACCCTAATCATGTTTGGACTCCTTATAATCCTTCTACCTAAACCACCTCCTATGAAATTTGTTATCATTAGAATTATAATCATTATTCTTTTTTCAATTTAGTTGCACATTATTGTTTCTTTGACATTATTTGGAAAATAATATTGTTTGTTCCACCTTTTCATTCAACAAAATTACATTCTTAAATTTAATGGCCTATTAAATGATATGTCGTTTATGTTTTAAAATCTATCATGTATTATATGTTTGTGTTAATTAAATTATATTTTAAAGGATTGTTAATTTAGCTACATCACAAAGATGAAAAAAAGTATCATGTAATCAACGAAAAACATATCTCGATTTTTATTGTCATGTAATAACAAGATTATATGGCTATTATCTTCATTATTTATACCTATGATTTATTTGGGCTTTGTTTTGCTTCACACTACTAGTGATGATCATTAAATTAAGGTCTGTATATTAATATGTTTGAAAATTAAATGATTAATATATTGTCTAGTAAATAATGTTTCCATTTCCATTATCCTAGACATTGGATATTGAATTCAATATAATCTAATAAATAATTGTTCCCATTTCCACTGAATTCAATCTTCACATATTGTGAAAAAGAGTAACTTTTTTGGTACCCTCTTCATTTTGATGTTCAGACTCGATTCCCAAGGCATCTTTAATTCAAAATTTTAAAAAAATTATATCATAAAATCAGAAAAAAAAATTGCTAATTTGTTGAAATTATCATCAATTTGAATATCCCAAAACTAGAAAATAAATATTTCATATAACATTTAATATTATACACAATGAATTATGTGAATTTATGGATATTATAATAACATGTAGCATAAATTTAAAAGGACATTTCTCTTCATATTAGTATTGTCGCAATTATGTATATATATTGTGGATTGGAATGTGTATTCTAATGAAAATTTAGTTCTTTTCACAATGAAGTACCTTACATACACTGGTCAAATTGTTGTTGGCATCTCCCATATCAATACCTTTCTAAATTGCTTGTTGTTTTCATCTTTTAAATGTGTTTTAATGTTTTTTGAGTTTGAAAAAAAAGATTAAAACAAGCCTTCCAACATTTGTTAACAAAATGTATAAATAAATTTAAACATTGATAAAATGCATGCTTACAACACACAATAAAAATGACTTTTCAATTAGTTTTAATTCCATTCATGTTTAAAAAAACATTTTTTGCGAATAATTAATGTTACAACTTAATCTAATTTGAAAACAACCTAAGAATGGGCATGAATGCAATTGAAGTTAATTATTACAATATTTTATTTGAACTCCCCAAGAAATAATCATAGTGATAATTTACATGTTCAAAAAGCTTTTAGGATGTTAGACTTGTTTGGTTTGAAAATAAAAAATTTCAATGAAAATTAAGTTCAATTAAGTTTATTATTTTGAGACATGTGCATTTATTTGTTCATTCAATACTATATGTAAATATGGATAAATATACAAATATTCATGACCAAAAACCCAACTCTTTCAACGTGGGTGATACAAGTGATGTAATATTGAAAACTCTTTAACATGTGTCTACCAATTAAATTAATTAAATGTTAAAGATTACATTTTGAAACTAATTTTTTTTTCACAAGTCACTTAGAGAAAAAAAAATTTGATCAAATTTAAATTGTTAAAATTTGAATTATAACCTTAAATTTGTTATTTTATTTTTAATTTTGATTTTCAATACAAACCAAAAGCTATCAATTCAATGTGACCACTTCTTAAAGTTATGAAAATTATACAAATTAGATAATAAAAAAATCTTTAAAATGTATGGATATAAAGTGTCATTTAATAATTTAACATACACCAAGACAATCTTTTAAATATGAAACAAAATATTGAAATTTAGGCTCAATTTAGGACATTTGTCATCAATGATCATGATGTTTAAATCAATAATTACAATTATAAATATAAATTCACCCTTAAAAACATAAATAACATATAATTTAATGAGCCATTAAGCCTAAAATTGTATATGTTGAATGAAAAAATGAAATTTACAAATCTTCATTTAAATGTGAACCATAAATTTCTTAAAACTAGCATGCATAAAGGATTTTCAATCTTTTGAAAACTTTGGTGTGATACATAATGATAGTTGATTGAGAGACATGCAATGTAAGAATTATATGCAATCGAATAAATCAAATATTAAATATTTTAGGAATGTATAATTTGAAATCAAAAGCTAGATTTTGAACATGGTTCAAATACATGAAAAATGAACTTTGATTGAATTAAGAACATGCATTGAAAGAAATTTGCAACCCTTACAACAAATTCATTGGACATAAAAAGCACAAATGGATTAATATTTTCATAATATTTCTAGAATTACTTATACATTTGACTATTATAAAACAAATGTAGCTTCAACAAATGTTTGTTAAAGAAATAATGAATTTCAAGTATTCCTTGTCAAGAATAGACACTCTTAATTTTATTTTTTTTAATGTAGTTTCCTTCACAAAGTTTTACTATTTGAATTTTCTTTTTTGAAAAGTATGAAACTAACAAATGATATAAATATTTAATGTCAAAGAATGCCAAGGTATTGTACCAATAAACAAGATGGATAGTTTATTCTAAAGTATGACATATTTGGATAAGGGATGAGGTTCACCAAAATCATATATATTTAATTACATATATGAAAACGTACATATCACACTAAAGACTAACTCTTTGATTTATATATGAGCTAAAAAATCATTTAAATTGATAAATGGGATGCATAATTTGAAATCTTGCCTTGCTTTGTACATGGCTACATATTATCATTAATTTGTCATCAATGTCTAGATTGGTAATTACAACATGAATACAAAGAAACCAAGTGAAGAAAAACACCATTGGTTCCATAACACACAAGTCTTTATGGGTGGGTGCAATTCACTAGTCCTCATTCACTAGACAAATGAATTCACTACTTTCTAACTAATCCCCAGTTATTAAAACCAGCGAATTCATTCAAAATCTAATGAAATCACTTGGTGTATAGGGACACTTTTTGTTATAGAGCTTTTCAACCCTAAAAGTTATGAAATATAGATGAAAATGTTTTAAATGATCTTTCAATTAAATGTTGACTGACACACAAATTCAACTTATTGACAAATTAGCATGAACCAAAAAAATTCATGCGGATAAAAAAAACACAAGTAACAAAAATTTACAATTTAATTTACTAACATGCATATGTTTAACATATACATTGTAAACAATGTTAGGAATAGTCTTACTTTTGTAGTGCTTACAACACGAAGGTCACAATAAGCCTCCAATGCACGTGCCTTTTGTTTTAATACTACCAACTTGCCCCATTATTTTCTTTAGTTCCATTGCAATATTTATTGAAAAAGACTAATTGATCTATGACCCATTGGAATGATCAGATCAATATAACAAACAGTGTGAGGTAAAAAAGGCATGATACGAAGGACGTTCTATTAAAGTGACCAAATTGGACATAAACCAACAAAAAAAAGTCATTCAAATAAAACATTAAATTTGCTACTTAAAGGACAATCATCACATCGATGATTGGTAAGTTGTTATGCTTCAAATTTATTTGGATCAAGCATTTAATAACCTAATTATCAAATAATCAATGAAGAATGTTAATGCATAATGGAACATTACAAATATGTATCAAAGTTATCCAAGATAAGATACCCACCACAACACATAGGTGAGGGAACACAAGCCATAGAAAATACACTTTCATAAGTACTAAACATTCCTCTACAATTATAATTAAATCTAAATAACTAAAATTGAGAAATGACCCAATCACACATTTGTAGAAATTTCATATCGGAAAAAATATTTACATTAAATTTTTTTTGCAAATATACGACTAGATTTATGACTCATTTTTAATCATAATTACCACATGCACCTTGCTACAATGTTTAATCAACTTGGACAAGTCGCATAAATTCTAGTTACAAAAGACAATATGTGGCACTAAGATGGAATGGTAGTAACATAAAAATGCAACTTACATGAACTTTTCATCCATCCAAACTAGCTTACGTTGCATCATCATTTCGCAATTGGATTTATGACTCGAAAATGTACTCACATTATTTATATATTTTTAAAATATTATTTAAATAGTAAGTAAACATATAATATATTTTTATATTATTATTAAATTCATTAAATTCAACTTGTACCATGTTGACATGTGTCATTGCATAGGCTATGCTTTAAAAACTAGTTTAAGTTGCTAGGTAGGCCACCTATTGCGTTTATTTAAGGTCACCTAATAAACACCTAACTTATGTTGGCTAAATAGGTAAAAAATATTTGGTCAACACTTCAACGTTGGCCAAAACCAATGTCATTTGTGGGGATTGATCCTTAAACCCCAAGGATGGAGATCAATTCCTTTACCATTAAACCACCCCGCTAGTTGTGGCAAAGACCTACTATGCATTTTATTTAACCTACTTCATTCAAAACATTACACAAAACATCATTTTTGAACTTTGATATCTTATTATAATTTTATCCAAATGACAAGATTAAAGTTTAAAATTCCAATAATGTACACAATCATTTTTTTTCGTTTTAAAAATATAAATTTATTTGAAAAGAAAAAATTGAAGTTCATTATTCAATACAATTTCAATGACCATTCCATGGGGGGGAAAAATTTCAATCACATGATTTATAAACGGATAAAATAATGATAAATACATAGATATATTTCATATCCTACCTTCATTTTATTAATATTATATTATAAAATTCGTCTTTTGATATACCATAATTTTACCAATAGAAGTTAATTAAAAATTATGCACAATATAATTTACATTTACATTTATTCACATAAAATATTTATAAATAAACATAAATAAATTATAATAGAAGTATGATAAAAAAAATCTTTTATATATTATATAATTTTCATATAAAAGATTAATCTAAATAATCTATTTTAAATCCTCAATATTAATTAATGCCATATAATTCATTTATTTTATGGAACTATAAATTTTATTATGTTTACACACATTATATCTATGTTTTATTTAAAATTATCATAAAGTTTTAATGTAAAAATAAATTATGTTTTTTCACATTTCAAACATCTGATTGATTTAAGAAATTATATTATATAATTTTGCTTATAATAGATCATAATTGTACCAACAAAATGTAATTTAAAATGTATGATATTAAATGGGTCATAAATTACTCCTACTACTTAACATATTCAATAAATAAATTACATTGCCTACCTAATCTAATAATTAAGTCAACAAATATCAAAAATATCAACATGATAAAATACCTACTACTTAGCCATATTTCTATCATTAATTGTCATGGGTCATTTGAAAATTTCACAAACCCACCAAATCTTATTACATATTTAATGGTTAGCTCATTAAAGAAAGTTAAGGAAAAATAATTAGACCACTAAATGTAGCAATTTCATTGGTGAACCTTTTTTTTTAAATGAATTACATGTACATTTGCGATTAGAATTTATAGTCAAAAATCAAATTGAAAAGATACCATGTGGTGTGCAATGGCCCTTGAACCACCTTCCAAGTCACAAAAACAACTACATTTTCATCTATATTGGGATGCCACTAAAAATGGATGATATAAATGTATTTTCATTTTCATGTTCATCCAAATTGACATTAATTGCAAGTATAAGTTGCATATATAATTGCAAATAATTTTGTAGTCATTTATACGACTATTAGTCATTTTTACCAAATGCCACAAAGGATAGTCATATTTAAAGTCACAAAAATGGTTGATTTGGATAAAAGTTGCAAATGCACATGTTGAAATGGATTGGATTCCTTGTAGTGTTAACAAACAAGAAAAACATGAAACCAAACCCTTTAAAAAACCACTTTGCACAACCATGATAGGCATACACACATTCATAAACATTTAAATGCAACAGGCCTAATAGTGACCAATTACTACAACATCCCCACTAACTTTTCAGCTCTAGTAATGGGCCAATGTCATATTAATTAATGTACTGAGTTTTTATCTCAAGACCCATAATATTGGGACAACTTAGCCATGTTGAATTAGCTAGTTCAATGAGACTTAAAAGAGACAAAGAATAACACAAGAACTTCAAGAATAACAGGGAGCAAACACAAAAACAAAAATCCAAAGAAGAAAAAAAAAGAAAAAAAGAAAAAATATAAAGGAAAATATGGGCGAGTTTTTCTTTAAATTGTTTCTAGGAGGTATTTTTCATCAAATTTATAATAGTAATGCATCATAATCACCAAGGGGAAGATTGTCATCTATTCTGGTTTGTAGGTGTGCATTCAAATATATATACTATTTTTTTTTATTCAAGTACTCTTATAGGCTATGAAAGTATGGGCATGTGTTTTGTCACAAATGAGACATTTGGTAGACTTACAAGTTCTTGGACCCCTTTCCCATACTATTCTAAAATATTTATAACCAAGAAATGTTCACCTTGTAGAAAACACATGTTTACGAGCTCTAGAACACATTGCTTGATGCACATGTTTGCATTATGGGAAAATAACAAAAAAAAAAGGTAATATGAATTTTATTTATAACAACAAAATAGTTAATAAAATTTGGATTTGTAAATAACTACATATGTACTAGTGTGTAACTTATGAACTTCAATGAGTGATCCCCATATATATGTATAATTCCTTTTATTGGAACTTTCACATAATTGAATATTCTAGGATATTTAGATTAGTAGCCTCCTAAAATATGTTTATCCTAGCTACCTAAGCTAACCTACCTTAGAGGTAATTAACATTGGTAGGTTTTGTATGCCTATCTACTTAGATAAGGTAATTTGTGCTACACTTTCCCATTCTAAACTATGCAATCATGTAATCTTATAATGTCCTAAACAACTACCAACCAAATCATGGTTGTAATCGTAGTGTTATGTGAATATGAATTTATTCACCATCATTTTACTAGTTGAATTTTGCAACTATTAACAATTTTGAAGGAAAAAAAATTGTTTGATACACATCTTTGCATCATGCATTACACCATATACAAACAAACCTAATATTATATTACATTATCTATCATTTTGATATTTTATTTGTTTAGTTTTTTTTTCAAAAAATAAAATGAAGGTAAAATGCAAATATAATCATTACTTTTCATTGTGAGATTCTTGGATTGACATCAAATAACCTATAATTAATCTAGAATGTTTTTCCGTAGTCACAATGTTTTAGTTTAAAACTTGTACACCTCTTGTGCAAGCTTAACATTCTCATGCTTAACATTCACTATCAAATTTTTGATACATTCAAAGTGGGGTTATTGAACCCCCTTTTGTTGACAATTTCAATTATTTTGACAAAACTTGCCATTCATTAGTTGTGGGTATCATACTACCTAATAAAATGTAAATGACATTCTCTGAAATAAATATGTAAAGAAATTACATTTTTTACTTCAAAAAAAGACTTGAGGTGCTTCTTACTTATCCTACCAAATTAAAAGTAGTTCAATTAACATCATACTCCATGTTCTACATTAATTGAATATTTAGAATGACAACACATCAATTAGTCATTCATGTCCGAAAGTGTTTGTGTGAAGGATTTTTGTTTAGCCTATTACAAATAAAGTCAAATATTATGGTGGGGGCATATATCTTATGCATCTTTCCGAAATGCTTTCCCCTCCATTGATTTAAATCATAGGTTGGTAATGAATCATATTCAACATACTTCTTCAAGGAGGGATCCGTCTAACCAATGTGAACATGGTTTTGTTTTTCAAATTCCTTGAGTCCCCAAGATCCTTAGTATTAATTAGCACATAATGATTGTCTTAGTTGGGCTATAACATGAAAATTTTCAAAGTGCCACTACAAGTGGTGACCTAGGAAGTGCCTAGGTCTAAATGTGGATCATTTAAATTATTTTATATCAAAAATTTGTGAAAATCCTTAAGTAATTGCCAAGTTGCAAAATTTCAACCAAAAAAAATCAATGTAAATATAATGTCAACCCAAACAAGCCAATTATGTTTCAAATATAAATGAACAAAAGGTGAAAGAGACAGGTGCAACGGTTCAAAGAAATATCACCAATCAATTCTCCGAGGGAATGGGCCAATGGCATATAGATCTAGCTAGGCCACATGTATGAAATGACTTTAACGGTCAACCATTTTCTCTTCACCTCACCCTCCTTTTCAATCACCATTATCTTTTAAATTTTCCATTCCTTAGCATCTTCTAATTAGGCTTTTGTATAATTCCTACTATTTGTTTTTTCATTCGTATGCCTTTGATACACTACTTACTTTCCACTCCTCATCATCTTCTAATTAAGCTTTTGTACAATTTTTATTCTTGTCCTTTATTCATATGCCTTTGATACACTACTTTAAGGTCATGTGCATGTATTTTTGTCAATATGTTGCCAAATAGTTGTAAAATATTCTTGTGTTTGAGAAATGCATCATTTACATTTGAAGGATCAATGTGCTTGCCAAACATTGATTATATATGTTATGTTGGCAAATTTACAAGCATTGCAAGTTTAAGGATACAAACATGATCTCCTTATACCAACTTCCACAAATCAGCACATTATGTTCAATTTAACACTCGTTTCCCAATTCTTTAAATAGACCCCAAAAAAAGAAAAGAGAGAAGAGGATATTTGAAGCATGATATTACATAATTGTATTATTGAAATCTTGGATATTGAAAAGAATGAGGTTAAATGAAAATAAATGGATTATCCAACATAATGAGTATAGAAAGAAAAAGAAAAATAGGTTATGGAACACTTTGTGAATGCAAAAATTCAAGGATGTGAAGGTGCAATCTACACACAAAGCCATGTCCAAGTTCAATCCATCAATATCGGCGCCCCATCTTTTCTTTGGGCTTCAATCTTTCCTTACAATTTTGGAAAAACATGCACAGTAATCATTCCTATGACCTTTTTCACTATCTTATTTGAAGTTTTCTTTCTTGCAATTTTGCATTTGATAGACCAAAAATTGAAAACAAATTGATTTTTTTTGTTTTTGGCAATTCGAATTTCAATGTGATGAAGGTTCTATTGAACTTTCAAAATTGAATATGAAAGAATGTTTTGCTAGCATTAAATAAATATGCATGGTCCACAAGGTCACTATAAACATTATTAAATTAGATGCTGATAATTGGCATTCGCCATTGGTCAGTATTGAAGTACTATAATTTGAGGCGCACCGACTATGTTGAGCGCCTCTTGAAATTGAAAGAGAAGGTTGCTTCCATCCCTAATCTTGATTTTACTATTCAAGGCCAAAAGCCCTTGTTGTTCAAACGAATCGAACGACTGGACCTAAATTTCCCCAATGTTCCTCCCATATACAAGAGAAGTAATGCATTTTCAGCCTTGTTAAGACATTCATTATAAAGAGATATGATCTCTTCTATTGACAAGATCTTAAAGTATCCCTTTTGAACACATTACATTTGTTTTCAATCAAAGAGGTGTCAATGACTCGAGTTAAAATGGCATGATTGCTTTCAAGCAATGTTGCATTGTTCTTGGCAAAACTAATCTTTTGGGCTTTTGTTAGCATGGGTTCATTGATGGTCAATGGATGATATCCCATAGTTATTTGTTCTTATTTTGGAGTTTGTTCAATCCCAAATAACAAGGTTACATAATACAACTATTGGTGGTTTAAATACTTTCATTTCCATGTGATTATTTTTAATATGGATTGTGACATCATTTGTTTATCATTTATCAAAGGTTGTCATCTTCTTATTGTTTCCATCTTCATACTAGTCATGATCCATTGTTGATTACTTCTCATTCATTTGGATTGCTATAAATCGACAACATAATTTTTATATTAAAAATTCAATGGCAATCATCTACCTTCGTTGAGCAAATAAATGTTCCAAAATGGCAATCATTATCCTTGCACAAGTATGCTTACACAAAATTATAATAGGTTTAAATATTGTCAAATGAACTTGATAGACCCATCCATAAATTGAAGGATATCACTTTTGTTTAAAATTGTGAATTGTGACACATTCCACTAATGCTTTCTATATTTTGCACAATCTTCAAAGTCCATTCTTGATATGGAGGTTTGGAGACCATTTTTTTACTTGTTCGTGAATTATCACCCTCCAACACAATTGTTACATGTGGATAATAGATCAAAATATTAAAATTCAAAGTCAATGACAAAATAACAACAAAAAGAAGAAAAACACATAAGACAAAAAATGAAAGAATAATTAAAAGTAGATGAGTTAATGCAAATTTGTGAACAATGATTACATATGAAATTGGTCATAAATATATGTCCATGATTATTTCACATCTTATTATTGACTTTGTTTGGAATTCTATGGCCAACATAAAATATGACATGGATAGTAATTATTATCAAAATCCACACCATTGTTATATCATCATCATTTTTGTATGCATTTGGTTGGTGCCATTAGAATATCGTATGTTAACAAAGAAAGGCGAAGGCACCTTTTCAGAGGTGTTGAAGGCACAATGTATAAGAACCAACAAATATGTGGCCATCAAATGTATGAAGAGCAATTTCGAAAATATTGAAGAGGTCCATCAATGATTCAATTTGCTAATTTATAGTTGTGAAACCCATACATATATGCATATATTTAGTGTCCATGGAACATAACTTAGTGGTTATAAGGGATGGGTCCTTGCAACTAGTCTTCAACACAACTATAACATTAGGTGAATGTGAAATGTTATTTCCAGTTTACCATTCAAAAGTGTATGTTCATTCCCCAAGAAATCTTCAAAGTTTGATTGGAACTTATATTCATGTATATTTCATTCAGTTAATGTTGATAGGAAAATTTCATCAAAACTCACCTTTATGGTTTTCAATGAAACATAAACACATTTGGGGGCATAGGTGACTAGCTTGAGAGAAATACAAGCATTGCAAAGGCTTTCCCCTCATCCCAATGTCATCAAGCTCTTGGAAATCATATAGTATGGTCTTTCCACCTTTTAAATTAATAATATCAACACCAAACAATTACATTTGTGCAATGGGTTTCATGAATCACTTTCCTTATTTGCATGACGAAATATTGACATAAAAACATGCACCTTGAAGAACAATTAGCAATTATATTAAGATTATTATATATGAAATAATTTTGGTTAATGATATAGCATATTTGTATGAAAACATATTAGGGCAAAACAAATGAATAATGAAAAATTATGTTAGAATTATTATATATCACATGGTTGAATGATTAATGATCTAAAAGTTTTGCATGCATATATGTCTAAACAAGAATAATCAAACATTTTGGTGTTGACTTTGCATGTGGAATTGGGAGGGGATTTTGGTATATAGTGACCAACCAACTAAGAAGTTAGCGCTAGTGTTTGAGTTAATGGAAATGAACATTTATGAGCTCATTCGAGGTCGTCAAAATTATGTGTCAGAAGATCGCATCAAGAGCTACATGTATCAATTAATGAAAGGTGATCCATCAAGCTAGCATCACAATCCTTATAAATTGCAAAAAAAAAAATTAAACTTGGGAAAATGATTCCACATGTGTCACAAGTTGTTTCATCTCTTGAAAAGTTAATGTATATACACCATTATTTCACAATGACAACATTACATAAATGTCAAATGGCTACACTACAAGTAGACTAATACATAGATGCCATAATACATGGGTAATGAAGTTAATGGAATTGTGATGTGTGTAGCCATGGACCACATGCATCGCAATGGCATTTTCCATCGTGATATCAAACCTGAAAACATCCTCATCATTGAAGAAGTCCTTAAGGTAACACATTCAAACACTTCACATCAAATTTTTTTATTGAAACCATGTTTCATCCTATCCATAATTATTAACTTAATTACATTATATCTATGTCAATAGATAAATTGATGATTCAAACAATAGCTTCCAAGTCCTTGGGTAAGAATGGACATGGTGATTATAAGATATCCACTTTCAAAAAGGCAATTAAGTGGTCAATTAGGTTTGGGAGGTTTGTCACAGCTTGCAGACTTTGGTAGTTGTCGAGGAGTGTATTCAAAACAACCTTACACTGAATACATCTCCACAAGATGGTACATATGTCAAACTCTTGTTGCTAATCAATTTAATTCATCATTATTTATTGCAGTATGCCTTTTATGAAATATAGGTTCACATCCCTACTTTTATATAAAATGACAACAAAATAGTTGCAATGTCCTATGTTTACATCTTTTGCCCAAATTGATAAAAAGAAAATTTGGCCTAAAATGTTAGATTATGGACCATAATCTAAGATTATCCAAATTACCTACAAATTGTGTAATGACCATCTTTACAAACTCAACCATTTTATAATATTTATAATTCATTGTTATGTCAATTTCAAGCATCATATTTTGACCTATATACAAACCCATTCGAGCTCCTTTGAAAATTTTGATATATGAAGATGGTGGGGTTATGGCTTATGAAAAAGGTATCGTGCCCCAGAATGTTTACTCACAGATGGATATTACAACTACAAGATGGACATGTGGGGTGTGGGTTGTGTCTTCTTTGAAATTGTTAGCCTCTTCCCCCTTTTTCCAGGTATTATTATCTTCTCTTTCCCTATTGTGATCCCCACCTTCATGGTGACTTCAACAATGGGCAAATCCATCCTTGGGTGGTAGCATTAGGAATACCACACCCCAAATCTTTCAAACCTATTCTACTTTAGAACAACACATGACTCATTTCAAAAAGATCTTTTTTCTTCGAATTTTATATTAAAAGATTACCCAACTTGTGTAGAATTTGAAACTTTGAAATTATATATATATATATATATTCCAAATGAATGGTCAAGGAAAAAGTTTTTGGGAAAATAATATTTTGAGTTCCTTTGTTCAAAGACACAAAAAGAACGTGTATTTTCTTTTTTTAATGATTTTAATTTCTAGGAAGCTCTTAGATGGTTCTATTTTTTATTTGATTAATAAATAGTGGATTGAAGGAATAAAAAAATTTGAGCAATTTTTGAAGGTTAGAACTAGGAGGTCTTGAAGGGCCATTCCATTCATGTTTACGAATTTGTAGTAATACCTTTTTTTTTGTTTCAATCAAAATTTGGGGCAATACCTTAATGATTGTAGTCAATAAACTAAATAAATAAATGTTACAATGTTGTAACTTGACACTTAATGATAAGGGGTCGGGAATTTTAAGAACACATGTAATAAACATTTTAGGAATACAAATTTCTTATTTGTGTAGCTTATGTAAGTGTCTACAAGTTTTCCATTGTGTGTCCATAGGTGGGGAACACAAAGCATGTGTGATGCAAATCAACAACAAATAATAATAATTTTAAAAGATTAAATTTCTTTAACTATTTTTAACTAGGTCCATCTTTCTTTGGATTTTGGTGAGGTGATTCCTAGAGGTACCACCCAAGGATACCAATTCCTAGTCGTATACACAATGAGCTTATAAAACTTCCATTGGACAATGTGTTGGTATGTTGGCAATAATACTAAAGGCAACAACGAGTTGGACCAAGTACAAAAAATACATAAGATTTTAGGCACTCCACCCATGCAATTGTTGGAGAAAATGAAAAGGCAAGTTTTTTTTGTTTGGGGATCTATTTCCTTGCAAAATTACAATATCAAAAAGTGGAACTTTTGATTTGTCCTTTCAAAAACTAAATGGCACAATCTTATAATTCAAAATGGAAGGTAACATGTTTTTTGTTTGGTTTCAATGTTCTGTTTGTTCTCTCAATAACATACATGTGTCATTCAATTTATTTTTTGCAAATCTTCCTTACAATATGTAAAAAAAGTGCAAATCAAATTGGAGATGGTGAATTGAAATGGGTGCACAGGAGGTCACAACATGCTGATTTCAAATTTCCACACCAGGATGGGACAGGAATTGCTAAACTCATTCCACATGCTTCAATAATGTGTGTGGAGTTGCTCAACAAGTTGCTTGCCTATAATCCGGATGACCGGTAGGAATTTCAAATGGGTTTCAAAAATTTGCATATAATAATGGAAATAATGATTATTTCAAGCATTTGAATCCATTGATGATTGTCAAACATGTGAGTTCTTTGGTGATTGTTGCAAGCATTTGTTTATTCAAGCCTTTTATCAAATGCTTAAAATATTGATGGTCATGTCTATGTTGGTGTTTTGTTTTTAGGTTATCAGCTAGGCAAGCACTTCGACATGTTTATTTTAAAGATCTTCGAGACAAGGAAAAACTACATCAATCATTTGTTAATGCAAATCGTAGCCATGGGGTTCGACCATCTCATGGGTTTCATTTAGCCCCTCCTTCCCTCTCTCCCTCCTTTGCTTTTCTAAGTAGTTATATTGAATTTGCATCATCAACATAATAAATAGTTTAGAAATATTCCAAACTTATAACAACAAAAATCAACAAAATGAACAACACAAATTGGAAATCTTATAGTTTTGCAATGCTCAAGGTTTGTGAAAGAATAATCCACAAATTTTTGTTGTGAATAATGAATCATATAGATCCTTTAGCTTTGCATGCAACCTTGCTAAAGTATTAACATGGATTTCTTTTTGTACACAAACTAAGCTCATCATCACATAAATTTTTTTAGTGAACACCAAAAAAAATCCTACAAACTATTTAGATTTGTGACATTGTAAAATCCAATCATTATAGTATAGATCCTTTAAGTTTGCAAGGCTTTTGTTGAAAAATGTGGTAGTTGTTAATTAACATGGGTTTTTTTTTCTACAAAGAATAGGCTCATCACACATGAAGCTACAATAAACACAAAACAAAAGATCCATGAATCAATCAAGATGAGCACTCATGAGAAGCTTGTGCCAAATCAAAACATTGGAAGTTCTTTGCAATCCATGGCCAATTTTTCACATCTTCCCACCATCACCAACACCTCCAAGTTACTTGCTAAGGAGGTATAATACCTATTTCCTTACCCCCTAGGCTTTTCGAACATGAATCATTTGTTCAAGTCCCCATCATTTTCCTATTTAATAACAAAATTGATCACCATTTTTTTTTCTTCAACAATAACAAGAAGAATCCATCAAGTTCCAATCTTGCATTGTTGCAAATGAAGAAAATGATCTTAATATTCTTTGCTATGGCCATTTTTCATCAACAAGGGTTAGGATATCAAAGTTATTTGTGTCTTCACAAACTTGATTATATAATGTTTGAAAATCATTTGCGAGATAATGAATTGTAGGAAGAAAAAGAAGTGGTGACAAGAGATGCAAGCTCAACGACCCCTTTGTCAAACTTTGCAGATGTTGAAAGCCCAACCACACTCACTTCGGTGGGATCAACAATGTCAACACATGTAGCTCAAGAAATCAAGCCTACACAAAGGGAAAACAACAACAATGAAGATATTGATCACTCTTCTATGCATGTTCTTCCTCCCATCAAGAACAATTGTATTCTTTCCATATTATCACCCAAGGCTCACACTGGTCCAACCTTTGCTTCCAATTTTCGAAGTAACAACCAGAGGATGCACACTCCCAAGGTGTTCATTTTTTTTCCCTCCATTCATGGTCATCATTGATCTTATTATTGAATTTTATTTACATTGAAAATGTGATTATTGTGGGAGGCATTGAAAAGAACATCCACACATTATTTTGTTCCAACTCCCTTTAATTACTTAAAGTTTTTTGGATCACTACTTACGAAATCATCATTCACCTAGGTTGTTTTGAAAGGCACAAATTTTATGAAAGGAACAAAAAGTCATCGCATGATGTTCCCTGAGCTTTCACCCAAGAACTCTTTGAACAAGTATGGTGAACCACCTCCTTATAAGAAATGTGCCAACAACAAGTAAGACACCTTTTTTTCTCAAAACTTTGGCCATGGGGAATTTTCTTACACAAAACACAAAAGCTTCAAATGTTTTGTTTATCTATCTACATTTATGTGTTTATTTATGTATGTTTTCGTCCTATCCTCATTGCTAGGAACAAATATTTAAGGGTCCTTGGTCTTTGTCACAATCATAATTCCCCAAAATTCTAAGAAATTTTCACCATGGCTGATGGGATCTAGAATGGTTGAAATTAATAGGTTACCTGCAATGCCAACAAGAATTTGGCTCAAAAGTAGAAGAAGACAACAAAGAAGAACAACACCCAAAGAGGTGGTAGTTCCATTGCATGAGGTTCCATTGTGTATGCGCAAACATTCGTTAGAAGCATTCAAGCTTGTCTTGCCTTCAGTTCATAGATGGGCTCTTGATAATGGCCATTCTCAATACTCTAAGATGCTATTTGTGAAGAGTTAATTAGTGGACCAATTTTGTTTGCCATATTGCACACATGGAATGTGAGTAATTTTCATTTGCGAAATTGCGTAAATAAACAAAATGTGGGCAATGTTTTGTCCATCAAATCAAACAAACAAACAAAATGTGGGGCAAATTGTGTCTACCAAATTGTGTACACAAAAAAAAAGTGGGCAATTATGTCTACCAAATCTTGCACATAGAAAATGTAGTGATTATATCTACTAAATTATTTAGACAAAATTGTGTCAATTCCAAATTTACCAAAAATCAATTCATTGGAAGAAAAAGTCATGGAAGAAGCTTTTCTCTATCTTTGAGTTTTTTTTTGCATGATCATCTATTTGTTTATTATGAAACAACCTCTATTGTTACATTTATGGGTAAATTTCATCATTTTGGAAAACCAACAAATAGGATTCAAATGTAAAAATGCAATGTTCGATTCAAAATGAAATGTTTGATATGCAATGTTGAACATGAACTGTTTGAATCCTTGAATATCGGTGCCACCTCCACCTTTTAACCCTTCATAGCTTTGCAAAAAAAAAAACATGGTTGTATTTCAAAAATTGGCTTTGCTATGACAATTTTTGCATCTAGTTGTATTCAAATATTTGGTTTTGCTAGGATTTGAATACATGGTTTTGTTCCACATTGATGAACTTGCCATTCTTGAACCATTGCAATTAAATTCAAGTTTTTCCAATGGAGATTCCTTGATTATTGTTGTTATGAGTATTACATTGAATCACTAATGATTCAAACCAAAGATTGAGTAAATTAATCAAGTTGCTACAAAATGGGTGACATGATTCTTCCAAGTTTAAGCCATAGTATAATTATATTTATAAGTTTTTAAAAGATTGGAGCTTTGTGAATGATTTTTGCTTGGACATTAAAGGAGTTTAAAACATTTTTAGTTCTTGTGTTTAGGTTGATATCAATTTGCTACAAAATGGGTGACATGAATATGCCAAGTTTAATCCGTAATTAAACCATGGTGTAGTTTAATTATTGAAATTTGAAGCCAAATTTCAACCATGTGTTTTGGCTTGCCTAATTTTGTGTTCACAATATTTTTTTGTTATGCATCCTTCTTGAGCATGGTATATAATCAAATGCTAATTTTGTTTTTGTTTTTGTTTCCATCATAAAGTTTTGATTCTAGAGGGAAGGAGACATTGTTATGCATGCAACCAAACAAAAGGGATGATAAAGAACCAAAGTTACAAAAACCAAAATGCATGGAGAATCCTTTTTCCATCACACCAGGTTGTGGGTTTCCAACATGCACCACCTCCTCATTAGGTTATTATAATATGGGCAGATCCCATCAGATACCTGACCATAAATACCAAAAAACATTCATTTACTAATGAATATTTCAATTGTAAATTTGTTGGAAGAAATGTGTGATCATAACCCTTGTTATCCTCATGTTGAAGCAACTACATCCATGCTTAAAAAAAACATTTATAATCGTAATTTGTGTTTATCCCAACTTTTGGTTTAATCATTGTTATTTCATTAGCCTTTAACTAGGAGTTGCAATATACAAAAGACAAACATATAATATATATTAATATATCTTTAGTTGATTAGGAAAAAAATAATGTAAAATAATTAAAAGATTCAATTTATTTTTAAAGATGAAAGTGATGATGGAAAAAATAAATTTACAAAGAATTTTTTAATGTTTTACAACCAGGCATTTGTTTTCATTACAAGCTTAATTAGTCATCAAATAAGTTTTGTTTGTTTCAAGCTCTAATCAATGTCTTCTATTTTTTTAAAGATGAATTAACATTGATTTTTTTAGCATGATTTGTGCAAAACATGAACATGAATCTTGAACATAACACCATTTTGTTACTAGAAGTCCTTCAAGAATTCCAAGAATTTAATTATATTTGGGAGGCAATTTTAATGAATATCAACATAAATTTTGTTTTCAATGCTTGGAGTTGTGAAAACATATAGATGTAGTTGTAGTTTACAATTCTAGCAAAACATATTTTCATATATGGGCTCAATGTGATTTTGAAGCATGTTTGTTGAATGAATTTGAGGTGCATTGGTGCAAATTTGTGACATAATGGCCTAGACAAGATATTTGGATGAAGTTTGAGCTTTAAATACCATGAAATGAGTTTGGACTTGTAAATATGCATAGGATACAATGCTTTTCAAAAGGGCTAATAAAGAATATGATTGACTTTGATTGGCCAATTACAATGATGGCCCCATGGGTGGCAATTAATTTACCTCCTCATAAAAATTGTCCAATGTTTCATGTTCACCAATTGGGGTAGGGAAATAACTAGCACACTATTTTGGATGTGGTAGACATTGATGAATACCACATAAGTACTACGGGGTCAAATTGTAATTTTGTAGAGCTACATCATTTAACCAATATTTTGGAAAAATGAATGTCTTTTGTACCCAAAAAATAGAATAAAAATGGAGTTCATCACAAGATGGTTGTTTATTTGTAGTCTAGGACTATCATGAACTTATTGCAAATGAAATTATTAAAACAAATAGTCAAAAAGTCTTGGACTAGTCCACATTCTTGAAAGTGATACCCCAATCTTTAGTATGCCCAATTAGTTATGCCCAAAACTTGTTTTGGGATAGATTTTTGCACATTTCAATAACAACATCATAGCCTCAAATTGGAAAAGAACATAATCATGGTAAAATACATTGTTATTATGTTTAAATCGAGATGCCTTTGTATGCAACCCACTTTTGATGTTTCAAAGTTCATGCTTCACTTGAGTTCATGGTAAGAGTAACTCCACTAACATTAGTATGATGATTTGTAAATAGTAATTTACATGAATTTCAAGCTTTTAAAAAATGAAAATAAATTTTGACTTGAAAATATGCCCTTCCAAAATGGCTAACAAAGAAACATGGTTGGTTTTGATTTGTTGATCACAATTATTTGCCCACGTGATGGCATTTATTAATTCCTTATTTTACATTGGACCTAGTCTTTCATGCTTATTGGTGCAAGTGGGAAAATAAATTACACATTATTTTGAATGTGGTTATAAGCATTTGTAAAATCCCACAAATTGGGTGTGGATGGACATGCTCTCAACCTTAGTTCACAAAATTTTTAAAATCCATTATGATAAAGTTGCATGCCAAAGTCAAACGTAAACCCTCCTACCATGAAGACCCAAAACATATATGCATCCGTCACCTTTTGGAATAATAATTCCCATAATTTATGTTCTAGTTCAAACATTTATAGTTTTTTTTTGCGAAAACCAACAATAATGTCCTTTAAAAATAAAATAAAAATGGAATGTCACATGAACTAGGTTATGCATTTGTTTTTATAAAAAGAAATCCATAGGGGTATTTGTACAAGCTTCCAAGGATTAAGCGAATGGTCGAACCAATGATTGTTATGTTGGGTAATACATATTATGTCATATCCAAAATAATGTGAAAGTCATTTCCCCACCTTATTATATATAATTTATTTTACCTTATATAACTAAAAAAATTAAACAATTGATTTACAAAAATAAAATCCATCCATAGCCTCCCATTTCTTTCATTTGCAACTTGTGTGTTTGTTTTTAGAGCATGTTTAAATAATGAAAACTTTGTTGTTTCAAAATCCATTGCTTTGCATATATCCAATGATATTACTCAAGTTTGTTTCATGGAGATGTGAACAAGCAAAAATATTATTTTATTTTTTGTATTCAATGTTTTCACAACTACAAATCATGATTTTTAAAAAGCACTACTAGGAGATGCGGCCCAAGTTCACTAGGCTATTTCACTATGCAACCATAAAAGTGAATTAAATTCACTGTAATTTCACTACCCTTACCTTCATTGGTGAAAATGGTTCACTATATGGTGTAAATGTTTACTAAGGGTGAACCGGCAGTTCTAAATCGTCAAAGCGGGCA
>Ga0209208_10003164_pt1 | contig 23693 bp, 19 predicted proteins | sample S1TSphfallax_3_FD_187694 | JGI IMG/M metagenome (GOLD analysis project Ga0209208, IMG submission 187694) | Host-associated microbial communities from peat moss isolated from Minnesota, USA - S1T2_Fd - Sphagnum fallax MG (SPAdes) (version 2) | ecosystem: Host-associated > Plants > Peat moss >...
TGCTGATGAGCTGCGGCTCATGGACGCACGCCGCGACGCAGTGGACCGAGGGCGTCCAGTATTTCCTGGTTCCGTCCCCCAAGCCTTCGACCTTGCCGCGGGGCCAGGTCGAGGTGACGGAAATCTTCTCCTATGGCTGCCCGGCCTGTAACGCCTTCCTGCCGACCATGCATAAACTCGAAAAGAGTCTGCCGCCGAATGCGGTCGTGGACTACGTCGCCGCAGCGTTCATTCCGGCCGAAGATTGGCCGATGTTCCAGACGGCCTATTACACGGCCAAAGCCCTGGGTGTGGCGGCCAAGGCGCACGACAAGATGTTCGACGCCGTCTGGGTGACCGGTCAATTGGCGACCTTCGATCCGAACACCCACCGCCTCAAGGATCCGCAACCCTCGATCGCCGACGCCGCGCGCTTCTATCATGAGACGACCGGAGTATCGGTGCAGACGTTTCTCGACACCGCCAAGAGTTTCGACGTCTACACGCAGACTCACAATGCCGATCAGCTGATCTTCGACTACCGCGCCGACAGCACCCCGACGATCGTCGTCGCCGGCAAATACCGGCTGACCGCGCAGACGGCGGGCGGCGCCGATGAGTTGATCGCCCTCGTCGATTGGTTGGTCGCGAAGGAGAGCAAGACGCCCACCGGCCAAGCTCACTGAGATCCGGGTGCCCGATCCGAGGGCCCGGCTTGATCGTCTTGAAGACGGTCGCTGCCGTAAACGAAGGCAAAATTGCCGAGCATGCTCAAGGCAAACAGGCCGATCGATGCCGGAATGACCTCGAGCACTTTGTGCCAGCCCAGCCAATCGGTGGGCGCGTCGAGCCAATGCGCGAGCGCCGCGAGTGCGCCGGTCGAGTCTGCGCTGGCGCAGCAGGAACCCAGCCCGGCCCGCAGCATGTCGGTGATGCCGATGTGGGTCCACTCGCCCTCGCGGAACCACCGGTAGAGTTGCACGGAAATCAGGACGAGGAAGGCTGCGAAGCAGCCGTAGGCGACGATGGCGCCGCCCGTCCGCAGGACGGCGATACGCGAGCGATGATTGTTGGCGTTCAAGTGGCGGGACTCTCCGGTACGGGACAGGCCTTGACCTCGAGGCGGACGATGCGCCCCGTCTCGCTTTGCAGGTCGGCCGGATTCAAGAGACTGTCGGTCGGCTTCAAATCGATGTCGACCCAGTAGACGTCGCCGCTTCGGTTGCGGTCGGCGACGCCGGGATTGAGACCCAAACTCTGCACCTGCGTGACCCGCTGCTGGGCACGTCGCGGCTCGCTGAACAAGCCGAGCGAGATCACCGGCTTGTCGTTTGGCCCGGGCATTTCGAGCGCATCATCGATGCCGCCCGCCTTGAGCTTGGCGTGGATCTGCTCGGTCGCAGCGGCCGTGGCAGGCAGAGGCAAATAGACCCAGACGCCGGCCCAGACCTCGCCCTCGGTGACCCTTTGCCGGGGATTGTAGCCGCCGCTGCGCAAGGTGGCGGCCGCATGAGCGGCATCGGCCACGTCGGGAAAGGGACCGACCGTGATGCAGCGTTTCACATCGGTCAGGAGGGAGGGCGGTGGACCCGGCGCGGGCGTTCGCGCGGCCACGATGGCGGCGGCTGCGGTCGCCGCAGCGTCGCTGGCCGAGGCGCCCGGCGCGGGGGGCGGCGCCGCGCCCGGGGTCTCCGAAACGAGTTTGAGCGTGGTCGGGGACGACGAGTCGACGAACGCGTCTCGCGGTGTCGCGATGCCGCGCGCCCACAAAAAATAGCCCGCGTTGCCCAGCACGAGCAAGAACACCAGGCCCCTCAAATAGCTCACGTCGCTCCTTCCTCCAAACGCAAACTGACCTCGCCGGACACGAACCGCTGCAAGCGGCCATCGATGTCGACGCACAGCGCTCCGTCGACGTCGATGCCTTGCGCCCGACCGATCAGCGTCCGCTCGCCGAGCAAAACGCGAACACCCCGTCCCCGCAGCGCGTCGAGGGTGGACCAGGCTTCGCGAAACGGCGCGAAACCCTCTTGCTCGAATTGCGTCAGCATACGCAATAGCTCGTCAACTGTGGCTCCGGCGATGCGATTGCGCGATGGCGCACTGTCGCAGGCCTCGGCGATCGAAGCCACCGCAACGCCGCGCGCGTCGGCTGCCGCGATCGCTTCACGCGCCTCCGGCGGCAGCGATACATTCAAACCGATGCCGATCACGACATGTGCCGGTCCGCCCGCTTCGCCCCGCAGTTCGAGCAGCAAACCGCCGATCTTGCGATCGGCCCACCACAGATCGTTCGGCCATTTGAGCCGGACGTCATGGGCGCCGAGACGCGTGAGCGCCCGCGCCACGGCGACGCCGACGACGAGGCTCAAGGAGGGCAGATCGCGGGCCGCCTCGCGGAAGTTCCACGCGAGGGACATCGCGAGACCCGCACCGAACGGCGCGACCCAGCGCCTGCCGCGACGACCTCGGCCGGCATGCTGCAACTCGCTCAGGCAGACGTCCGCCTCTCCGAACGGCGGTGGCGCGGCCTGCACGAGATGCGTGTTCGTCGAGTCGACTTCGAACAAGAGCTCGAGCCGGCGCAGTTTCCGTTGCGCGGCGTCCGACAGTTCGGCGCGGATCGTTTCCGTATCCAGCAGTTCGACGGGCCGGACGAGACGATAGCCGCGACGCGCTTCGGCTGCGACGGCGATGCCCTGCGCGCGCAGTCGCTCGACGGCTTTCCAGATCGCCGTGCGGCTGACGCCGAGTTGCGCAGCCAAGTTCTCCCCCGAGCGCAGCCCGCCGTCGGCGAGCAGGACGAGCAGCGCGGGGTGCACCAGGAGCGGGTCTGAGCACTGCACCCAGACCGGCTCCTACGCGCTACGCGGGCGCAGCAGCCATAAGCGGCGCACGCGATTTTCCTTGCCGGCCCACAAGCGGGCGATGTTGCTGCGGTGGGTGAACACGATGAAAACCGCGAGCACGATGGCAAATGCGAGCAAGGGGGTGTTGCCGGGCTCGAGGAACCAGATCGATGCCACCAGGGCCAAGCCGGCGACCATGGTCGCGAGACTGACGAAACCGGAGAGCAGCAAGACCAGAAACCAGGCGCCCACGAGCGGCAGCAAGAGTCGCGGCTCGAGCGCCGCGACCACACCGACGACCGTGGCCGCGCCTTTGCCTCCCCGAAATCCGTACCAGACGGGATAGACGTGGCCGACGATCACGGCGAGCCCGCAGGCGAGCGTGAGCCACAGTCGCGACACCGTCGCGTCCAAACCGACGCCCGGAAAGACGGCGGGCGGCAGCCAAAGGACCACCAGCGCGCCCTTGGCAATATCGAATACCAGAACGGCGAGCGCAAAGGTCTTCCCCTGGGTGCGCAAGGCGTTGGTCGCCCCGGCATTGCCGCTGCCCTGGGCGCGAATATCGACGCCGCGCAGCCGGCCGAGGACGAGACTGCCGGGCAGCGCGCCGATCAGATAGGCGATGAGGGCTTTTATTCCAAGTTCGAGCATGGGCTCATTATGACATCAGCGCCGTCGTCAACCGGGCGCCGGCAGATGGATCTCCGCCAGCATGCAGCGCACGCCGCCTCCGCCGATGCGTTCGATGGTCGGGATGTCGGCCTGCAGGATTTCGCCGTGACGCTCGAGGGTTTGCCGTTGCTCGGGCAGCAGCGACCCCCAGGCCGTCGTCGACAGGGCGATCAGCGGGCCGTCGGCGCCCGCGAGTTCGAGGACGTTACCGGCGAACCGCTGCATTTGTTCGAACGAGATCTCGAGTATTTCGTGTCCCGTCTCCCGCAGTTTCCTCGTGACCGCATCCCGGTGTTGCGGCTCGCGGATCGCGGCGGTGCAGACGACTGCGCAGCGCGAGCCCACGGCCATCGCCACGTTGGTGTGATAGATCGCGACTCCCTGCGCGTCGCGCGCGTCGAAGGTCACGAGTTCGTAGTCGAGTTGCTGGGCGAAACGCCCGAGCACGTCCAAGTCCGTGCGCGGCGACAGGCAGGCATAGGCCGTATGCGCGCTGCGATCGAGCACCAGACTGCCGGTGCCCTCGAGATACTTCCCCTCGGATTCGTGGCCGCTCAAGTCGATCGTGCGCGTGATGCGATAGGGTCCGGCGCGGCGGACGACGTCGATCAGCTCATCGCGCCGCTCCAGACGCCGGTTCGGTGCGAGCATCGGATACAGCACGACCGTGCCGTCATGATGGAAACTGACCCAGTTATTGGGGAAAACGGCATCGGGCTTGGCCGGGAACGCCGTGTCTTCGCCGACGACGACCATCACGCCCGCGGCCCGCAAAGCACCCACGAGCGCCGAGAATTCCCGTTCGACGGCAAGGTCTTGGCCGCCGCCGTCGCCCCTTTGCGGCGACTGCTGAAACGCGTTCGAGCCGGCCGTTTCGGGATTGAACCCGAAGCGCGCCGGATGCACCATGAATACAGCGCCGGCGCATTGCGGTTCGTGGGAATTCATGGGGAAGGACTATACCAGGCAGGGTCCGCATGGGTGCCTGCGACCGTTGACAGGGACGGTGGCTTTGATCATGGTAGGCGGCTGAAAACACAGGGGACTGTCGCTGAATTGCGGCAGTGGGGCGTGGGGCTTTCCACACAGGATCATGCGGCCGGTCTAGGCTGAATGGGGTTTTGCCTTGCCGGTTTTGCGTTTCAAGTCGGTCTGCGGGGTATGCGCCCTGCTGTGCATCGCGGCCGTCGCCGCGGCGGCAAACGTGCGGGCGCCCGCCGCGACCGCTCCGGCGTACGAATTCACGTTCAACAACGTCCTGGCGGAAGCGAGGCGGCGCGCGGCGACGGCCTACGTACCACCGAGAAACACGACTCCCGGTTGGCTGCAGCGGCTGTCCCCCGACCAATATCGCGGCATTCGTTTCAATACCGACGACGACATCTGGCGCTCGGACGATCTTCCCTTCCGGCTGGACTTGCTGCCTCTGGGATTCAATTTTCAGACGGCCGTGGGCGTGTCGGTGCTCGAGCGGGGCCAATTCGTCGATCTGAACGCAACGTCCGATATGTTCCTGTTCGGTCCCGGCGTGACGCCGCCGCCGAAGTCGCCGCTGCCGCTGTCCGGATTCCGGATCCGGAGTCGGATCAATCCGAGCAAGCTGTGGGACGAATTCCTGGTGTTCCAGGGCGCGAGTTACTTCCGGGCGGTCGCCGAGGGCGAGGTTTACGGACTTTCGGGCCGGGGCCTGGCCCTGAACACGGCCGAACCTTCAGGCGAGGAGTTTCCGGCCTTCACGCACTTCTGGATCGAACGGCCGAGCCGGGGGGCCACCGAACTCGTGCTCTATGCGCTGCTCGACAGCGAGTCGACGACCGGGGCTTATCGTTTCACGATACGGCCGGGTCCGGAAACCTCCGTCGACGTGGACATGACCTTGTTCCCGCGCGTCGAGTTGCACGTCGTCGGCATCGCGCCTTTGACCTCGATGTTTCTGTTCGACGAGACGAATCGCGGCCGCCTCGATGACTACCGTCCCGAAGTCCACGATTCCGACGGGCTGCAGATCACCACCAAGAGCGGGGAACATCTCTGGCGACCGCTCGCCAACCCCTCGAAATTGCAGGTTTCGACCTTCACGAGCGAACCACCCCAGGCCTTCGGCCTGATTCAACGCTCGCGCCGCCAGAGCGACTTCGAGGATTTGGACGCGCAGTACGAACGGCGTCCGAGCGCGTGGATAGAGCCGCGCAGCGAATGGGGAGCGGGTGCAGTAGAACTCGTCGAGATCCCCTCGGGTCGTGAAACGAACGACAACATCGTCGCCTTTTTCCGCCCGGCCGCCACCTTGTCGCCCGGTCGACCCGTGCATTTCGCGTATCACATGGGCTGGCTCGGGATGCCGCGGCTGCCCGAGGGCTTGGGGACGACGATCGCCACGCGCTCGGGCGCCAGCATCGACGGGCGACGGCGGGTCTTCCAGATCGATTTCGTCGGCGCAGGCGAGCAAACGGATGGATTGCGGGTCGACATCGGGGCTTCGGCCGGCCGCGTCTCGAACGTCCAATTGCTGCCCAATCCGGGCATCCACGGCCTGCGGGCCAGTTTCGAACTCGATCCGAATGGCGCGGACCTAATCGAGTTACGCTTGCGCGTTCTGCGTGATAATCGTCCCCTCACCGAAACGTGGCTCTATCGATGGACCGCCAGTTGACCCTCGAGCAGACACTGGGCTCGGCGATTGCCGCGCCGTCGGGCGCGGCCGCGGGCGTCGGCGGGATGCCCCCCGACGCCCCGGCGCCGATGCCGCCGCAGGATCTGCGGCGCGTGCCACCACGACGCGAGCGGGCGCGTGCCTCCGCGGCGGTCGTGTTCGCGCGCTGCATTCTGGTGACGGTCACCCTGGGCGTCAGTACCTACGGGACCTACCAGATGCTCCAGGTCGTGCGATTTGCCAGCATGACGCTGTTGCAGGGCATGATGATTTTCTTCTTCGCGGTTTCCTTGAGCTGGATCGCCTTCTCGGCGGGCTCGGTGCTCGCCGGCGCCTCGAAGCGTCGGGAACGGGTCCCCGCGGCGGACCCGGCCGATCATTCGATGCTGACCGCGCTCGTGATGCCGATCTACAACGAGGATCCGCGCCGAACGATGACCGCACTGCAAGCGATGGGGGAAGCCCTGGTCGGAATCGGCGCCCAGCACGCCTTCGAGATCGTCGTCTTGTCGGACTCGACCGATGCAGATGCCTGGATTCGGGAAACCGTCAGCGTCGACCGGCTGCGCCAGGCCCTCGCGGGCCGGGTTGCGGTCTGGTATCGCAGACGCTGGCAAAATGTCGCGCGCAAGTCCGGCAACATCGAGGATTTCGTCAAGCGTTGGGGCGGCCGCTACGAGTTCATGATCGTGCTCGACGCCGACAGCCTGATCGATGCCCCGACGCTGCTGCGCCTCGCGCAGAGCATGCAGGCCGATCCCTCGCTCGGCATTCTGCAGACCGCGCCGCAGCTGATCGGGGCGCGCACGTTCTTCGGGCGTCTGCAGCAATTTGCCGCCTGCGTCTACGGACCGGTGATCACCCGCGGTCTCGCCGCCTGGTCCGGCGACAGCTGCAACTACTGGGGACACAACGCGATCATCCGCATCTCCGCCTTCGCGTCGAGCTGCGGTCTGCCGCAACTGAAGGGGCGTAAACCCTTCGGTGGTCACGTGCTGTCGCACGATTTCGTCGAGGCCGCGCTGATGCGCCGCGCCGGATGGAAAGTCCGCATGACCACGGAGCTCGGCTGTTCCTGGGAGGAATCGCCGCCCTCCTTGATTGACATTGCGGTGCGGGATCGCCGCTGGGCGCAGGGCAATCTGCAGCACAGCAAGATCATCGGCTCCTCGGGCCTCCGTCTGACGAGCCGCCTGCATCTCGGCATCGGGATCATGAGCTACCTGTCCTCGCCGCTATGGCTGCTGCTGCTGACACTGGGCTTCGCACTGACCCTGCAGGCGCGCCTGATCCGGCCGGAGTACTTCAGCCAGGACTTTCAATTGTTTCCGACCTGGCCCCGGTTCGATACGGAGCTCATGATGGCTCTTTTCTGGTTCAGCATGGTCGTGCTGCTCGTGCCGAAGATGCTGGGGCTCCTTCGCGCGCTGCTGTCAAAGCGGATTCGCGCGGGGGCGGGCGGTGCGATCGGGGTCTGCGCAAGCGTCATTCTCGAGATCATCTTGTCCGCCCTGTATGCGCCGATCTTGATGTTGATCCAGAGCCGCTATGTCTTCGAGATTCTCATGGGCCGGGATTCCGGCTGGAAGCCGCAGCGGCGCGAGGGCGGCGGCTCCTGGGCCGAAGCCTGGTCCTTCCACAAGAAGCACGTCGTCATCGCGTGCATCACCGCGGTGACCGTTTGGTTTCTCGCCCCCGCCCTGCTCGTCTGGGTGTCGCCTGCGCTTCTCGGACTGTTTCTGTCGGTCCCGCTGTCGCGGGCCAGCGGCAGCGAGAGGATCGGCCGCGCGCTCGCGCGCGTCGCCCTGCTGCGCACACCGGAGGAAACCGACCGGCCGGCGCTCGTCCGGCGTCGGCAGGAATTGATCGCCGCCGCCGAGCCGCTGCCGGACGATGGCCTCTATTTCCTCGCCCGTCATCTCGAGGCGCGTGCCGCGCACGTGCACGGCAACCTCGGTAAACCGTCCGCACCGCGCGGTCAGCCGGATCCGAACGCGCTGACCGCGGAACAGAAGCTGCTCGAGGCGCGCACGCTGGAGGAGGCTCTCGGGTGGCTCACCGCCCCGGAACGCGTGCAGGTCGCGGGTGACGGCGGTTTGCTCGAGCGGCTTGCCGCCCTGCCGGATGCGCCGAAGCCCGCTTACATCATTTGAACTGATCGAGGTCGACTCATGTTTCGCCGACGGGAAATCTTGCGCTCCGCACTGGTTCTGGCAGCCGGACAACTGGCCCATGTCGATCTGTCCTGGGGCGCCCAGATGCCCGCGGTCGGCGCCGCACCGCAGCCCTTCGATTTTGCCTGGATCAAAGGTCAGGCGCGCTGGCTTGCGAGCAACTTGTACGTGCCGCCGAAGAACTCGCTGCCGCCGGCGCTCGCCAAGCTCAGCTACGATCAATACAACTCGCTGCGCTTCCGCGCCGACCACGCCCTGTGGGCCGACGACGGATACGCATTCCGCATCCAGTTCTTTCATGTCGGTCGCGGTTTCACCGAGCCGGTGCGAATGTTCGAGGTGGTCGATGGTGTCGCCCACGAAATCGTCTACGACCCGGCGATGTTCGATTTCGACCAGAGCGGCGTCGACCCGGCGACGATGAAGGACGCCCAGGGCTTCGCCGGTTTCCGCGTGCAGTTCGTGACCAACTGGAAAGCCGACGTCGCGGCATTCCTGGGTGCCGCCTACTTCCGTGCGGTCGGCAGCGACACGCGTCAATACGGACTTTCGACGCGGGCACTCGCGGTGGACACCGCCATGGGGAGACCCGAGGAATTTCCGCGTTTTACGGCCTTTTGGTTCGAACGACCGAGCAAGGACGCGGGAACTCTGACGCTCTATGCGTTGATGGATTCACCGAGCGTGTCGGGGGCGCTGCGCATCACGATCGCCCCGGGCGGCACGCAAATCCAGGACATCGACGCCGCCTTCTATCCGCGTAAGCCGATCGAGCGCCTCGGCATCGCGCCGCTGACGAGCATGTTTTTCTACGGCGAGAACGACCGCCGCGGCGCCAACGATTGGCGTCCCGAGATCCACGATTCGGATGGACTGTCGCTGTGGACCGGTGCGGGCGAATGGATCTGGCGGCCGCTCGTCAATCCGGCGCAGCTGCACCTCAATTCCTATTTCGACGACAATCCGCGCGGCTTCGGACTGCTGCAGCGGGATCGGAATTTCGACCATTATCAGGACGACGGCGTCTACTACGACCGGCGACCGAGCCTCTGGGTCGAGCCGCGCCCGGGTCCGAACGGCGGCTGGGGGAAGGGCGCGGTGCAACTGGTCGAGATCCCGACCGTGGACGAAACCTTCGATAACATCGTCGCGTTCTGGAATCCGAGCGAGAAGCCGAAGCCCGGCCAGGAACTGCTGTTCAGCTACCGCCTCTACTGGGGCACGCAGATGCCGTTCGCATCGCCCCTCGGTCAAACGGTCGCGACGCGCACGGGGATCGGCGGCACGGTGGGCCTCAAGCGCACGTACTATTCCTGGCATTTCGCGGTCGACTTCGCGGGCGGGGAGCTCGGCGCGCTCCCCAAGGACGCGGACGTCGAGGCGGTCGTCACCGCCTCGCGCGGCGAAACCGAACACGTGACGGCGCACTACGTCGCGGAGTTCAACGGCTATCGCGCGCTGTTCGACGTGCGTCCGCCGGACGACGGCGTGGAGCCGATCGACTTACGGCTGTACCTGCGGATTCACGGTCGTCCGCTGACCGAGACCTGGATCTATCAGTGGACGCCGCCGTCGCTCAAGGAGCGCAAGCTCGCGCTGCTGTAGATCACGCGGCGGAGCCCCGCGCTCCCGTCCGCCACTAGGTGACCTGGCCGAGCACGACGACGTGGTCTCGCGCCGAGACGACGACACCGCCGGCCTTCTCGACCGTGACCGCAAACGCCTTTGCAAGATGGACGGGAATCACGTTGCGGATCGGGATCACGACCTCCTGGCCCTCCGGCGGCGCGTTGAAGACGCCACCGTCGACCGGGTAGCGCGTATCGCGCTCACCGTCGAAAATCCACATTTGATATTGCTGCGAGCTCGGATCGTTGTGCCGCAATCCGGCGAGGCGGATGAAACCCCGCTGGGCCCGTGCGTCCCAAACGACATCGCCGCTGACGCCCGCCGCCGCCGGGTCCTTGGTCGCGCCGAGCGGAACCTTGATCGTGTCGGGACGCGCGAGCAGGGCGGCACGCTGCATCTCGGGGGTGGGCTCGGGTGCCGGGGTGACCAGCCGCGCGGTCTCGATCGGCTTGAAGACCGTCGACGGCGTGCGATACCAGCCATAGATCGCGAGCAGCAGACAGGCGGCCGCGGCCCACCAACCCACCGAGGACTCGCGGCGCATCCGTTGTGCCGCGGGCGCTGGAGCGCGGCTACCGTCAGCGCGCCCCGGTGCCGCCACGGCATCAAAATAGGCTCGCGCATCCTGCGCCAGACGCTCCCGTAGCGCAGGCGGCAGCGGCTGGTCGTCGGCGGATGAGGCCGCGAGGCTGACAGCGGCGGCGGTGCGCTCCAAACCGCGGCGGGTATCGTCGGTCGACTGCGGTGCGGCGGTGGCGAGGAGCCGTTGTTCCTCCGGACTCAGCCCCTCGTTCAGCTCCTTGACGAGCAGGTCGAGCACGTCTTCCGGCGGGAGTTCGCTGCCTGCCATCAGGTCCTCACCGCGACGGTTGGGGCGTCGATGTTCATGTATTCACGGATCTTGATGAGACCGCGGCGCATCAGGGACTTGACCGAACCCAAGGGCAGCCCCAAGCGCGCGGAAATCTCGGTTTGACTGAGGCCGTGCAACAGCCCCAGCTCGAGCACCTGACGCTGCTCGGGCCTCAGTTCGTGCAGGGCGCGGGTCGCCAATTCGGCTTCGCTCGCGGTTTGGGAAGCGGTTCCGGGATCGCACCAAGCAATCGTCTCGAGGGCTTCGATCGTTTCCATGGGAGGCTCCGCGCTCTTCTTGCGCAGGCGATCGATCAAACGGCGGCGGGCAATCATCGCAATGAACATTTTTTCCGAACCCTGGGAAGCGTCGAACCGGGCCGCGCTCTTCCACACGTCCAGAAAAATCTCCTGAACCGCGTCTTCGGCGTCCGCGGTCGTCCGCGACAAGCGCCGCGCGAGGCTCCAGACGAGCGCGCCGTACTCGTCGATACAGGCGCGTACGGCGGACTGGTCACCGCTCGCAATGCCTTGGAGCACGGACGGACTCATGAATCGCCTTGAGGGGTTATTCGCGCGCGGGGGCTGGGTGGATTCACGATCGTTCAGATTGTAGCCGCGTTGCCGCTCGCTTCGCGAGTCTTGCCGTCTCCAGTATCCTGCCACTATGTCAAACAACGACTTCAACCTGTTCGTCGCGTTCGCGATGATCGCCCTGACGGCCCTGACCAGCCTCGTGGCACGCCGTCTGCGGGTGCCGCAATCGATCCTGCTGGTTTCGGTGGGGGCGGCCCTTGCATTTCTCCCGAAATTTCCGCGCGTTACGCTGCATCCGGATTTCGTGCTGCTGCTCCTGTTGCCGCCGCTGCTCTACACCTCGGGCGTGGGGATGAGCTGGCGGGGATTCAAGAAGAACCTGCGCCCCATCATGTTGATGGCCGTGGGTTGCGTGCTGTGGACGGCGTTCACCGTCGCGGCGGCCATGCATTGGCTCCTGCACATGCCGTGGGCGGTCGGCTTCGTGCTGGGTGCCGTCGTCTCACCCCCCGATGCGGTCGCCCCGATGGCGATCGCGAGAAGGCTCTCGGTGCCGAAGCGGATCCTGACGGTGCTCGAGGGCGAGGGGCTCGTCAATGACGCCACGGCCCTGATCCTGTTCACGTTTGCGGTCGGCGCGGTGACGACGGGCAGCATTTCGGTCGCCGATGCCTCGATGAATTTCGGGCTGATCGTCTCGGCGGAAATCACCTGGGGCATGCTCGTGGGTTGGTCGCTGTTGCGCTTGCGGCATTGGTCCAACGATACCGACGTCGAGATGATCCTCGCTTTGCTGACTCCCTATATCGCCTTCTGGCCTCCGCATTACCTCGGCGGATCGGGCGTCCTCGCCGCCGTGACGGCCGGTCTCTACACCAGCTGGAACGGCCCCGCCCTGATCTCACCGGCGACCCGTCTGCAGGGATTCTTCGTCTGGGGGCTCGCCGTGTACATCATCGAGGGCATCGTGTTCTTTTTGACGGGGCTGCAATCCCGCGCGGTCATCGAGGGGGCGAATCCCGATGCCTGGTCACGGATGCTCTGGGCGGCGGCCATCACCGTCGCCGTCGTGATCGTGGTGCGTTTCGTCTGGGTGTTCTCGGCGACCTACTGGCGAAACCTTTGGCGCAATGCGGCCGACCGCGGCAGGCTCGGGTGGCAGGGCAATTTTCTCGTGGGCTTCACCGGGATCCGGGGCGTCGTTTCGCTGGTGGCGGCGCTGTCGATCCCGCAAGCCGTGGATACCGGTCCCTTCCCCGAGCGCGACCTGATCCTGTTCGTGACGTTTTGCGTGATCTTGAGTTCGCTGGTGGGTCAAGGGACGGCGCTGCCGGTCGTGATTCGCTGGCTCGGACTCGATCGCGCCGGCGCGCAGGAGGCCGAGGAGGCGAAGCGCGCCGAGGTGGCGGCGCGGGTGGCCGGCGTCGAGGCCGTGTTGCATCGACTCGACGAGCTCGAGCGGGAGCGTGTGCTCACCCGCTCCGCCGCCAGCCTGCGGCGGCTGCACGAAGATCGACGTATCGACCTCATCCAGACCGCCGATTCCCAGATCGAAGGCGCGCCCGCGGCCGATGCCGCGGACGTGCAGCTGCAACTGGTGGCGGCCGAGCGCGAGAGCATCGCCGCCCAGTTCGCGGCCGAGAAGCTCAGCGACGAGGCGCGCCGCCGCGTCGAACGCGAACTGGATCTCGAGGATGCCTGGATCCGCCACGCCGCCGAGAGCGCGACGGGTCGCGGCTTTCGCGAGATCTAGCTAGGGCGGCACGGTGCTGCTCGCGGGCGACGTGGCGTTACTCGCCGGCGGCGTGGCGAAATCGTCGAGCAAGATCAATCCCAGCGGACTGCCACCCCCCGGGGCATCACGGGCCACAGCCGTGTAGATGCCGTTGTTGGCAAGTGTCACGGCAACGGGCCCGATGGCAGCCGTCTTGCTGCCTGCGGGCGTGATCGTGAGTTCATAACTGCCGGCAGCGTAACTCACGAAGCCGGTGTCGTTCAGGTAGTCGACGTGGGCTTGGGTTGGCGTGGCGGTCGCGATCGAGGCGCCGACGGCGGTCAAGTAGACGTCCACCGGACCGGCCGAGGCAGACCCGTGGATGATCCGCAGCTTCGCCTGAGTGGCATATCGCCGATCGTAATCTTCTGTGACCAGGGTCTGCAGGTTCGCCAAGTCGTTGATGGCGTACAGCGAGTGCACCGAACCCGCGGAAAACCCGAAATTCTGCGTGATCAGGGCGTCGCTGGTGTTGCTCGCCGGCGTGATCTGCAGGTCGGTGGGTCCGGCGCTCAGAGACAGATAGGGCGTAAAGGCCTCATAAGCGAGGCTGGGCACCAGCGGCGTCGTGAGATTCCCGTTGGCGATCACGCTGATCGCCGGCGCATTCGGCGAGTCATGGATGACCCGCAAGGAGGTGGGCGTCGCGACGTCCAAGATGCGTGACCGATTCCCGTCGGCATCGACGACGGACAGAAAGATCGGCGCCGTGCCGGGTCCTTCGTTCTCGAGAGCCGAGATGACCAGGTCGCTCCCGCCTGCCAGGGCGATCGTGCCCGAGTCGAACAGCACCGGGGTCGTCGTCCCCGCAGCGGTCACCCGAATCTCATAGGTCCCGGAGGAGACTTGCGTCGGACCGATCGCGCCCTGAAATGCCGCGGTGCCGAACGGCGTGCTCGAGGCCAGATCGGCGCCGGGCGTCGTCACGTAGACGGCAACACGGGGCGCATTCGGGGCCGCATGCAGCACCTGCACTTGGGTGCTGCCCGGTCCTATGCTCGCCAGAGTGTGGGAGAAGGTTTGCGCACCGATGCTCGCGACCGGTCCCTCGGCGGCAACGACCGTATCGGTGCCGGCATCCAAGTCGAGCGTGGTTGGGCCGATGACGGTCGTCGGCGCTCCCGGCGTCAAGGCCTGGATCTCGATCGTGTGCGAGCCGGCCGGTAACTGCTGTTCACCCGTGCCCTGGCCGTAGTCCAAATTCTGGGAAAACACGGTGCCGTCGACGAGGACGTTGACGGGCGGCGCGTTCGGCGAGGCATGCACGATCTGCAGGGACGCGAGCGTTGCTGGCGCCCCGGAGGAACTCTGCGCCGGAATTGGACCCGGTGGGTAGTAACCATGGTGGTTGTCGTCGCAAGCAGCCAACAACAGCGGCACGAGCGCAATCAAGCGCCTCGCGGTTCTCTGCATGGATCTCTCCTCAACAAACGAGTGGAACGGTCAGCCGGATCAGCGCCGGCTGACGTCCAAACGCGCCATCCGGGCACAGGTTTACAGCGCCCGGGGAGTCGTCCGAGCAGCGGATGGTCGAGACCCGGGGCGGCGCCTGTTGCGCCGCGCGTTCATGACGCGGGACGGGCGAAGCGCTTGAAGAAGCTGTCGCCTTTCCACGCGGGCCGCGCCGGATCATTGGCGACCGCGACGGTCAGTGCGAACATGACCTCTTCGAAACGACCGGCTGCGGCGATATCGACCGGCTGATCGAGGTCGTCGGAAGGCGCGTGGTAGCGCTCGGTCAGCCATTTCTTGAATACGGGTTCCTCGGGGGATCCGACGACGAAGCCGACCTTCATCGCCAACGAGGGAACACCCTGTTTGATGAAACTGTACTGGTCGCTGCGCACGAAACTATTGCGCAGGGGCTCCGGGTCCGCTTGGACGGCCAGGCCCAGATGCGTCGCGACCGCGCTGACCCGCTCCCCGAGATCGGATTCGGCCAAGCCGTAGACGGTGAGAATCTTCAACGGCACGATCGGCAGGAACATGTCGGTGTTCAGATCGGCGACGATCGCGGCCGGCGGTACCGTCGGTCGCGTCGCGAAATAGCGCGAACCCAGCAAGCCTTTTTCTTCCCCCGTTGCCCAGACGAACAACACCGAACGGCGGAGACGGACCTTGTTCTGCTGCAGGGCACGCGCGACGTCGAGCAGCATTGCCGCACCCGAGGCATTGTCCATCGCGCCGTTGTAAATCCGGTCGCCGTTGATCGGCTGCCCGATACCGAGGTGATCCAGGTGTGCCGAAAGTACGACGTATTCGGAACGAAGTTTCGGATCCTGGCCCGGGATCACGGCGACGAGATTGTTCGAGTGCACGGCGTCGGTCAGGACCTGCGCCTTGGCGCGGATGCTGACCGGCAACGCAAAGCGCGGCAGGGGCTTGCGATCCTTGGCCAGGGCCGCGATTTCAGCGAACGTATGACCGCTGCCGGCAAACAGCAGGTCGGCATACTCCGGATTGAACGTCGCCGCGAACAATTCGCCGGGCGTGTCGTTGAATTCCGCGCCGACCAGGGCCATGCTCGGCTGCGTCCGGCTGAGCGTCATGCGTGACCACGGAATGTCCATCGAGGCGGGGTTCGGCAGCGCGAGCACGCCGATCGCGCCGGCGGCCTGCAAGGCCTTCCAGCGCTCGGCGGCCGTGGAGTAATGCGCGCCGAGGGCCGCGGTCATGGGCTCGGGTGAGCCGGCCAGGGTCACCGCAATTTTGCCCTTGAGGTCGAGCCCGGCATAATCGTCGTAGCCTTGCTCGGGAACTTTGAGCCCGTAACCCACGAACACCAAGGGCGCCGCCACGAACGGCGCGAGGTCGATGCGAGTCGAGAAATACGCTTCGCGCCCCAGCGTCAGGGGCTGATCTTGGCCGTCTCGGATCAAGACGATCGAGGACCGGCTCTCGTCGATCGCCCGAGATTTCAAATCGATCGGCTGAAAATACCCGTCGCTGCCCGCCGGGCGGATTCCGAGCGCTTTCAGTCGTGCGACCACCGTGTCCTGCGCCGCGCGCTCTCCGGGGCTCCCGGTATTGCGGCCCTCGAACCGGTCGTCAGCGAGGACCTTGACGGTAGCCCACCAGGACTTGCCGTCGAAATGGGGGTCGGCGGCGTGGATCGGCCCGGTCACCAGCAGAAGACACCCCAAGAATACTCGCTTGCGCATCGGTCACCCCGGCTTCATCGTGAAGTTCAATCTCCCGTCGAACACGCCATTATAGCGAGCCCCGGCGACCGCAAGCGCGGATCGCGCGGAACTGGCGGGTGCCGCGCGGAACTTGCGTGCGCCGCGTAGAATCGAAGCGGTGGAGTAGGAGGTGTCGCTTGCTGCACTGGACCGGCGTGTTTCGTTTCCTGTCGGTCGCGGCGCTGCTCGGCGCCGCGCCCTCCCTTGCCGCGGACATCGGTCCGCTCGTGCTGGCGGTGCCCGAAGGTTTCGATGCGCCGGCGAGCAGCGACCATGACGGGGGCGTGACGACGGTGTGGATCAAACGGCGGCCCGGCACCGCGGACTCGACCTTGTTGCAGGTGTCGGTGCTGGACGGCGGAGCCGCGTTCGACGATGCCGGCGCCGACGATCGCTTCGAGGGGTCGCAGCACTATCTGCTGGAATTCGTCCGCGCCGTGGGCCGGACCGAAGACCATTTTGAACTCGAGTCCATCGAGCGCGTCTCGCTCGCGGGCACGCCGGCTGCGCGCGCACGCTGGACGGGCCTCGTCGCGGACAAGCCGGTCGTGGGCGTCATGTACTGTGTCCTCGTCGGTCACTCGATCGTGAACTTGCGCACCGAAGATGCCGGTCCCACGATCACCCCGGCGATGTACGGCGCGATCGCGGCGATCGAGGCCGTGAAACGCCGCTGAGCGGCGCCCACGCAATCGCGCTCGACGCCATCAATGCCGCGAGAACAGCGACTCCAGGTAGGTGGCCACCGACAGGAGACCTGTCTCGGCCGCATAGGCGATCACCGAGGCGAGGACGCCCTTGCAGGCCGCGAGCCACTTCGATTGAGGCAGGAATTGCGAGCAGGCATACGCAAGGTAGAGCGGCGCGACCGGTACGAGCAACAAATACGCGTCTCGAGCCACCGCCTCGCTGGGCCGCAGCAAATACCAGCCGCCGACGTTGACCACGGTGAAGAACAAGATGCGCATCCCAGCCGTGTAAGCCGTCAAGACCAGGTATTCGGCATAGTTGAACGGTCCGCGCAGCGACAGCAAACGCAGGGCGGCTGCGACGATCGGTACGTTGATGAAATACAGAAGATTCACGTGATGCTGCAAAAAATGCGTGAACGCATCGGGGTTCGGGCTGCTCACGGCCGGGAAATTCGTCACGGCGATGGCGGCCGAGGCGATCGCGACGGTCACGATCAGAAACGGGAACGGCCCGTAGTAGCGCTTGCGACGACCCGCCACGTAGTCGAGCGCGACGCCGCCCGGCCGCAGCACGAGCGCGCGGATCAAGGACAGGACACTCTGATCGACATGCAACAACGCATGCAGCGTGTCGTGGCCGATCTCGTGCAAGCTCAATCGATGGGTCGCGGCCTTCTGGCCGCAGTCGGCACAGTAGCGCCACCCCGGGAACAGCGGCCGGTCACAGTTCTTGCAGACGGGCTCTGGGACGGACGGGGTGTCGATGATGGCGGCGCCGCGATTATTGATCGGCGACGGGCAGGATCACGGCGCTCGCGCGCGTCGGCGCGTGATAGATGCTTTGCGTCGCCTTGCGGTAGTCCTCGGGCTTTGCCCAGAAGATATTGTCGACATAGGTCTGCGGATTGCGGTCGTAGAGCGGGAACAGCGAGGACTGCACCTGCACCATGATGCGGTGTCCGGGCAGGAACACGTGATCGACATTCGGCAGACTCCAGCGGTATTCCTCCACCTTGCCTGGAACCAGGGCACGCGGCTTGTCGAAGCCGCTGACGTATCGGCCGCGAAAAATTTCGATGCCGATCGGCAGCTCGAAGCCGGCCAGGTTGGGCGCAAGCGCGCCCGCGCGAACGCCTTCGGTCGAGGCGTCGGGATAGACGTCGATGAGTTTCACGACCCAGTCGCTGTCGGTGCCCGAGGTCGCCGCGAATAGATCGACGCCGGGCGCGCCCATGATGTGCAACGGCTGCGCGAGGGCTTCGGTTTCGTAGACGAGAACGTCGGTGCGGTCGGAGACGAAACGCTGATCGTGCACCAACCACGTCGTCCACTGGCCCGAGTCCCCGATCTTGACGGGCCGGGGACTGAAGGGCACGGGCTTCGCCGGGTCCGACACATAGTCATCATGGTCCGACTTCGTCGCCAAGGGCGCCACGAAGGATGCCGTGTATCCGTCGTGCAGGTACAGCTTCACGGGCTTGCCGTTGGGCCAGTGCTCGGAGGTCTCCCAGTGATCGACACCGGTCGCGTACGTCAGAACGGCCGGCGTCTTCGGGTCGGGTGCGTCCTTCAAGTAATGGTCGAAGAAGGGCTTCATCACCTTGACCCGGAATTCCTGGGCGGTATCGCCCGTGAACGACAGATCGCCGAGCCCGTACCCGTAGTGATTGACGCCGGAGTGTCGCCACGGTCCGATCACGAGATGCAGCTTGTGATCCTTGTCCTTGGGTTCGAGCGCCCGATAGACGGCAGGAGCGCCGTAACTGTCTTCCTGGTCCCATTGACCGACGACGAGCATGGTCGGGACGGTGAAGGGCCGGTCGGCCAGCCATTTGTCCACGGCCGCGAGCGACCAGACCGGATCGTAAGCGGGATGTTCGAGGAGCAGTTGGCTGAACGGCGCCTGGTCGAGACCCCACCGTTGCGCGTGATTGCCGATCGAACCGTCCGCGAGATACAGGCTGTAATCATCCCCGGGACCATAGGTCGTGTGTTCGCCGTCGCCTTTCTTCGTGCCCATCTCGAGCGCGTAATCGAGCGCGCCGACACGGAATGCGCCGTTGTGAAAATCGTCGTCGCCGATCCAGGTATCGACCATGGGACTTTCGGGAACGGCGGCTTTGAGGGCCGGATGCGGGTCGATCTCCGCCATCAGCGTCGTGAACCCGAGATACGAGGATCCGACGACGCCGACCTTGCCGTTGGACTCGGGGGTGTTCTTCACCAGCCAATCGATGGTGTCGTACGCATCGGTGGACTCGTCGATCTTGGTGTGATTGAGCGGTCCCACGATCGGCCGCGTCATCACGAACTCGCCCTCGGAGCCGTGCATTCCACGGATGTCCTGATAGACCCGGATGTAGCCGTCGTCCACGAATTCCGCGTCCATGACCGGGAGCACTTCGGTCAGAACCGGACTGATGTTGCGCTGAGTCGCGCTCTTGGCGCCGTAGGGCGTCCGTGACAGCAGGATCGGCGCGTTGCGGGTCCCCTTCTTGAACAGGATCACCGTGTAGAGCTTCACGCCGTCGCGCATCGGGATCATCTCGATGCGCTTCACGTAATCCGCATGCGCCAGATCGAACGCGTCGTAACTCGGCACGATATCCGGCGTCATCGGCGTCACCGGCTCGCTCCCCGCGCTGCCGGTCGCGATGCCGAGGCATCCCGCACCCAGGAGCAGCGCGGCCAGGGTCGGTGGAATTCGGGATGACATCGCGCAGCTCCTCTGCAGGTCGTTCGGCGCCAAGTCTCGGGTCGCCGTCCGGCGATGTCAAATCTGCGCGGGCTGCCGGCGGGCCTTCGCCAGCAGCGGTACCGGGTGAGCCCTCAGCGGGCCAGCAGAGAGATGTCCGCCAGGAGATCCGGGTGCTCCTCCTGGTCCGCATCGACGGGGCGCGGGAGCAGGGCGACGCATTCGGAAGCCGGTACGGGTCGCGCGAACAGAAACCCCTGACCCAGATGGCAACCCGCCTTCAACAGGATGTCCGCCTGCTGATAGGCTTCGATACCCTCGGCCACGACCTGGATTCGCAGGGCTTTGGCGATCGCGATGATCGCGCAGACGATGGCCAGATCGCTCGAATCGGTGACGAGGTCGCGGACGAAGCTCTTGTCGATCTTCAGGGAATCGACCTTTCGATGCTTCAGATAGCCCAAGCTGGAGTAGCCGGTGCCAAAATCATCGATGGCGATGCTCACCCCGAGATCGCGGATCTGCACGATCGAGTCGCGGCGGCTCTCCTCGGCCTGGGGGACGCTGAGATCGAATACGGCCCGTTCCGTGAGCTCGAGTTGCAGAAGTCGCGGCGAGATGCCATAGGTCGACAGCAGCGTGGAAATCATGGCTTTCAGTTCGCCGCGCTCCAGCTGTGCCGGCGAAACGTTCAAGGAGATCGGCACGAGCGTGGCGCCCGCTTTGCGCCAGCTGATCATGTGCTGCAGCGTGCGGTGCAGAACGAAATTACCGATCGCAACGATCAGCCCCGTTTCCTCGGCAATCGGAATGAAGCGATCCGGGGGCACCATGCCCTCGGTCGGATGCAGCCACCGCACCAGCGCCTCCATCCCGACGATCTGACGGGTGCGAAGATCGACGAGGGGCTGGTAGTGCACGTCGAGCTGTTTCAGCCGAATCGCGTCCCGCAGAGCAGCCTCGAGCGCAACCCGATCCTCCAGTTTTCGATTCATGACGGCGCTGAAGATCTGCACGTTGTTCCGGCCGCGATCCTTCGCCTGATACATTGCCGTGTCGGAATGCTTGAGCAATTCGGACATATTGGCCCCGTCGCGGGGAAAGACGCTGACGCCAACGCTCGCGGTTGCCTGCAAAGGATGGCCGTCGATGACGATAGGACTGTTGAGCTTCGCGGCGATGCGTCCCGCGCCTTCCGCGATTTCCTCGTAGGTCTTGACGTTGCGTAAAACGACGACGAACTCGTCTCCGCCCATGCGGATGACGACGTCACTGTCGCGTACGGAGGCCCGCACGCGGCGGGCGACCTCCTGGAGCAGATGATCCCCCGTCTCGTGGCCGCGGGTGTCGTTGATGTGCTTGAAACGATCGAGGTCGAGGAACACGACCGCAAGCATGCATCGCTGCTGGCGGGCGACTTCGATCGCCTCGGGGAGGAAGTTCTGCAGGTAATGCCGGTTCGGCAGGCCGGTCAGTTGATCGTGATGGGCCATCTGGTCGAGTCGCTGTTGATTCTCGAACAGCTGTTGCTCGACCTTGTTGCGTACCGACACGTCGTGGATCACGAGGGCGTGAGCCGGGCGCCCCCCCACTTCGAGTGATTCACAGCGAACTTCGACATCGATGGACGCTTCACTCGGAGTGCGTTGCTGCATGCGGGTCGACCACCGCAGGGCGCCGTGCGCTCCCTTGGCAAGGTGCTCCTCGATCGAGGGATCGGGCAGAACCTCCGCGAGATGCATGGCGGCCGCCTCCTCGGGCGTACATCCCAGGCGCGCGAGCAGGCTGGGATTGGCATACAGAATCTCGTGACTTCGCGCACGGACGATCATGACGTAGTCGGCCGATTGGTCGATCAAGATCTTGAAGTGATCGTCCTTGTTGGGCGACCAGCGCCTGAGCAGCGGTCGCGCGCGCGCGGCGATTTTCTCCAGCACCGTATGCCCAAGACGCCTCGTCATCTGTGCCTCATTTGGAAGCTCACCCGCCCCGCTACGCCGAAAAGCGGATCCAGTATGAAGGCGTGCAAGCCGGGCAGTCGGGATTTACCGCGCATTTCCAACGAGTGTCGGTCGTCGCGCATGCCATGAAACGCGCGGGATCTCGCGTTATGTGCAATCTTCGTGAGCGTGGTAATTATGCGGCGGTGCGTCGAATGGATCCCCGTGCCGGTCTGGTCAGAATACTCTGTAGGCGCTACGCTCCTTGTTCCTGCGACTTCATGTCTGCGCCGCCGAGATTGATCATGAACCCTCTGTCCCTCGCGTGGCGGCCCGTCCTCTGACGCAGCACCCGGTATTCTCACCGCCGCGGGTCCTGCGCAACGGTCAGTTACAAACGACGATCGGTAACCTGCCATGGATGCAGTGGCTCACGCGCAGGCGCGCCGCAACCCTCCTCGAGCGTGCACGCGAATTGCTGCTCGATTGCGGTGACGGAGTTCGTCTGCAGGGATTTCTCAGCGTGGCGCAGGAACGGGGGGGTCGTGACGAACTCGCCGTCGACGCGGGAGTCCGACGAATTGCCCTGGTGTTGCATGGCTGGGAGGGCAGCGCGGCCTCCTGTTACGTGGTCTCGCTCGGGGCGCAGTTGTTTGCCAGCGGCTTCGACGTGCTGCGGCTCAATCTGCGCGATCATGGGGACAGCCACCACCTCAACCGCGAGATCTTCCATTCCTGTCGATTGGCGGAGGTCGTCGGCGCCAGCCGGGCGGTCGCGCAGCGCTTTCCCCAGGCGCAGATCTTTTTGGCAGGCTTTTCACTCGGAGGAAATTTCATGCTCCGCGTGGCCGCCGATGCCGGCGCCCCCGACACGATCGCCGGCGCCGTGGCCATCTCTCCGGTGCTCGATCCGGCCGTCACGCTCGAGGCGCTGGAGCGCGGATGGCTTCTGTACCGTCGCTACTTCGTGCGACGCTGGTCCAATTCCCTGCGTCGCAAGCGGCGCGCGTGGCCCGACCTGCCGGATTTCGAGCCGCTGTTACGCACCCAGGATCTGCGTTCGATGACCGAGGGACTCGTGCATCAGTTCACCGATTTCACCAGTCTCGCGGACTACCTGGAGGGCTATGCCGTGACCGGCACCCGGCTCGAGTCCCTGCGTTTTCCGGCGGCAATACTGCTCGCGGAGGACGACCCCATGATTCCGGCCGGCGATCTCGAGCGCTTGGCGCGGTCGCCGCGTCTGACCGTCCTGCGCACCCGCTACGGTGGCCATTGCGGATTCGTGGAAAGGATCCGGGGGCCGAGCTTTGCGGATCGGTTCGTGGTCAGCCAGTTCGAGCGGTTTGCGCAGCATGCTGCGCAGGACGCCCCGGCCCACCACCTCCGGAGTTCCTTCGGTTGAATCGATTTTCCCGGGCGTTGTATCTCCTGTTCGCGAGCACCGTGAGTGTTGCATGGCGGCCGTGGGTCCGCTGTCGCGATACAATCTCACCGACTGTCAGGGCTATGTGCAAGCGGACGCCTATCCCGGGTATGACCTCCTATTCATGACTGGCAAGATCATCGAGGTTGCTTGCATCTTTGCGGCGCCGGATGATCCGACTGCATCGGCCGGCACTGAAAATCCGTCAATCAAATCCGCAGACCGCTTCAGCGGTGACTCGGCGTCCACGACTGGTCGCCAACATTCCCTGTAGCAACGTCGGCGCCGCGCCCGCCGACCGGAATTCGCAGGCATTGAGTGCTCACCATGGGCGCGTTACTAAAAGTCGGTCCACTGGTCGCCGCCGGCTGCCGCCTTGGGCGCCGGTGCCTCGGTTACTACCGCGCTGCTCGCTCCTTTGCCGCTCCACGGTCGGGGCCCCGTCCGGCGCTCGGCCGCGGCCTGGCGCGGCTTCACCGCCGAGGTAACGGCCTTCGGTACCGTGCCGGCCGCCGTCGATGTGCCGCCCACGTGATAGCGCGAAATCAACTTCGAAAGGTTCGTCGCCTGTTCCATCAGCGATTGGGCCGCGGCGGACGCCTGTTCGACGAGCGCCGCGTTCTGCTGGGTGCCCGA
>Ga0209208_10003165_pt1 | contig 23686 bp, 10 predicted proteins | sample S1TSphfallax_3_FD_187694 | JGI IMG/M metagenome (GOLD analysis project Ga0209208, IMG submission 187694) | Host-associated microbial communities from peat moss isolated from Minnesota, USA - S1T2_Fd - Sphagnum fallax MG (SPAdes) (version 2) | ecosystem: Host-associated > Plants > Peat moss >...
GGGGGGGGGGGGGGGGAAGTAGTGGACACAGGGTAAATAAATTTTCTCAGCATGGTCAGGTAAAAGAACTAGTGTAGTTGGAGAGAAAGGAAACGGTTCTCTTCACATTATCAATGGCTTCTGCCAGTAGTAAATTAACTACCCTCACTGAGATTATGCAAAGGATAGATAGCCTTGCTTGGCAAATGGTTACCAAAATTTGCATTAATCAGGGATATGTATTATTGGGTCCCTAATTGAGAGTAAAACTGACAGTCAATTTATGAAGTTAGGTCCCAATTTTAATGTGACACTTATGGAGATTTATAGTTGTGTCTCCCTTGGTCAAGTATCATGAAAACCCCAACTCCCATGATTTGCATTATCTTTAATAACAAAAATCTTATTGCAATTAAGTACCCAAACATGCTACATATCGTAAGTAGCTAGTCATTTTTTCAATCACAATTTAAGAACACATCGAAAAGACTTAAGTTACTTTAACAAGCCAAGTATAACCAAAAAAAAGAAAAGAAAAAACACATCAAGATGAAAAACACCATAATATAAGTATATATCTTGCATTATGGTGTTTTTCATAACTTGGTATACAGCTTGCATTAATACTGAAGAGAAAGGAGCTAGCAAACCATTTTCAACTCATATCACATTAATTTTATATGAAAAAAATATCTTTGATTTTACCAAGAAGTTTTCCAAAATTCCTCTTTCATTATTATTAATTTGATCAATTAAACATGGACTATATAATCTTTGAGAAAACAAGAGAATATCTATGTACCTATATATGGTTTCTTTTTCACAAAAATATTCTCCATGGCCATTATAATCAATGGACAACTTAAAAGATGTTGATTATTTTTGGGGAATAAAACTGTTAATAATCTTGGTTTGGTTTTGTCTTTGGTTTTGTCATAGAATATCACTATGTACCAATTATAATCCAAAGGCAAAGAATACCCCCTTGCACAAAAAAAGAAGCACATGTTGCTTCAAATTAGAAAATTGGTTTGTTCTAACTAAACGATATCTTCCATTTGATATTATAAATTAATTTTCCCGAAGATATTTGTGCATCTAAAAAGACTCAACACTTTCAATATTGTAATATTACATGTATTTTAGAAAGAAAGAAAAAAGCCTCCATTGAAAAAGGGGTAGCAGCCCAAACCCGAAGATCTAGGTTATTCTCCAACACGAGGACTTACTTTTACCTAAAGACTTGGGATTTTCTTGTCCTTTCAAATTTGTCATCCAATTGTTGGACGGAATATTTTTCATAAATCTTCGGCTGTTGAAGATGAATCTTACAATCAGGAAGATGTGGTCTCCTCTTTGATTTCAAATGGTGAAAAGAAAAGAAAAAAATAGAACAACTTGTAAATCTCTCAACTCTAGCTATTGAGGAGAAGGGCCAGTCTTGAGGAGAGTATGTGTTTCTCCATGCTTGCTTGGGAACTCGAGCTCCTGCCCTTGTTCCCAAGGGCTTGAAACCTAGAATGGCCTCGAGACCCTCCCTTCTCCTATACTTACTACTGTAGTAACCTGGCAGATTTTGACACAATTTTTTTGAATAATTAATTAATTTAAAAATTTTCATTTTCAACAAGTAGAATATTTTTGAAGATTCAGTAGTTTCCTTCAAAAAACTTTTCTCAACTGAGAAAAACAAATTGGAAATTTTCAACTTTTCTGAAAATAATATAATTAGTGTCAAAGGGCATTGACCAGAAGAGCTCATATTGTAATGGCTCTGTGCAGTATGGCAAGTTCAAACTGCAAGCTGGCAACAACAGTTGGATAGAAAATGTTCCATGAAGTAAGTCCCCAAAAAATGAACTCAAAGCTTAGTATGTTGAATATTTATTATCCTTATGGATGTCATTTAAAGGGCAAAGCGATCATGCCATCAGTTGCTTGTATTTTTTAATTTTTTTTTCATATAGTACATAACGTAGTAACAACAAACAAGAGTCAAGCTATGTGACGCAAGTGTAGTGGGGTGGATTGGATTGGATTGGGCGTGTGTATATATACACCTCATAGGCACGTGCTTGTTCCAATTGGTCGTTTGGTCGTCTTTTGATTAAGAATAAAATAAAATATGAATCCCTTGAATAATAGTTGAAGGAGTAGCAGTAGAGCCCAATAAATGATGCTCCAATTGAATTTATCCCCATTTTAAATTAATTAAACCATGGACGGAAGGAAGGGAAAAGAGGAACTAATAAAATGAGTTATTAAAATGGTCACAATGGATGGGTAGGTAGTTGGGTGCCTGGGGGAGGGGAGGCAACTTTTGACAAGTTTCAGGGCGATGAAGGTCACATACAAAGCAAAAGAACAGTACTAGACAATGAAATAGGTATGTAAAGTATTAGAGTTGAGCTTCTAGGGAACAAGCTAGGAAAAAGATTATGAAACAATTTCTTAATGAAAACTAGAGTGTAGTCCTATTAAGAAAAATATGTACCTATACTAAATAAGGAATTGGCCAAATGAGAGTCTAGAGATGAAAGAAGTTAACAAACCAATACAGAACATTAGGAAATAATTGATTAAGGAAATAACCAATTAAGGAAAGAAATGATTTATGTAACTAGTGCAATTAACAATACTAGGTAATAGGTAGGTGCTATAATTAATTAATTAATTATTATAGGTGTTTCTGGTATAATAAAATGTAGTTCGAGGGTTACTTGAACTCATTTTTCTCTGTTTTACTTACCCCCCGCGCTCGCTCGCGCTCTGTTTCTCCCGCGCTCTGCTCTCTCTCTCTCTCTTTGGCTTTCGCTTCCTTGGAGGACCTTCCCCGTTGTTGCTTTCATACCTGCTGCACGACACATCCACCCACCCACCCGCGCGCAGCAGCGCAGCGATCTAAACTCCCCACGATCTGCGCACGATTTCCCACTTGCAAGAAAGAAACAAGGAAAGAAAGAAAGAGAGAAAGAAAGAAGACTTAGACTCCAAGCTTTTGCATCACCACACAGTTGATCTCGCTACTTGTTTCTGTTTCTGGAGAGTCGTGCGACCTTTTCTTGCTGGTACTCTACTACACGAGCATTATTAATCACAGGATTTAGTTATTTATTTAGTTATTTTCTTGGTGAGGGGATTTGTTTTCCGTAGCGACAAGTTTTTCATAGCGGAAGAAATACGAGGAAGAAAGAAAGAAGACGAATTCAACTTGTTATTATCCTGTTTGTCGGAGTCCGGTAGTGGTGGTGGGGGGTGGGGTGTTGTTCGCTTTTGCTTGCGCGACAAGTCTCTTGTGTGTGTGTGTGGGAGGTGCAGAGGAAATAGCGCTAGTGGTGTATAGATTGTGGGCGTTGTCGGTGGGAGGAAAAAATGTGTTATTCTTGTTTCTTGGAAGGTTAGACCCAGTCTTCTTCGCTTTGTTCCCCCCCCCCTCTCTCTCTCTCTCTCGCTTGCTTCGCTTGGTATTTCTTTCTCCTTTTTGTTCGCTTGTTGGTCTCTTTTTCTGCTGTCCTCGTCCGCGTTCCAATCCTTCACGTCTGTGTTCCGACTCTCCTGCTGGGATTTGCTGTCTGCTGCTTTCTCTTCTTCTTCCCGATACAACATTTTGTGTTTCAAGGTAGCCTCAGAAAGGCTTCTCTGCTGCTGTTGCTCCGGAGTGGTAAGTGGCCTTGCTGTTCTGCGCTCAAATGTTGAATGCATCTTGTTAGGCACAAATGATCCTCCCATTAGTCTCCTCTTTCTCTCTCTTTTGGGTGAAGGATTTGCTTGTTGAGCCTGTCGTCGCGGGGTTATCGACCTGTCAGCAGCAATAGAAGAAGAAGCAATCTTGGCTTGTTTCGGCTTCCCTTAGAAATATTGCTGCTTAGAGCTCTCTCTCTCTCGCGCGATCTCCCGCCTAATACCGTCATTCCTGTTAGAGGCCATCACAAAATGTTATTGAAAAAAAAAACGCAATTAGATTCAGCCAAGAGGGCAATAACAAGCCTGAAGTACAGCACTGCTTCTTCTCTGTCTCTTCACGAGGGTTGCATCAGCAGCAGATCATCTTGTGTTCGAGTTTTTCATAAGGAAAAAGATGTCTCCTTTTGGTTTTCTTGCGTGGAGAGTACTAACGATCTTGACCCTGTCTACCGCTGATGTTCTGTTTCTGTTGTTTCTGTCTGACTGCAGGTTTTTTCCTTTCTCACCAGAAACGAGACTCCAAAGCTTAACTTCATGCACTTCTTGCTCTCCACGAAAGAGGGCTGCAACAGCAGCTACGAAATAGCATCCTCGACATTCTTGTGGTATTTTACAACAACGGGTTTCTTGAATGAATACAACAGTAGTTGTCAGCAGCAACATGCCAGGCCCTCAAACCCTCCGTAGGAGTTTTCCAGCTGCTGCAGTTCCACCCAAGGTGAAGGTGGTGTGTAAGAAGGCACTCAAGAGGGAGTTTGCCACTGAATCTGAGGAGGATGGGTGGGATGTGCAGCAGCTGCAGCCGCCACAAATCTGTCCTAAGAGAGTGAGAGTGATTTGTACTGATCCTGATGCCACAGACTCCTCCAGTGATGAAGAAGGCAACTTCCGCCGCCGCAACTTGATCTGCAACAATTTGCATCGACGCCGCAGGCATGTGCAGGAGATTGACATTCACTGCACAGATGGTGGTGCATTTTCTTCCTCCTCCTCTGATAGTGAGGAAGATGTTGAGGTTCCTAGTTACCATAGGATTTTCACTGCCCAGGCTATGAGATGCTCTCTAAATTGTGCGAGCCCGATTTGGACTGCTACAACTAGTAGTGGTGCCGTTGTTCCTCCACAGTTGGACAAGGTTTACAAAACCTCTGGGCAATCCAAGAAAAAAATTACAGCAGCAGCAGCCACAGAGAAAATGATTTCCAAAACGGCATCCAATAAGCTGCTGCCGCCGCAGCGGCATGCAGTCAAGCTGCTGGACCCAGCAGTTGTGGCTAATAGCAAACTAAGTGCTGCTGCTGCCAATGTCACAAGCAAGCCTGCAAAAACAAGTTCAAAGTCCTTGGCTACTGCTTCGAAGGCAGCTTCAAAGACGGGTGGTGGTGTTGTTGCCCTGGAAGATGGGAAATCACACAAGTTCAGGGGTGTGAGGCAGAGACCATGGGGAAAGTGGGCAGCAGAGATTCGGGATCCATCAAAAGGTGTGCGCTTGTGGCTAGGCACTTTTGAGACTGCAGAGGAGGCCGCACAGGCATATGACAAAGCTGCAAGAGCAATCAGAGGTCCACATGCTCATACTAATTTTCCAGGCCTGGAACACCATGACCAACAACATGAGCTTCTTGCAAATCCCGAAACAGCTTCTGCTGCCACTGCCATGATGAAGGTTGGTGATGTTGCACAATCTGAAGATGCAAGAGCACTGAAGAGCACTCGTGTTTCTAAGAAGGATGCTTTGTCATCACATCCAGATAACACCAAAGAGCAGCAAGATGTGACAGTGAATGCTGCTGCTTTACTTGAGAAGGATTTGAAAGGTTCTGGAAAGATGGTTGGGCCTGTACTGAAGCCTGAGAAGAAGCATTTGTGTCCTCTGGAGATTGTTGAAGTCTGCACTGAAAGGGTTTCATCAAGTGACGAGTCCTGTTTCACAGCAGTTTTTGAGCCTGAGGCAGCAGAAGATGTTTCTCCTTATGTGAGTGAAAGTTGTAAGGGCTCCTCTGCTCTCATCAGGTCCCCAAAGGATGGAATGGATGATGATGTCCATTCCTTGGGGGAGCCAAAACTGGAGGAGGGCTTACCATGCAATGATGACTTCCCCCACCCTGATGAGGAGTGCAGCAACTTCCTCTTGTGTTCACCCTCGTCTGTGTTGGATGGGTGTTCAACGTCGTACTCTAAGCTCTTGCCCGGTTCAATTGCTGCTGCTGCTGCTGATCACTCAGATGCCTTGTGTCACCCTTTTGCCACTGGTGGAAGTTTGGCTATGGAGGAGAGTTTTGGTCTGGCAGAAACTACAGCTTCAATTGGGAGTGACTCTCATACTCCCAACATTTTGGATTGCACGAGTCTCAAGTTGGTGACTGCGAGACAAGGAGATAATGATGAAGAAAAGGTGGACAAGGATGCTGCTGTGGGTTCAGATTCTGACCAGGAGGGGTCAGTCAATGAAGATAATAATCATACTGAGCTCCATAACCTAGCTGATCTCCAACATGCTTTCTTGTCTGATGATGAGTTCTCGTTTCCAGACTGTCATGAATTTGAGGAGGATCTCATGATGGAGTTTGCAGCAGAGTTTGATCTCTTGGGTGACGAGGATAAGATTGGAGACCTGGGTTTTGAATGTGGGAGTGAAGCCATGAACTGGTTCAGTCCCCCTGACATCATGATTGTGTGAAACTTTGAACCATTGTTGTTGACGAGCAACAGTTGCTCACTCTACGATTGAAAAGGGATGTCTTGGGACATCTCCTTCAAGCACAGAGATGAATTTCTGCTCATCGTCTCAACAGAGAAGGATGCTGTGGTTTCTGTTGTTTATACCTTATATTCCAGTTTTGTGGGCTTATCAGCACTATTCTTAGTACAAGTCTTGAGTTTCATCCCCATCTTTAAAACCGGCGAGTCTTACTCAGTGACTTGCTGTTGTTCGGCTGTTTTTTATGATGATGTCCTCAATTGGGGATACTGAGGTAAATTAGATTACCAGTTTACTCACTCACTAGGTGCAGGATTTCCAGGGATACATACATACTCTTCCTTGATTTGCCATCCCAAAATTTTTGTAGCTGCATTTGTCTTCCTTCGCATGCGTTGGTGCTGCGGTGAACAACTGCCCCTGATACCCGGGTTTTTGGTCCCTTAACAAATAGGTAGCGAGAGCTGTGAATATCTCTGCTAGTTTTGCATTTCTTGAGGACTTTTGAGAGTGGTATATTCTAGCAACAGTTTGTCATTTAAGGGCACACATATGTGTCTTGTGTCATAGTGCCTTTGTACTTTGTTCTTCAACTCTACGAAAGTTGTTTCAGAGTCAACTCAGAGGAAGGGATTATTCAAGCAATAATTTCAGAGTTGAATCAGGGATTATTGCTTTAATAGGTACTACTGAGTTCTGCACAGTCAACATTTGTAGATAGGGGAGAAAGTCTTTAGTGGATTCCTAATACACAGTGGGGTGGAGTGGTACAATTAACATGTTTTGCCCATTCTTCAAACCTGGGATGATATGGAGACTTTTTATGTATTTGAGCTGGAAATAAACACTACAAAACCTGGCTTATAGATTTGTGCTGCTTGCTGGTTTCCCATTTGTTTGTACTTGAGCTCTTGGGTATTATGCTGTGCAATACAATCTTTTCAGGGCTCTTCATGTAGGTGTTGATTTCTTGATTTCTTATGTCTCTGTGACCATTTGGTTTTATTTTCTCCCTAGCTGACCCTGGGTCCTTGGTTGATCACCGGCAGAAATATCTCCAGAGAGAGGCACAGATCACCTTTGCTATTCTTCAGTTTCTTGTTCTTTAGTGCACTGTTCTAAAGGTTGGGTTTTGGAGGCAATCATAATTAATTGGTTTTTAGTTATATGTATTTATTTATGTTTGTCACTTACATAACTGGTTTCATGTATCTGGCAATCAGGATATGGAAGAGAATTCTTTGACAAATATCTAACAGTCAAAAAGATTTGAGGTTTTAACAACCTTGGAAGTTCTTTGATTTTAAATTGTCTCCTGAAGAATGGGCCTGAATGGGTCTTTTGAAAGAAGAGATATCTGCCCAACACTGAGAAGGACCAGTCACACTACATAGTAAAGTTTTCTCTGAGGATGCTACTGCTTCGATTTGCAAAATGCTTTGAGGGATAGGGTGTTAGTGCTCTCCAGATCAAAGTGCTAGTGACCCCTCCAATAAAATGATCAATGTGAGACTCTGATCTGTAAGAGGGGTGTTTAGGCAGCTGTGTTATTTTTTGATTTTTTGTGAAAGCTTGCACAAAAGAAAAAGCTGGCCAGAATCTGAAAAATTTAATAAAATTTGTCAAATTTCTAATGTACTTCAATTAGGTAGCCAAAATAATGTAAAGATATTTTTTAAAAAAAGGTTTCTACTTTCATATCTCATTCATAGCCAAATTTGGCTAAATCTTCCTATGGTAAATCACCACTTTGGCTACATTACAAAATTGTCCAAAAAAATCACTGGAACTTAGAGACAATGAAGCTGTATTTTCTTTTCCCCCCAGTGACATGGTGCAAAATGCAATGCAGTTATTAGGCTTGTGATGTCGGCCACTTTGTGTGTCTTGGTCAAGCATTTGAAAGTTGTCAAAATGAATGCCGCAATTGTAAAGGCATCAATTATATCTTGTGAAAAGACTGTTGATAGCAGCTGATAAACTCGACTGGTGTGTGCAAAGGAAGGTTTTCATGGTGCTGCATTTGTTGGCTTCGCACTTCAGGGTAGAGACATTATGATGCTCTCAGAAACTGGCCAAAATTTGGTATCCCTACATTCTAGGGTCATGTGGAGTCCACTAGAGAAAGATTTCCAGCATAACTGAACGATCCACTTGGTCTTAACCATGCTTAACAACATGTGTTTCCAATTTAGTACATTGAATATTTTTAGTCCTTATGGATGTCATTTGAAGGGCAGAGCTGTTATGCGACAAGCTGCTTGTTTACAATGACTATGGTGAGCAAGCTTCTTGACGGTGGTGTGGAAGAAGGGTGTTTTGAGAGGAATTCAAGCTATCAGAGAAGAGGGATGCGTGGAAAATTTGGCAAAATGTATTAATTTTTGTATGCAGTGAGTAGTAGAGCATGTTCTTTTGGTGATAGTTCTTGCTGGTTATCTTCAGGGGTGTATGAAAAACTTGGAAAAATGTAACAATTCTAGTGTGCAGATCAGTGGATTTCAGGCATTTTTGGGGTTAGTAAGTAGCTCAGGAGATGCCAATTTTGGGGTGTTCTTAGTTGGTGAGGAGAGCTGCTTTGATTTTGGTTCTGTGAAATAGAGACAGTGTGGTTAAGTGGTACCTTGAATGAGAAACATTGTGCAACTTGGCATGTAGAAAGAAAAACTCCTAAAGTTGGGTACAAGATGGGGGTTGCTGCTGATGGGCTGCAGCATCTGCTTTGCATGCTTACATGTTGGAAGACATGTATGTGTCTTCCATTTGAACTAGAATAGCAGTTTGGGTAGTGTGCATATCACACAATTGAGTTATAAACTCTTTGAAGGTCCAGAATGAGAAATGGCACCCAGCCTGAGAGGTTCACAGCTCTGGTGAGTGGATGCAGTATCTCATGTAGTGAAACACATTGGACATAAGGTGTTGGTTGTAGGGAAGGTTCCCTTACAATTGGCTTCTTCTAAGGGAGGGCCACCTGAGGCCGTGAGTTCGTGGGTGTTCCAGAACCTTGAGAATCCACAAGAACAGGAACCTCCACATATGTAAACAACTCTCTTGTATGGGAACGGAGGAACATATAAAAATAATGCTCTAGGGTTTTCTCCTGGGGGAGATCCCTCAAAATAAAATTGAAATAAAAAGAGTTGTTTATGCAGTTGCAATGTTGTTACTCTAGTGCTGCAAGATAGCAGTTGGAATGCATTAGTTGCTCTCCAATGAAGGGTGAAGCAATCTTATGAGTTGGTGGGTTATCCCATGTCTATGATCTTGCACTCTGTGCTCATCCATGAATGTATGTATGTAAGGGTGCATCTATATTTGTGATTTTTTCCCAACAAAATTTGTCTTTTTTTCAACAATAAAATTGGGGAGTTTTGGAAATTGTCTTACTAGGATAAAGTTGACTAATTTTGCTAAATTTTTGAATTTTTTAAAATTTTGATACCACAAAATTGAAAAAAAAAACCCTGGTCTATAAGTTATATTTATTCCAAGTTCCTAATTATGAGGGCTTGATTCAACCATTCCCCATTCTCTACGCCAGTGAGAGGAAGTTCACGTCTGCCCTTTTGGCTAAAGGGGACCACACTAATAATGGTAATAAGGTTAGGATAGATGTCCTGGCAATCAAACACTTAAGAAGTCAAAGGAGGTTGAATCCTCACACATTGTTCCTCTCCTTCCGAATTTAAAAGATTATTCGCAGCTTTTCACCTAGCACTTCAAATGCTGCAAAAATTGCTCAATGCTGTGAAAGAATGGGGAAGATATGGGCGTGGAAGGGGGTTCAGTGTTCCATAATGGGTGAATTGAAACAGATTAGGATTTCAAGTTTAAAATATCTGGTCCTTGCATCTTTGCCTGTGGAACACAAACAAGTTTTGTAAAGCCCTAATTGGCACACCCATCATGTTTTAAATCAGTCAGATACAGACTATAAATGAGGAAGACATGAATCTGGAACTAGAGAAGAGTCTAGAGCTATTTTTTCAAACTTTTTGAAAGCAAACTATCACTCATCCTTTTCCTATGTTTTCTGCATTGCTCCTTTACTTCTGACGCTGAAAGAGCATTTGGAACCCTTCAATTTGCACATCCAATGACACAAAAGTCGGAATGAGGAAAATGTTGGAATGTGTTTGGTGATAGGCAAGTGTTCAGTGATGGGCGATTCTACCCTACTGAAAGGAAAAAGGGCTGAACATAGTCTTCAGTGACAACAATGTCACCTCAGTCTCATGCCCCTAATCAGTTAGATCATTCATTTATACATGAGCATGCCTAGCTGTGCTGCACCATAACCATGCTAACTGTCACCTCTCAACTGAAACTCACCAGCGAAATAGTTAATTTATAAAGGGAGGCCTGCTCCTAGTGCCTTCCCTAACTTGAGGGTCATAGCTTAGAGGATGGTAGCCTTAGAGTGTAGGCCTGAAAATGAGTGCAGGCCTGTGGGAGCAAGACTTCCCCAACATAAAGCGTGGAAGGTTTTTCATTCAAAGAAGGTCTGCATGTCATCAGCAGTAGAGTCCTTCAAAAAACATTTTTTTTTTTTTATGCTAGGTGCTTTCAAGTACAAAGGAGAAACTTTGTAATGGTTTAAGTGTAGGGTAATGCACATCAAGGCGGCAGCATTCCAGAAATAGAATGAGGTAGTAGCACTTGACACCTCAATTTTAAAATATCTCCCAGCCAAGGACCTTACCCATCCTGAAGTGTGAGGGGAACTTTATTATAAGCCTAGAAATATAGGTGGATCACAATGCTGCAACAATGGAGGGCACCTTAAACGTACATAGATCACAATGCAATAGAGTGGGGGACACCTTACATAGGCCTCTTATGCTTACTTAGACCTCTTGTAGACATTAAGGTCTGGGGTGGCAAATTATATCATTATCTTGACACAGTATATGACATAATATTCTGATGATGTTCATGCGCTTGTAATAGTGATCAAAATCTCTGTTGAACATAAACTTTCTTAAAAAGTTGAATCTGCCACCTAGACCTTAATGTCATGGAATGGTTTCATCCTTGCCCATTATGTTGGGTGCATCACCAAGCTCACCTGACATCGTACCGAACATAATGGGCAGGGGTTTGACCATTCTGTACTACATAATGTGCCTCCTTCCATTGAGAAGACATGAGTAACATGCAGTGTAATGCCTGAGGAGGACGGTGATCCTTAAAGGAAGGCCTGTTACTTGAGGCATGAGCCAAGGGCAGGCTTGCCTTGTAGAATCTGTGATTTGACAGTGTTACCATTTGCCTTTATGAATGCCCAAAATTGGCTTTTTCACCCATATGAAGGGCATCATGAAAATTTCATCCATGTAAAGGGCATTACAATTTTCATATGCCCTGCATACAAGGAGAAGAGCTTGCCTTATGGGGCAATGAATGGAAAAAACATTTTGGGTGATAATGTGCCCTCCAAATGATTAGGAAGTCTTTGGAGCATTGACAATATGTAAAGCTAGACTATACATTGCTTAATCCTATCCACCAAATGTGGGCTTTACCCATTGTACGGCTTGAGGCCTATGTTATCACAAACTTAAACATATGTAGATCTTCCAAGGGGTTGGAAGGCTAGTGTTCTTAAGGTGTGAAATTTTTAAGGTGTGAAAGGGATCTTACACCTACAAGTAGGCAAAATTTCTGTGCCCACTCTTAAGGAGCAGGCATAAGATCTTGTCCTGGAAAGAAGGGATATTCATGGATCTAGGGTGCCCTCCAAATATACTCAGGAAAGGTCTCTCAGTGCTTTATGTATGTAAGGTCCTCAACATACACTAAGAAACTTCTTGGAAGCTATTGAAACTTGGAATTGGTAGATGAATATTTTATCCCAACCTGGGTCAATTACTTGCTCAGAAAGCAATTGACGGCACATAAGACACCATGTTATCATAGCTGGATCACAATGCTGCAAGCATTAACGGTTTGTCAGAGCTACAGTCCTATGTACTTCACCAACTTTGACATTGAGGTTTGAAATGATAAAAGCCACAAGGCAACTCGGCTGGACTTCACTCTGGTAGTAGCAAGTATGATGCCTACAGCCATAACTGTAGAAGGCCTGACTCCTCAATGAAGAAGGTCATGCTAAGAAAAACATGCCAAGAAAAACACTAAAGCAAAGTACTTCAAATGAATATGATAGCTGTATAACAAAATTCCCTTCTCACAGAAGGAACAATAACCCACCTCCTAATTCTTGACTCATGTGGGAGACTGAAAGGCGACCACATAAATCTCCAAGAAATAAATAAAACCCCCAATGTATGGTATAATTTCAAACGTTGTAAATCAACACCCCATGTAAGCTATTCCAAAAGCCCTAGCTTAACTTCCCAATTGATAGATGGAAATGGAGAACAATAAGGATGAAATTCCAAATCTCAAAGAGTTGAGTAAACCAACCCTGATTAGGAAGAGCCCAACATCATGCAAAGAGATTGACATAAAACAAAGGTGAAATTTGAGATGAGATGGAAGAGGAGTCAGGTATATTTGACCCAGCACCCACCGGTGCACCATCCATTGGAAAACTGTTAGGGCTCAGTTGTGGGTGCGTATGAACTGCAACTGCATTACCAAGCCTTGGTAACTTATCATTTAAACCAGTGTTGTGTGGTTATTTGAATTTTCAAAGAACCATCAGTTCCAGTTTTTTCAATATTTCAGAATAAAAAACCATCAATTCTGGTTGTTTAATGAACCTTAAAGAACCTGAGGTTTTCATGAGAATCCTGATAATGAATCAATTTTTTTATTTTTGGATTTTTTTTCAATTTTCAGAACCATGGCTATATGACTGGGCCTTTGATTTTTATGAGAGCAGTGGTTAGGAATCATAAGGACTGCCCTGATAATTGTAGGGGGTCCCAGCATTTGTTATACCACCACTACAGTGCCCGTGTGTCCTGTTTGGGCATGTAACCTCTTGTTGGAAATATCTCATCAAGATCTTTGCATTTCTGTATCTCACATAGGAAACTAATGTTATCTGCTCGGCCTAAACCCTAAAGCCTAAAGTTAACACTTTGCATGTCCAGGATTCCTAAGATTCGGCTTATCTTGGTGAGGGAACTTCCCATGATTCATCTTGGGCATAGGCATACCCTCGTCGCAAGTCCCAAGTCCCATGCACTTTATCCATGTGCCTATGTGAAGCTCTTCATCATAATGTTATTCACTAAACCCATGTTCCTAGTTTAGTTGTGCCCCCATGATTCTGTTGCATGTCGAAAATTGGGGCCATGACCCATCTATGTCTTTGATTAGAGTTGGTTGGTTCCAAGTTCTAGGCCAGGTTTGGGTTTGGTTCTTGGTTCGGTTTTGCATTCTAGTCTAGTTTTTGGTTCAGTTCAGTTCTTGGTCCAGTTGCAAGCACATGCACGAGCAGTTCCTAGAATCAAAATATGCTGATTGCAACCAAACTTGTAATCTGACTGCACAACTTGTTTCCTGCCCAAATTGGACTTGAATTGAACTATTGTTGCAAATATTGTTTACTTAAAATCCAATCCTCCATGAAATCAATTAAGACTACTGTGAAAAAGTAGGATATGGTGGCTTTTCTTTAGTGATATAACTCTAATATAACCCAATTTATGACATGAACTATGTGCTGAGTAGGTGTGAAACCAGAACAACACCAAACCAAACTGAACTGTTTGCAAACCAGGTTTGAAAACACCTGACCTAGGTTTAGTAACTTAGAGAACCCAATACAAAATCACATTGGAGGATTCATCAATTTAAGAAAATTAACTGAATTTACCCAGGTTCAAAATGAAAAACTAGCTACCTAGTAAGGGACTAAAATCAAAGGTTCTGTCTTTAAAACCAAAAACAAGCCAATGCTGGTCTTGAGTTTTAACCCTTAATGCTCTCAACAAAGGGTCTACAATGCACTCACAAAATGCCCCTACTCTAGAGCTTTTTACCCTAGGGCCTACACTAAATTTTCACCCAGGGGCGACGGTATGAAGGCCATATGTTAGCTTGTATTTGAATCCACTTGGGGGAAAATATCAAAAGTGTAGACTACAGACATTTGGGATGCATCTCAAGTTATGACTATGAATTTCAAATCAAGCCTGTGAATTGTTGGAAGCAGTGAGGAGGTGAGTATGATCCAAAGCTATTGATGAGATCTTCACAATTCTAAGTATCTTACATTAAACTTTTAATCATGGACCATCGCCTCAGCCAAGGCCCATTATTTTCCCTTATTTGGGAATGCTATTGGGGTAGTTTAGGCCCAGGGGGCTTTATTTTCCAAAACTGTAGCCTAGGGTTAGTTTCCACATTCCACAAAACAAAAATGAATTCCTCCTTTATAAAATTTGAAATTAAATTTTTTTCCCCCCATCATCTATTATAATATTGTGATATGAGTAGTGAAATTATTCAGAGTGTAGCCTATGATAATTATGATGATTTTGAACATGTCAACTTCATATTTTCACAAATTTTCATTTCACTATTCTGAGGATTATTTAATGACGAAACTGACCTTAGGGTGAGGTAAGTGTGGCATATGGAAAATCCCCACCATACATATAAGAGCAGCAGCTCCAGCAGGGAGGATGTTAAATCAGCAATGGGTCTTTCTTTTGGAAAGTACAAAAATGCTGACTGCTTCATTTTCCCCTGACTGCCTAATTGTTTTTTTCCCATGAATTGTATTTTCTAATTTCTCGTTTGTCTTATTTTGAATTTTTTAAAATGCAGATGCTATGCAGGTATGATATCTTGATATGCATATTCTGAAGTTGTAGCCACACGTGGACCAATAATTTAATTTATTTTTATTTTTATATTTAAAAACCAAATAAGGGTGGCCAACCAATCAGGAATACAGTCACCATGAGATACTAAATTCTGGCTGGCCAAGGAAAGCAGGGGTGTTTTGTTCCAGGGTTTTCAAACCCTTGCCATGCATGCGGCCCCTCTTTTTGATGGAGGAGATTGATTTCCTAACCACTGTGGGGCAAAGATCATCCAGAATGTGGCATCCTGGCCCGTTTTTTACTACAGATGGAGCTGTAAATAACCTAGTAGGTTCAACACTAAATAATTACGCAAAAGGCATTCAGGACTTTCCAGAAGTTCTTAAGGTGTACTTAACAAGTTAAACACATTTGTTAAAAAAATTCTTAATGGTTATGCCAGAATCTTGGGAGAACATTTGTTAAATATTTGACATCAAAGTGCCGAATCTGTTAGGCTATTATGGTGTATGCAATTTTTCTTCATTGGAAAGTTGCTGACCAAAGTCCAACGGCAAGCAGCTATGCAGCACTAGACTGGGATCTCAGTAGACAAATAATACTGCAGAAGACAGTGACTCGTGCTCTGACTACACACCACGAATATTTACTTTATCTTATGTTTTTGACTGGGAGATGTCCAATATATTCACAACTAGCAAGTAGTTGTTGATGAATTCCAGGCTTTTTCCAGAGACTAAAGGGACCCGAAAGCTCTGATAATACAACTTCTGTTTTTATTTATTGCAGCCAGTTAAAATTAGTTCTTAGCTTTGAGCTTCTCACAAGCCCAATATGAAGCTGAAAGGAGAACCTGATCACTCTTGCTTTTGTTGTGCCACTCCAGCCAGATAGGCTACAATATCATAATGGAAGGGCATTATAATCTAGTAATACCCAAACAGCTTGGAAGCTCTCATGGTTTCAGCGGTTTTGAAAGAGGGAGTGAGGGTGATCCAAAAGCATGGGATGTTGTTGCTACCCTTTGCTCTCACATTTATTCTCCTAGTATCAAATTTCTCTGCCATCTATGTGGGTTCCAAATTTCCTGAAATCTTCCATACAGGCCTCATGCTCAGTCACTCATGCAGACAAACTTTAGTATAACCACCTAGCATGCAATTGGATTGCCCCTCTCATGTTTTCATATTTGGTTGTTGTGTTCATAAGGTGTGTTTCTATGTTCTGCACTTGTAACTTGATGTCAATAGCTTAATAATTATGTAATTATCTATTGATTAACAATTGGTATGAAAATTATGTAGTTACTTAGGAATTAACATTGGTAACTTAATAGGTGATGAGATTTTATAATTTAATAATGGGTTGGTGAGTCAACATTAATTAGTTATGGCTTCAATTAATGTACATGTGTCACAGGTATCAATGCGATGGGGTTCATGTTTTTGAATGTTCATTTATAACTTGTATTTAATTAAAAATTTAGTTTGAGTTCATTTTTAATTAATTTTGAGTTAGCTTTTAATTAAGTTATAGTTCAATTCAAGTTAACTCTCAATTAACCCCCAATTAATTTTGAATTAAGTTCCAGTTAAGTCCAAGTTAAATTTCTAGTTAATTCTTAATGAACTCCCAATTAAGTCTTACTTAACTTTAATTAAATTTTTATTGACTTTTAATTAAATACTAGTTAATCTTTTAGTTAAGTTTTAGTTAGCCCTATTAATTCCTAGTTGACTCCTAATTAAATCATAATTAATTTTTACTTAAATTTCAATTAACTCATAATTGACTCTTAGTTTAAAAAGTTTTTGAAGTTCTTTTTTATTTGATTCACACAAAGAAGCCTCCTTATAAGCTTTCTTGAGTTAGGTCCCCAAAAGGGTATAAATAAAAGTATGAACTTTCATTTCTTTCAATCTATTCAACATCAATTTTAGGCATGATCTCTCAAGACCATTTTCATGTACAATCAAAACCAAAATAGCTTTAAGTTTTTTTCCCAAATTGGAATTTGAAGTTCTTTGGAAGAATAGAAAACCACCCAACATTGGTATTAATCTATTGTTGTTAAAAGTTATGAATGAATATTATGAATGAATTCCATCTATTAGAAGATGGTGTTAATTATTCACCTAATTTTTCATAAGAATAAATTCTAGTTTGGAAAATCAAACTTGGTTTTGATCCAATTCTTACTAACCTAGATTATCATTGAAGGTTGAACATCAGTCAACCCCAATTCTAATCATTTTTTTTTCCAAAGACAAATATTTGGGGTTTAATTCCACGCAAATAGAACTAAGAACCCAATTCTGGGTTTTTAAATTTTTTTATAATGTGGTTCTAGTTATGATTTTAATTAAAAAAATTATCAAACCCAATTCGAATAGGTTACTTAAAAATCAAATTGGTGGTTTTTATTTGCCAAAGTGGGTACATGCCCAACACTAAGTTTTTCCTTATCATTTATCCTTTGTATTTTCACAATGTTATGGTTTTGATTTATGTCTTGTATGTGGGTGTCATGATTATTTTTTCCATTTTTTTTATGTTTTCAAATATTCTTTTAACATTAGAGCTTGAATATTAGGTCGACCTAGACTTAAACAAAGTTCCATATGAATCATAAAAAATGAGTCAAGGGTTTGGTGTGGAAGTGAACCAAAGATCATGGAAACTTACCCTAATAGAACAATCTTTGGTTACTTGGTTCAATTATTCATTTCTTTCATAGTGCTAGTAATCAAATTCTTTGTTTCTTGACCTGATTCCGTACATTGGACCAAGCTCTTAGTCTATATTTGTTTCTCATTGGTAAACCTCATTGGTATTTTATACTCATTAGTTTTGGTGGTCCTCTTCTATTTCAAATGCAAGAACCTTGAGAATGCTATCATCAACTACATGGCTTTAGATGTAAAGACTTGAACATTTTTTACTTGATTTTTTATTATGTGACATTCTATATGCATAAAATTTATTTTAAGGAGACTTTAAACATTATACCATACAACATAAATTTTTGATGAAATATTTCACATAATGCAATGCACATGACCTAATTAACTATTTTAAGATTCAAATTGGTTAACTTCTAATTATAAGTTGACATTTCATCTTGTTTAAATGTCATGCTTTACAACTACAATTTTGTGACATATGTGGTATAATTTTTTTTGCAAGCACATGCACCATCAAGTTCAATTGACATTTTAATGATGGATTAATGAAATGTCTTGTTGCTATGAATAGGTACAAAGTTGGTTTTTAGATATTCAATGGGCTAGATCCTTGCTTATGACAAAGGTTTAATAAGATGAATGTGTGAATGCACATTAAAATGTAAACAATTTTAGGAAAATTGGAACCACATATAGTATCAAAAGTAAAACATGTAAGATTTCACAAATATTGAATTATTTTAAAGATTACATATAAGTGTTTTAGCCTTTGAAATTAAAACAATTTACTAAAACCATGGATATATAATTGATTCATAGTCATATCTTTATGTAAATGTACATCAATAATTTTTTAAAGGTTTTTAAAAAGCCTTTATTCGACAATAATTTACCACTTTTATTAATTTAGAAAAATCATTATATTTTTACCAAATGATTGAAAAAAAATTTATATCAAAATCAATTTAGTGGAAGAACATTTTTGATGCGCTCCCAAGTTCCTTGTTGGACCCAAGTTGGGTCCAAGTCGGTTAAACAACGGAATTGTTTGGAATTCAGGGGCGTGTTTTTAGCTTTCAACACTAAAAGGGGTAGAGGGGCGTGTTGAAGCACCGAGATGGGACTAGGAAGAGTGACAAGCTTTAATTACTTACTTGAACTTGCATCAAACCAACCAAGTTGGTTAGATCACATTTTGGAACACCTTTAGTGCTAGGACAAGCCACGGGCAACTCTGGACTCACAAGACTCACCACGGCACGGACTCGGGGGAAGCCACCACCTTCCCCTGTATAGTATTCTTTGCGTCTCTCCGCGGCACCTACATCTGAATGGCTTTTTGTCCTGGGAGTCCCAAGGAGGAGTCCCAAAATTGTCCCGATTTGGATTCTTGGGACTTTGCGAGTTCATAACTCTGTGCTCAGACCTTCGATTGGGATGAGGTTTGAAGCAAACTTGTAGTTCTCCTTGAGAGCTTTTCAACGGTGTGTTGCACTACACTTGTGCACACCGAGATCAGGTCGATTCCCGACTTTTAGTGGTCGGGAGTCAAACTGCCAGTTTGACTCCCGACCTTTCTTTTTGCCATAACTTGTGCTACAGATGTCCAAATGGCTCATGTGAGGCCATTTTTGACATCTACACTTTGATAGCTTTTCAATGATTTAAAGAATGTCTCAAGGCGAGGTGTTTTGACCCCTGCAATTGAACTCTGAAATTTTGGGAGTCCCGGAAGACTCCCAAGTCCCCATTTCGGAAGTGTGAGGGTCATCCTCACACTCTTCCAAAAGTGGGGTTGCAACAATTTTACAACCTAACAAAATCATAATCATCAACATTATCATAACATAATGTATTAATAAACATTTAAAAATCATTTTATTTAAACTGCATGACTTCAAGAAAAATAAAAAACTTTCATGGGGAAGATTATTTTTTATGGTTGCCTTTTTGTATGTGTAAAATTTCATGGACAAATTTTCATTCAAACTAATGCTTCTTAATCCTTTTGTTGTAATTATAATGATGTTTCAAAACCTTGCATATCAAAATAATAATTTGTTGGACAATTACATCATTCATATGTGCACCAATTCCACAACATAATGATAGATTAGGACATAATTTATCATCTATTGCAAATTTGCATTACAAAATATTTTCCAAATATCCACCATGATGCATCAAACTTCAATGAGTATTTAAAATTATCAAACTATGATTATTTTTTTGTCCATGCTATAACATGCATCGACTCAAATGTTCAAAATTTATTTCTTTACAATCAATCTTTCAAGTCCTAATATTATCCTTTTGTTCTGCACCATTACATATTATGTTTTCAATTGTTTTTTTAATCTAGCATGTTATAAACCATTAAATATTATGTTTTCAAATGTTTTAGAATGTATATTGTTATAATTATATTTCCCAACAATTATAACCAATGTGTCATAAATTGGCGAGTTGTCCTTTAGTGGAACATCACATACTTTGTACAATGATGACAATTCATCATTTTCTAGTGACAAATTTTGGGCATTTGAAAGAACTTTTTTGAATTGTAATCATGACCACATCCACATGAAGTGGGTAGCATATTTGGATGATATTAGTGAATAGTTTACCTTCATTGTGAATGGTGATAAAATTTTGGCCATGCACAACAACTTGGGGTCTAAAGTGCAGATGATTATGACTTGAGAATCTTTTCAAAGTTTGATTTCACTTGTGAAATTAGAGTGTTTAGGTGAGATCCTAATTTTTTTTGAATTTGATTTAAGTTTTTTGATGTGATGTGAGATATCATATTGTTAATTTAATATTGATGTTTAAAAAAAATTGTTTTATGTTTTTTCATTGGTGTAGTTGCCTAGTTGCCGAAGGAGATGGACAATTGACTCCCTTTGTGTGCATTGTTTGATGCCATGGGCATTAGGTATCCACAATATTGGTTGCGGCCCAATTGTGAGGAAGGTTTTGTCAAACACTTGAAGATATTGAAAAATTGATACTACAAACCAAAATGTTGGGGTTTGGTGAGTCAAAAAAAATAGTTAGATTAGCTTTGGTGATCATGGATGGCTTGATATTCAACCACAAACGTTGAAGTTGTGCACAAAAAGTAATTCCATGGTTGCCATGGAATCGCCTTTTGATTTCAATCCTTTTACTCAAATATGAAAAATGGTCGATGCATCTTAAGTTATGACACATTCCTTCTTTGAGTATATTAAGTTGGCAAGGTGACTATAATTTATGTTGTAGAGAATGTAGAGTATGACTATTGTTTCTCATTTCTAGCATTTTGAACAATCAATCTTAAGGCCACTTTAAATCCTCATCTTCCTGCCCAGTGGAAATTTTTTTCACTTCAGAGACATTTTCATATAATATGACATTTGATACATGATTTGGAGTAGCAAAATGCTATGGTATTTGTTCATAGATTTGATTTTGTGTTCTTTTAAGTTGTTGTAGAGCAATTCAGTTCATATCTTAGTATGATCATTATTTGACAAAAACTATGACATAGAAACAAGTTTATGAGCTAAACAAACCATGATACTAAACTATTTAGAACTAGCATGATACATATTTATTTATCAATACAAGTATGTAAATATGTTGATGAATTGATTTTCTTTTTAATGTATTTAATGTGTCCATGCTCTTCACCACTTCTAAAAATGAAAAACTAAATAGTTAAACAAACATATTAGGAATTTGTGAATTTGATGACCAAAAACACATCACTTGAATGCACCTATTTGTGTAATAAACAAGAACTTCACCAATCAAAAATCCATATTCCCTACCACTTGACTAAGTTATTTAATGTTACGAAAATATCTATCAAGTTTGGTTTTAAGAAAACACATACTTTAATGGATAAAAAGATGTTTAACAAAAAAATGAATACATAGGAATTTGGTATAAAAAATTGCACCCACAATGTACATGTCATTTTTAATGTCCCTTTGACTCACTATAAGTTAAAAGTTTTCAAAATGAAGTTCAAAAAAGAATTGAATGTTTTTTAACTGTGTATAATAATCCTCCAATTACTACATTTTTTGAAAATTAAAAAATTTGTATTATGAAAATTAAAGGGCCTTTTATCAAAGGAGTGTTGTGAAAAGAGACAATTGAACATCCTTTCCTAAAACCCAAATTCAAAAATGGAATATGTAATGATACAGTTCAGATTTCATAACTAGCAATAAGCATAACTAGTGTTGATTAACATGTCATTAAAATGGCATCCCATACATATATGTAAAAAAAATTGTAAAAAATTGACCATTGCAATGACATAATTTTTGCCTCATTTCAACTTATTTCAACCCAAATTCAACTTTCAGAAATTTTCCTAGGAATATCTAAAGGAACAATACTAGGCAAGCAACAACATGCAATCACTTACATAGTGGTCTAGACTTATTCTATTTTAGTTAATGTCATGTTCCATTAAATGGCAGCTTGTCAATTTATGACAGATAGGTTAGTTATTGGGAAATATAAATATAACACATACATTTCAAAACATTTCCAAAATGTAATATTTAATGGTGTATCATGACATACATTCAAAAAAAGTACAAAACATAATGGTGCACGATAAAAGGATGATACTAGGAATTGAAGGATCAATTATAAGACAATAAAACTAGAAGATTGATCTAATTGAAGCAGCACTCTCCATTCGGAGGTCGGGAAGGTATCGATTCCCGAATTTTAGTGGTCGGGAGTCAAACTGCCAATTTGACTCCCGGCCCTTCTTTTGCCCATAACTTGGGCGACAGATGTCCAAATGGCCAATGCGAGGCAATTTTCGATATCTACGCTTCAAGACCTTTCCAATGACACCAAGAACACCCCAATGCGAGGTGTTTTGGGTCCTAATGTCGAGCCCTAAACATTCGGGAGTCCCGGAGGACTCCAAGTCCCCAACTTTTCCAAGTGTTGGGATTCACCCCCACACTTGGCTAAGTTAGGGTTGCGACACTCTCCCTCACTAGAAGAAAGAGGTCAATGTCCTCATTGACACTTAGGATTTTCTTTCGTACAATTGCAATTGCTTTCTTTTGGATCCTTGGCCATTTTGCCAACTTTGTGGCTAGACCTCGTCTCAAGCTAACTTAGGCGTCCCCAAGTTTCCAACACTTTCTTGACAAGTTTAAGAGGGTCTTCTCCGTAACCCTCCACTTTAGCTTCGTCAAAAGACTAACTAGCCTAATTGACGAAGCTCCTCATTTGGGAGGACTTTTTCTATTCTTCCCCTCATAAGGAACTCAAGTCAAGTCTATACTCAACCTAAGCTACTTGACATGACTCCTTTCACCTACCTCGCGCCTTGGTCACAACAACCAAGCCTTAACAAAAAGGTTTGCTTATCAAGGTACGAGAAGCAACACTTAGGTTTACCAAACCCAAGTCCCAAACTACACTTAAAGTACGTGAACGGGGTCATGACTTCCCGCGTTGGCCACACTACCAACCAACCCTTTGGGATGCGCTTAAGGCATGCACATGTCCCCGCAAGCTCACCTTGCTTGCCTCGTCTTTTGGGGTCAAGTTTCCTCAACCCCAAACTAGGAGTCCGATTTTGATTTGAGCCTACGCAAGATAGTTCCATTTGTCCAATGCCATTTGACAACCCTATTTGCACTTACATAAAAATTCTCATGATACAATCTCTTGGAAGTTTTAAAGCCTTTTATTTCACTTGCAACTTGATGTGATACATTTTATGTGGCATTCCGCCCCACTAAAAGAAAGGTGATGTCCTCATCACGACCTACGTCTCTTCTTTGCCGGTCTCGCGTGGAATTCTTCTATGGCTTCTTGGGCATGTTCCATGTCGGACTCATTCACCCAGGAAGCCT
>Ga0209208_10003166_pt1 | contig 23685 bp, 26 predicted proteins | sample S1TSphfallax_3_FD_187694 | JGI IMG/M metagenome (GOLD analysis project Ga0209208, IMG submission 187694) | Host-associated microbial communities from peat moss isolated from Minnesota, USA - S1T2_Fd - Sphagnum fallax MG (SPAdes) (version 2) | ecosystem: Host-associated > Plants > Peat moss >...
CTTCTGACATCTATTCATATGTCAAATTTATGACCAAGGGAAGTGGGCTCTTTTCTGTACAGGTGGACAAGCGAAGACTCTTATGTTTGTACATATAAGCCCAGATGTGGAGTCTTTTGGAGAGACTGTTAGCACTTTGAAATTTGCAGAAAGAGTGTCTTCAGTGGAGCTCGGTGCTGCTCGTAGTAACAAGGAAAGTGGAGAGGTCCAAAATCTGAGAGATGAGGTACAGCTTATACAAATAACAGCTTTGTGAAAGGGTTCATTTGAAGGTGAACATAATTCAGGGGATTCAGTGACTTCATTTTGCTATATTTGATTCCATTGTACAGGTTGCTCAGCTCAGGGATGCTGCTGCTAAGAAAGATGCAGAAATTGAACGTCTTCAGGCTCTGAAAGACCGAGCACCTGCTGGAGAAAGCAATTTGGGAATTGAAAAGTTAAAGTTAAAGGCCTTTGGTGGGTCTCCACTTGCCCGCCGCATAAGCATGGAGCCAGCAGCTGTCCAAAGGAACCGTAAGCACATCATGGATGCTGAGGTATGTTCTCTCTGGGGAATATGCATGTCTAATTCAGTTTCTCATGATCTCATCTCTTGGAGTAATTTCTGTCATCTGTGTGCTGTGTTTGGGGTGTACTAAACCAATAATCTGGTTGGGCATATGTTCTTCTGTTATGTTGATAGTTGATAGTTCTTTCACTAACTCAAAGTACCCAATACTATCTTTGCATTTGTTGGGCTAGCTGTGGACTGTTGCTCAGCTAATGATTCTGGCTGCAGGTTCGGCACTCCATGCACAAAATACCTGGCCTACCAAAACAGCCCCCATTGCTGGTACTGAGTACAAGTCATGATTCTGAGGATGCTGTGGAGAATATTGTATCATCATCAGCATGCTCACCAGTTGAATCACCAACAGAGTGCAAAGTTTCATTTGATGGACCTGAGGAAGTGGCTATCAACATGAGTGACAAGCTAAAGCTTTTGAAGACACGGCATGGTAGTCTTGGACAGAGTCTCACAGCTATTGATTCTGACAATGCTGTGCACATCATCAAACCAAAAAGCAAGCAGGAGGAATCGGTACTTGCTAACCATGGAGAGATCATCATGCATGATAAACAGTACCTGTTAAGCATACTTGACACAACACTGCAAATAGCTCCTAATGCATCTCAGCCAGAATCTGTTGTGGAGGAGTGGCATGACAGATTTCAAAAGAGTGGAGATGAGAGTTTATCAGCATCTCAAGTGTATGAGAAACTTCCTAGGTCTTCTACGTACTTAACAGGACAAGACAGGGCAGAGTTGGGTATAGCACGTTCAATAGCCCCGACTCAGAGCACTAGTCGCCTCAAGCCGCCATTAAATGGTGTGTTCAGTAGCCAGCAGGTCAGCAACTGGTTCTTTGATCCTTCGATTCAGGAGCCAATGTCTGCAGCTACTGATGAGCAGAAGAATTGTGATGTTGTTACTAAGAGAAGCTCCTACATGTTGAATAATGTTGTTCTGGATGAGCATCTTGAAAATGATGGAATGTTCGACTTACGGGATGGCTACCAGGATGATAGTGGAAGCTTATTCTCAGAAAGTGGTCTCTCTGTGGAGACTGACCTCCCATCTTTAGGCCCAGTGGACCAGAACAAGAAACTGCAGTCAAGCTCTGTGCAGCCACGACATGAAAGAAAGTGAGTCCTCTTCAGTAACTGGTTTACAATTGTTGGGTGAGATCCAGAAGGATGGTATGCTTGCTTTCCTGTTGTGCTAGCAATATCTTTTTCATAATTTTCTGCTTGGTTCTACAGAGCACTTTTACAAACACAGGTTCCTCGTCCTCCTATAAGAAGTTCGTCAAAAATATCACCCTTGAGGAGTGATCGCAGATCATTAGGAGGGCAACAACAGCCTCGTCCACGAAGGTACACAAATGTGGCAATTGCGGTCTCCACGGACAAGCCCATTGCAAAGCGAAATGTCTCACTTGGGGGAAATTCTGCACCAGAAGGTGAACTCAATGGTAGGCCTCATTTCCAATATTTACAGGTTTTCTTTTTTAAGTAAGCATTGTGGTTGAAGTTGGAGATTACTGTGTCTCCCTGTTGCATTCCAGATCTTCCAATTGAATGTTTTGACTACATCATAGACATGGTCTGCCTGAATCACAACTGAATGCCGTTGGTTGTTGAATAATTGCAGTGTCACAGGATGGTGGCTCAGAGAACAACAGTCCTTATGATGCTGGTCTGAAACCATCATTGTCACGCAACATGTCAGGGGGTAAATCATCAAAGCGCTGGATTTGAAAAGTAATTTTTTCTCTGATGTTTTTAAACCATGAGATGCTGATTTGACATTTTTAGCAGCCACTTTGTATTATGAACACATACCCTCCAGCCATTTGTATTTCTACCTCCAGTTAAGTTACCTTAACTAGTGAATTACTTTTCCACATGATTTTTTTGTCAGCAGCTGGGCAGTGACACATAAATTTTGGTATATTTTTCCACTGTATACCTGTCTTTCTGCAGAGTGCATGACGTGAAATTAGAGTTGGCCAGCTTGTCAACCACTACATTTACTTAAAGAGAAAAGGATGAACCTTGTTATGTAGCCTGTTCCTTTTGCCTAGTTACATGATTTTGTTCCAAACTGTGAAATCCTGTAGTCAGTTGCGCTGTGGACCTCATTTTTTTGTGAACTCAGTCAAAGTGTGGCATCTGTCATGCAACAGAAACCTGCAAGGAAGCCAGTAAGCAGTAATCAAGTGATGTTGGCTTCATTATTCATGTCATGAATGAATCATGTAATTGGTTTTTTGATGCTCTGTTTCCTACTGTCATAATTGGACTACATTTGTGACATACCAAATAATTTTTCTTTTTCTATATCCAAGGCTAAAGTGTCTTTTCTTGTTAAGTGAAGCATTAAACTGATCCCTGACTCACATTCATTTCCCTGACTCATTACAAAAAGCCGTCCTCAAATGATCTGTTTTGTGAAAATGGCCAACCAGAAAATGGGTCATACCTGAAATTTTAATGGGAGCACAACACTTTCTTTTGCACTTTTTCATCACTATTCCTTTCGGAATAACTGTTGAACCCACACCAAATTATTTGTAGTTCAAGTGAGACCACTATTTCCATTTAGACCAAAAGACATAAATTTTGAAGTGTTGTTAATGATTTTGAAGAGACAGAAAACTCAGAGATGATATACAAATGCTTTGGCAGAATTATCATATCATCCTGCCAAAACATCCCGTCATGGTTTTCTGAAGCATGTTTTGACAGTTTGCAAAGTTCTGCTGATGGCTATTAGCTTTCATTAAGGCAGCAGCACATTTGGGATGTATAAAAGTCAGAGTTGAGTGCAGTCCAAAACAGCAGTCCTTGGCCTGGCCTTCGAAAAGTTAAATCAGGCTTGTTTTTTGATGACAGCTTTCTCAAGCACATATAACAAAATGCAAACACAAAATAAACCCATGAGATTCAGCTTCCAATATGTGGAAAAACCTTGTTAAGGGTATTTTCTGCCCAATGGTGAAATCAAGCACATATAACAAAATGCAAACACAAAATAAACCCATGAGATTCAGCTTCCAATATGTGGAAAAACCTTGTTAAGGGTATTTTCTGCCCAATGGTGAAATGCCCAACTGGGATTGCAGGTTAAGTCCAATGCAGATACACCAAAAAAAATACCCTGGGAGCTCACCTACCAAATGTGTAAAATGGTCACTATATTGCCCCCCCTACTTGTTTGGGTAACTTCTGGTGCTCTTTGAATATGTCCAACTAGGATACCAGGGAAGGGTTTTCTCCTTGATCCCACCCTGTTCGGCTACAAGTTTGGACATGCTGGAGACTGGTCTCCTTGGCTTGCGTTGCACATGCCAACAATTCACCTCAACCTTGGTATCCAGTCAAATTAGGAGCTACAAACAAAAAAGATGACACAGGAGACAGGAACAAAAACCCCATTCCCTCTGCAGTGCTTGCAAGTTTTATCTGTTTACAAAATGAGACTCAAAATGAGAAACTGTTTGCAAAGACCAAGGCTTGACTGAAATTGTCGTTGATGTGCCTACTTGTGTCGCTTGTACCTATACCCACAAACACAAAACCACCTCCATCAATATGACACACATCAATTCTAGGCAATCTGAGAAGAAAGGACTTTTGGATTCTTCATGTTTGCAACAACCATCTCACATTGCTAGCTATGTCTACTGTATAGTTTCCCCAGAACACAAAAGGTTTGGTGTTCCCTCCCTTTATTACCACAATATGGGAAACATTAGGGATGGTCCTGAACTTACCTTGATTTACTCTTGAATGACCTTTTGCTAACCCCAGGCTTCCTAGTTGGTTTCTTGGTTCTGCCAGGCTCGCGACCTGGCTTTCTCTGTTTACCATCACTTCGATCATCTTGGAACATTTCCTCCATCTCATCCTTTCGGCTCTTTGGAGCTCCAACCTTACTCTTGTTTGAGCCATCAACTTTACCTTTGTATTTCTTCTGGGGTCCTATCTTTCCAGCCTTCACCAACTTCTCTGTAGACTTGGCAGCTTTTGCACGCCGGTATGCAAGATCAGCTACAGTTTGCCGGCTGCTTTTGTTTTCTCCTTTCTTTGACTTCTTTCTTGGCTGCACATGATTCTTCAGTGCACATCAGCAAGTCATCAAACAATCAGGGGGCAAAAGGTTCTTACATAATTCCTACACCTTACTGATCACATCCCACATTGTGATGGAACTGTCTAGGAAGTCCCTGGGAAAAGAACATGAAAGGGAATCTAGTAACCTGATCATCATCTTGTTGTGAGTTGTCCTCATCCTGCATGTCCTCAGCATCCTCACGCTCTGCTTCTAGCCGTCGACGCTGTTTCCGTGTCATATTTTTCTGCAGTTCACCAGCACATACAACAGTGATACAACAATTGACTACAGAGTAATGACTATTGCTTATATTGTGTCCAGATGCACTGAAGAGAGCCAAATGTTTCTTTGTATATAGAACAAAATCACCTAGCAGGCAAATTTTCTGGGTGTTCAACTTTCAGTTTCATATGTAGACCTCTCTATATGTAACTCAACAAATGTCATAGATGCCAATCCAACAAAGAAATGAAGCAAAAGGGCAACCGATCTCTAAAAGCCTTTTGACATACCTCACGTTCCCTTTTCCTCTTCTCTTTCCTCTTCTTCTCCTCGGCATCCTCCACACTCATCACCTTCTGGTCTTTGTCTCTCTTTCTTGTGCCATCCTTTGCAGCCTTCAAAACAGCAAACACCCAACACAATGCTAAATACCTTCATAGAGTAGTGAGTATGTCATACTTCTGATTTAGATCACCATGAATAGAACTGAGAGATGAAGCAAATAAAAGGCTATAGACATTTCCGAACTATCAACATAACAGCAACAAATCAGACAACATGCAAACAAGCTAACACAAAAGAACAAAGAAAGCATTAAACCAAAGACTCAAGAACAATGGAAATCATCATATGCATGTTCAGAGACCTTCAACAGCAACATTTATGCTAGAGACCACCTAGGAAAACATCCCAATTTCAAAATGCTCCAAGTCAATCTGCTCTAAACATCATCAGGTAAGAAGCATCCTTACTTATATTGCTCAATTATGAATGAAGCATCAAGAGAGGAAGTGAAAGTTAAATTATTGGTGGTGCACATTTCCCAACCCTCTCCCCAACACATGAAAATACTATTGCAGATTTGAAGGCATTCTTAACAACCTCATCTGATAAGAACAGTGCTCCCCATCAAAGGCAAGACCTCTACCTTTGCTTCTGCAGCTATCATGCGCTTGTCCCTGGTAGACTGAAACCATTCCCGCTTGGGTCTTGAGTAAATTTCCGCTTCATGATCCATCATGTTTTGTGCCTGTACATTCAATATATTGATTTGTGACTGAAATAGAAAAGTTGGTGTTCTGTGACTTGAAGGGGACACATCCATTCTCTGATCCTCAATAGTAAAAGAATTTTCCCTGTTGGCCAGAAAGCACTGACCCCACAGAGAGGCATTTTGCAGTGCAGTGCTCAACACCAGACATTTGTTGTCAAAGTGTGCATCACTGGTACTCAAAACTGTCAAGCAGCCACTGAGCTCATTCTTGCCTAACACAAGGAGTGCAGCATATGAATGACAAAACATACATGGATTGAGCTATTACCTTGTTGGCTTCCATCTCTGCTTTCCTTAAGGCCCTCTCCTCTCTACATAAATTGGAAAAAGCCACTGTAAATACACATCTCAAGAGCAACTCACTTCATATACCTAGTCCAACACATTGAGGTCTCTGTACAAAACACAAAAGTAGGACCATCAAAAGGACAGCACAAAACTTGTTACAATAACAGGGGAAGCCAATTACCTCTCCTCTTGCTGCACAGCTCTGACATCATCTTCCATTCCCTCGATCTTTGATCGCCACTTGGCAATTGCAGCTGGAGCAACCTGACGATTTTGCAGCTTTGATCCAGCTCTTTTGGCCTGCACCACATGGACCATCGCACGAAATGTCAGTAGCCTTTCTCTCAATGTGTCAGCTTCAAGATGGAAGCTGAAATCATAAATATACATTTGCTGGAAATGTTAGAAGTGCAGGTTCAGCTCCACACAATGGATTTTAAAAGCGAGCGTTCTCGTTCTGTGACAAATGTCACAGCACATCCTTCTCTTCCAGCCCTGGCTGTTCGCCCCACTCTATGAACATACCTGGATGTAAACACAAGTAAAGTTTGAGGAATCTTGGTTCTAAAGACTTCAATTACTTGTCATAAAATTGAAACTTGCCCCTACAATGCTAACCCATTGAAATGTTGAGTAAAAATGGATGTGCCAAATGCTGACACTGTCACATAAGTCTGCAGGAACTTCAGCACAGGAAGAACTGAAGCTACAATTCAAAGTGCTCTTACATGGTAATATCACGAGGACAATGGAAATTCACAACTGTCTCAACACCCATGATGTCCAATCCCTGCACATGTAACCAAAGTGATTGAAAATGAGCTTGTCAAGGGCCCCATTCCAAGATGACATGAAATATATAACTTTCTAATACAAGCAGCCAGAATGCAAAGGCATCCTATTGACAGAGCCCAGCAACCAAGGGAAGTAATGGACCATGCTACTCTTGGGGGAAAAAATTTGAATCGATGAACAGTGATAGAAATTGCTTGCTGTAGTATATTATGTACTATGGAATGGTCAAGCCCCTGCCCACTATGTTGGGTAAGGCATTAGGTGAGCACATTACACAAAGCTGGGTGACAGACCCAACATAATGGGCATGGGGGAGGTCATTCCATGATATTAAGGTCTTGGGTGGAAAATTCAATAATCTTTCTTTTGAATCATGCTCAACAGACACATTTTGGTCATTATTATGAGTGTATGATCATCACAGGAAGATTATGTCATATAATGTGGTGAAGAAAATAACATATTCTGCCACCCCAGACCTTAATGTTAAGAGGTGATGCTGTTGGAAGGAGTCACTTACACGAGCAGCAACATCTGTCGCAATCAAATAGTCCACTTCTTGCTTCCGGAATGATTCCAATGCCTGCAATGTCAATAACAGGACATATGATGGACCGCTTATGGTTTGCTGAAAGCAAAAACCATCTTTAGAACATAGTAACATATACTTCTAATGATCTATCAGGGGAGCATGAGGAATGCAAAGCGTACATCAAGGCGCATGGCCTGAGTAAGGTTGCCATGAAGCTCAGCAGCTTTCAAGCCTGAGAGCCCAAAGAGTATTTTTAAGCGATGTGCCTCCACTTTTGTCCCACTAGACCACACCCATGGCAACACAAGTCAGTGTGGTACCATTAGCATCCAAACCAAGCAATTTGTGGGAGGTAGAGACACATGCCACTCGTGCTCATGGAAGATAAAGCATTTCTAAAATGCATTGGCAGTAATACAACTATTCACAATACAGCAGGATGTCAAAAAACGTATGAGTAGTTCTTTGTGATCTGCTCCTGGGGCCTACAAGCAAAACTTCCAGGGAAAAGCTAAAGAAAGTAACCATTGCAATATCCGCATCACAGAAGAGTTGTCAACTGGAGTATCTACAACTTGATACCTGAAAATAATGACTTTTGATCTGAATGTGCGGGTGCAAAGCGCCAACAAAACAGCTTCTTTGTCACCTTCAAGCGCTGGACGTATCTTTACAACCCTGTGTTTGCAGTACCCCAACACATTGTCAAGAAAGGTCAACTTGGTGACTAGTTTTAGCTTGTGGACTTCCTTGCATATCTTAGAAATTTCTTTCAGTAAATTTTGTACATGTCAAGGAGTCCTAACTTTGGAAATGATATGCCAGAGTTCAGAGATTTAAAGGTGCCTCAAGAGCATTCTGCCAAAAGAAATCTCTTTTCCATATTGAAGTCCATAGACCCGGGTTAGAACGCACTCTTCTGAGAGAGTAACAGGGCGCTTTGTGGATGGATCAGCAGAAAGACGGACGGGGCTATTAAGAGAGAGCTGGACAAGGGCATCCACCTCCTCTGTCATTGTTGCTGAAAACAACATTGTTTGCCTTCTCTTTGGGCACATCCGAACCTGCATTGAGAAAAGATCACAGAAACGCAGGTAAAGGGCCTAGAAACCACTATATGCACATGAGACACAATTGAACAAGCTCAAGGTATAACAACCACCAACAACACTGGTTGCCACATAATATTGTTTAGGAGTCACTCTGTTTCTTGACAGTGGGACAACTAGAAAGATAGCAAACTGAATTCGCACATAAGCCCGGGGGACTAGATGAGCACCAGTGCACACTAACCAGCTCATGTACTTCTTTGGTGAACCCAAGCTCTAGAAGACGATCTGCCTCATCGAGCACGAGAATGGCAAGCTCTTCAAGCCCCACTGATTGGGCATTGTGAAGATGGTCAATCATACGGCCCGGAGTTGCCACCACAATGTCTGGTCGTGCCCGAAGTGCAGTCTCCTGAACCTGTGATCAAATATACCAATGTAATGTCAGTGCATTCCCAGTACTTTTAGCTGGAGCTGCAATCTAGTCAGCAGTACAAGGTTAAGCAAAGCCCACCTTGCTTGAGAGGCCACCCACTACCAAGCAGCAACTGACATCTGTGAATTGAGCTAGTTTTTGCAGCATACTATGAACCCTGCTCCCAAACAAAGAACCAGTTAAGGTAGCCATGTTCACCACTGCATTCAATGTTACTAGAATATAAAGCGGTGGAGAATAACCAGAGAGCATGCAAGAAGAAACAAGTTTCTTTCTGTGATAAAATTGGCGAAAAAAGTAATGTGCACTCACTGTACTGCTAATTCTCTAGTTGGTGTAAGAATCAACACGCGAATAGCAGGTATTCGTCGTGGTCGAAACAGTAACCTCTCCAAAATTGGCAAACCAAATGCTGCAGTCTACAACATTTCCTATCTAAGTCAGCTATACATTTCAGATAAGGCAATGGTTACAATATAACTTATCACAGAAGAACAGTTTTCTCTTCTACATGATTTTGAGTTGGTAGTCCTATTGAACAGGACAACACACAAAGCAAAAAATTCAAACTGCCATGCTTGAAAAATCATCTGTTATCAATGGCAATAGAGGTTAAAACAAATACCCACTTTGCCAGAGCCAGTCACAGCACTACCACAGATATCTCGCCCAGTTAGCGCCAAAGGTATGCATGCTGCCTGCCAGAACATTTACAATAAGAAACTGTTGCAATCAGAGATGTAAGCTATTGATGAAATTCTCATTATCCTTGTCAGCTACATCTGCTTGTGCAATGTGCTTTCTGAGATTCTAACACCGGTGAGTGTGCCTGCAATTTGTGCCACCTTCCTTAGGGTCATCAAACTTTTGGTAACAACCAAAGGGATGACAAGTAAAGAACCTGGATTGGAGTAGGTCGTTTGTATCCCAAAGCCTCACAAGCACGAATCAGTGGACGAGAGATGTTGAGCTCTGTGAATGACTTAGCACTGAATGAAGCACCTTCTGAGCTGGCAAAAAACTTCCTGGGCTTTTTCTCTGCATCCTGACCCTTCTTGGTGGCCAGCGCATCCTCCACATGGACTCTCTGTGTTAGAAACAAACAAGTTTAGTCAGGCAATAAAGAAAACATATCCCACTTCATAATGTAACAAATTTCACTGAAATTCAGTTGAACTGCACCCGTAGATCAGTAAACTTGGACAATGAATATGTCAAAGCTTTACACCCATTTCATATGTTTAGAACACTAGGCACTGACTTGCAAGGTGTGCTGAGTGAAGTGCATTTTGACACAGCATTCCCAATTTTAATCACTCTCTGCAGAACATTTTGATGTATAAAATTCCTGAAAACAAAACAGCACTTCTTAGGGTTGTTGTGCAGGGAGCCATGCCAAAGCACATGCTGAAAAATTCCAGTGATTTTGTTCAAAGCCAATGTGATCATCTCACTTGAAGGTTCAGAGACAATCACATCCTCAAAGGGGTTGAGCTTAATACTCCTCTTACTTGTTAAGCTCATTAAAACCTAAAACATCAATCCTACATGTGTCCAGAAGGTCATTGTGATATGGTTTTACTCAAATTCCCGAGGACAATTGAAACAATCCCCCCCACAAAAGGTTTCAAAGATAGCCCCAAAATGAATCTGGTACTTACCACAGCACCATGCCCCTTTTTCTTGGCTTTGGTTGAGGTTGCAGGCTCCTCATCACCATCAGATTCAACAGTCTTCCTCCCCTTTCTGGACCAAGACTCAAATTTTCTGTCATCTCCATCCTCTTCTTCATCACCTGCTTCTTCTTCCTCTTCCAGGTCTTCATCATCATCTAAACAACCAGACAATGCACATTATATTATGGTAATCCTCAGAGAAAAAACTACTGAGAAACAGCAGGTCAGCATGCCATAGACCTACCACAAAATTGGCACCAAAATGAACAGGCCAAAAGTTCTTCAACTCTTTGTACTAGTACAGTCAAAACCAGTGTGCAGAAAGAAACGCAACAAAGAACATGGAACAGCAGACAAAACCTTCTTCTCCATCTTCAATTTGAGAATCAACATCAGAATCCCCATCCTCTTCCTTGTCTGCTAATTGGTTATCATCATCATCTGTCTCCACATCTGAGATGTCACTCCCTTCTTCTTTCCAATGCCCAGTCTCTTGAGCAAAGGTGTCATCTTCAACATCGCTATCATCACCATCACTTTCACTCCCATCAGCTGCATTACTATCACCATTGTTGTAGGGCAGTGCACGTTTCCATACACCCGACTTGATATCTAAGTCTTCTTCATGCTCATCACTGTCATCATCCACCCTTGACACATTAGGTTTCAGATTGCCTTTCTTTGAGCGCAGCTGCGCAATTTTCTGATTGACTGAAGTGGTTTTTCGATTGGCATGCTCGTCAAGAACCGTGGCTGAATAGCCAGAAAACTCCCAAGGGGACTGCACCTGTGTCGCCGCAACCGCTACCTCAGAATCCACATCGAACACAAACCCCTTGTTCATCTTGTCCTGAGCTTTGAGCTCTTCTTATTCTTCCCCTGCGACACTCCGCTTACATTATTAGGAAACACCACCAAGGGCTTGAAGACAATCAATTTCAGGGAATTGCGAATACCAACACGAAGCCACCTTGGACAGAGTCTAAAGGAATGGTGCAACTCCCAGGGTGGTGAAATAGACACTGCTGCATCGAAGTTGAAACTGCAGAAGGAAGAGAAATGCGGGAAACGAACCCAATTATGATTCCATCAGCGTCCAGATCCTCCTGCAGTCTTCGTGGCAAAATCACCAGAACCGTCTCCTATCGTCTGGTTTCGTCTCTTCTTCCCAGGGCGGAGGAAAACAGAGGTTGAAAGGTTTGCAAACGCCTTTGAGAGACTGCAGAGCGCAAAACCCTAAACCTAACCCTAATTTCTGATCCCACAAATTTCGTCAAGAATGTTTAGAGAATTGTGCAATGTCTGGACTCTGGACGTTTTGTTCTAGGATCGTTGCTTCTTCCCACTCAGCCCACAAATTTCGTCAAGAATGTTTAGAGAATTGTGCAATGTCTGGACTCTGGACGTTTTGTTCTAGGATCGTCTCTTCTTCCCACTCAGAAGGAAACGGAGGTTCAAAGGTTTCAAAATGGCTTTGAGAAACGACAGAACGCCAAACCCTAAACCTAGCCCTAATTTCTGATCCCACAATTTCGCAAAGAATCCGGAAAGAATTGTGCCATGTCTGGGTTGTTTTGTTTTTACTTGGGACGTTACCAGCGGCTTGATGATCGAGCTATTACCCACAACTCCCTGCTTTGAGAGACTGCAGACCAAACCCTATTTTCCGATCCACAAGATCGACTTTGTAGAGGATTGTGCCATGTCTGGGTTGTTTGCTTTTTTGTGGAGATGAAGTTGCGAGCCCTTGATCAGAAAGCTATTACGCACTCTTTTGATGTGATGTGAGGTGAGCTTCCGGGTCATGTATGGAAAGCGGGTCATGTATGGCAAGCATGATAAGCAGATTACCTTAGCTTCTTGCATTCCACATGCTGTTGACTGATTTTGTAAGAGCAGCGGCTGCATCAAATTCAGTTGACATCATGATCCGAGGGTGGTCATGCTCATCACCGAACTTCCCAACAAGCCAGTGGTGTTTCCTTCTTGCATTCTTTCTTTGCTGATTTTAGAATCCATAAGCAATTTGTGCTTGTGTATATACCTCTATGTTTCCAAGACATCAAGGAAGATGCGTAGGTATCATTTGCTTTAGACCTTAACGCTTTTGAACTGGTTTACTGAGGGAGAAGACACCAACACTCTCTACTTGACAAAGGTAACAATCGACGCATCTAGCAGTGGTAGAAAACAAGAGAAAATACACAAAAGCATCAATTAGGAAACAACAATCGATTTCAATTTGATCCTGGGAGTCAATAAAAGGCAAAGTAGCACCATATTTGTTGTTGTGCAAGTTCATCAAGAGCTGCAAATCTACATGCATCACTAAGACAAAGTATTGCTCCTTGGCAAATCAACACAATATATCAGCATGCCTTGTGATGCAACATGTTAGCAAATTTTGTGTCACAAGGAATGCTCATCTACCCTCGTCTCCTTCGAGATGCAAGGAATGCTCATCTCATTTAAGACATAAGATGAGCATTCCTTGTATCACAAGAGAATGAGGACATGCAAATGTTTATCTATCACAAACAATACTCATGTTATGTCTTAATGCTCGTCTCAAGAGGAGATGAGCATATGAGCACTCCTTGCATTAAAAAGGGACATGGGGAGATGAGGGTTCGTTGCATCACAAGACATGCTCATATGTTGTGCAAATTTCCCAAAGTGATTGTTGAAGACGAAAAAGCTAAAACTTGCTTTTTGACATATCTTTCTCCCTCTTCAGGTTTAGTTGTAAAAGTAGTTGTAGCTTTGTTTGTTGGGAGGCTTTGTTGGTAGTCATCAAGATTGTTAGTTTTGAAGATTTGCAACTAGCTTTGCAAAATTTTCTCACCATCGATGCAATGGTAGTGCATAAGAAGCTTTTGAGAACCTCCCTTCAAAATTTTCTTCACCCATTACTAAGAAAGTGTCGCCAAATACATTGGATTTGTGTTGATGATGGAATGCCAAAACAAATGACACATTTTTCTTGTTAAAAAAATGTGGGTTGGGCATTTTATGGGTGGCACATGTGTGACAATTTAGCAAGTCATTTTCAAACATTGGAATTGTTTTGTATTCAATAATTCATGGCATCAATGACATCTTGTAACCTACCTCAATGTACATCATTGAACATAAGATTATTATGATTCCTATAATTAACAAATTATTTTTAATAAAAATTCTAGTCCCTTTTTGCTTTCACCCTTTTGTGAAGTTACAATTGTGGTAGAGCTATGCGAGTAGTTTGAATTGAAGTTTGATGTGGGCACAGCTCACAAATTTGTGACAATGCAACATTGAAGCAAAGGTGGTGTGATTTGATTCTTGGAGCAATGGATATGGCAAATAGTCAATAAGAGGATTGTCATATTATTCCAAGGCATGATGCTTGTGGACCCAAATGATAATGCAACCATGAAGGCCAAGGACTTAGCAAAGGTAATCCAAGATGTTAGTAGCAAGCAATGTACAATCCATGTTTAACAATGGCTATGTGCAAATGTGCAATGCCATAAGGTGTGCAACCCATACATTTTGGAATACCCATCCCTCAATCCATGGCACATTTGGAGCTAGTCTTGGATTTGATTGGTGGGATGTCACATAGGCCAAGGTCACCATTTTTGCACATCTCTTCATTAAGGGTGTTGATGCTGTGAAGGAGTTAGGAGGTGTAAGGTGGATTAGGAAATCTAGAAGGTGATACATTTTTCAAAATTTGATGGTTGCAATTGTTTTGGCAACTAAGGACTTGACATTCTTGGAAACCTTAGAGGAATTTTTCAACGAGGACTAACTAATGATGATAAGATTCAGACCATGTCATTCCAAATGCAAGGGAAAACTAAAGAACGATGGGTCTAGATTAAGAAAAAGCTAGTAAAGGTGATTATGTTTCAATGAGCAATACTTCAAGATTATGGCACCAAATGGAAATGGGGTTGATATTTACTTAACCTAAGAGCATATGATGATAACAAAATATAAGGTCAAGTTTGATGAACATACATCATATTTCTCATCATTGAAGGATGGATTTCTTTGTAAATGGATTAGACAAATCCATCAAATTTCAACCCAAAGCCACAAGCCTAAAACAAAGGCTAGAGCTTATCATAAGGTTATTACTTTTGAAAGCTAATGCAAGACTGTTTACAAGCTGAAAATTGTTGAAATGGGAGGTTGTTTTGGCATAGGAGACTATTTCTATCATTTGGCAATCCAAGGATTAAAGAAGGAAGGTTGGAAGAAATCAGGTCAGTTTTAAGACCCCAAGCTAGGCTAGTGCTCATATCCACCCAAGGGACATGTCTTTAGAATAAGGAACAAAAGGAGCACCAATGGAAAAGACTTATGCTATAATTGTCATCAAAAGGGGCATAGGTCATTTGATGGCCCTAAGCAAGGTCTATTTTTTCTGATTGGTAGTGGGAGGTGTGACACATGAGGTTGAAAATAAGGGTCATAAAGTTGAAGTGCCTAATGTTGGCAATGGAACAAATATGTCAATTAAAAGTTTCTACTGCAGTGGTTAGTGGGGAGATACAATCTAACCCCAATGATCTTCTATTCACCTTTCTCAAACCAAGGTGACACTTTTTCAAGTTTGGGCTAAACCCTAAACCCTAAACCCTAATAACTCCAACTTCTAATTTTTTTTATCTACCCATGTTACAAAATAGTGGGAATGTGGGAGGGGCTGGGTCAAGAAAAACAGTTTTTCAAGAAATTGTCTTTGCTTCATTGTGTGTGGATGCACTCTCTATGCAATCTTTAACCATGCATTTCTTCCTCATCCAAAGCCCATTTTTGTCCAGTTTTTTTTCCATCCAATTCAAATGGACACACCCATGAAATTTTTCTATCATTGAAGAGTGGTAGTAAGGTCAAAATCTGCAAAAGCTTGGATTTGTCAAAGCTGCCCAAAACCAAATAGCTTTCACTTTCAACAGTGGGGATTTTCCATATTTTTGCCAAATCTACTTTTTTTCACATGGAAAGATCCAGCTTGAAGTCACCTACAACTTTGCCGAGTTTGATGTCTCAAATTCTGACATTTTACATAGTTTTTAGGAAGGTTTGTATACGCTGATCCTTTTTTCAAATGGGACTGTTTTTGGTCCAATGTCGTTTAAGGATTAAATTTTGGTTAATGGGATTTGAAACTTGAAATCAGTTTGTTCTTTGATGGTGGTATTGGGACTCACCAATCATAATGCAGTAAACCCTCTTTATAATCATGCCCTTGGTGACCACTTTTTTTTTTGTGACACTAACAAATTTTGATTAAAATGTGTATAGTCCATTCCATATGAACCCTTACAAAATTGTGGCTATAGGCCAAAAAAAAATCTTACCTAAAAAATTTGTTTATGCTAGAATAAAGGTGTCAATTGTTTCAATTTTTTACATGGGTTATTCTAAGCTTTACTATGCATTATTAAACTTGAAGAAGGTTATGATTTTTGCATGTTTCAATGTGATGATTTACATTGAGTTTGGACTCTTTGACTATTAGTTTGTGTATCTTGTCAATTAGATTTTTTAAATTAAGATTTTATGTTTTCTTGACAAGTTCACATTTTTTTTTCGTCTACATTAAAAAAACAAAAAAAAAATCTTCTACTAGATTCATTGTTGTTAGTTTGCACAACTTGAAGACAAAACAACCCTAATCTTGCCAAATGAAAATACAATTTTTTAAATCTTAATATTTGCTCTAGATTTTTTTCATTATAGTCACATTTACAAAGAAAGCTTTGCAAATATTTTGTGCTACTAACAAGTGTGATAAGGACTTAAACAACGTGTGACACAAACAAGAATTGATTAAAATGAGCATGATTATGAATGGGGTTTACTCCAGTAGGATGCTTTGAGTCCATGTAGTCATCATGCAAGGAGTGAAAATTGTGATGAACTTTGAAATATGTGACAGCACACATCACAATGCCATCATGAACATGGAATCATTGATACAAATGGCTAATCAAGTTGCTTATATTGAGATTGTTCAATGAAAGGAACCATTGCCCAAAGTCCCTTTGCTTTCAAACATTAAAGTAAAAGAGGGCAGTTAGGAAAGGGCATGAATTATCTTGAGTGGGGTATCCATGAGGGAGGGCTTTGAAAACCCTATATGAACTTTGCAGGTGTCAGTGTTGTGTTCTGTGTGGTACTCACATCATTCTGGTGCAGGGTGAGACTATTTTGGCGTTTTGAACAGAGTAAACAAAACAGGACCCCATTGCCCATTAGGGTTTTAGGGGGTGTTTAACATCCTCCATCCATGTCTAGTTGAAAGCACCGAACGGCCATTTTAATATTCATGAATGAAAGACAATAGCAAAATCCTTGAAGAACTTTCTGATGCATTCCCCTAGACTAAGACTATCCTAAGAGAAGGTGGCTGACCATGCTCTGGGAGATTCTCCAATCTCTTGGGTTCATTACCGACATTCTTGGGAATTGAGGAATTAGAAACCCAAACACAAACCTCTTTAGGAAAGGCTATATTGTTTTGTAAAATTCACACATGACATTTGTATGGGTGAGACCAGTGATTTATTTAGCAATGAATTTTGCCCATTTAAATTTTTTTTTAAACTCGGGAGGAGCAACATGGTCAATGGAACCTTTTGGAAAATTTCTGAAATTTCTGCTTCAGATTTGGCTAATTCCTCTTATGGCTGCTCACCACATGAGAAAATTGCTAAAAAAACATTGGTTGAGACTTTCTATAAACAAGAACTTTCCATATTCACATACAACTTCTCTTTCATGCAAATGTTGTTATTTCATGCAAACACATCAAAAACATTTGCACAAAACACAAACCCTTGATGTGCATTTTAAACATTTTGAAAAAGAAAGCATCAAACGTTTTTTATGCACACAGAACCCAAAAAGAAACAAAGATTCGAAATTTGAAAAGTGATTTAAAATGCAACACAATTGTTTCGCACACTAAAAACAGTTTTGTGAAGAGAAGTTTTTCCCATTCCCAACGTTCGAACAGGAACAATATGATGTAGGTTGTTGTATGAACAAAACATACAAAACAGATGCCAAATTATTTAAATTGATGCAAATGAATTGGTGTGGCTATGGCTTAAAACAAACTATCCTTCTCACAGCTAAAACTCCTTCTACTGCCCATGAATTGCACTGTGAGAGAACAAGTACCTAAGGAAATTGTTGCATTGATCACACAACAGCAAATTCCTAGATGAAGAGAGAGAGTGCATTTCTCTGCATTTGCAAAGATGGCTAAAGTGGTGAGAAAACACAAAAGGGAACATGGAGTTTTCTTAGTACTCCATCTCTGCTTGTTTGTGGTGTCTTGACCTCTTTTTTTGTGTTTCTTTTCCTAGGTTGAAATTTGAGGATTTCAATAGCCTGGGTTCATCTGTGTATTGAAATATGTCACTCAGCAAGTAGTCGTAGTAAAGGCGATGCAAAGAAAATGCAGAACAGCAGGTGTGAGGAAATCCAACTTGTTTAGTTGTCGTTGTTCTCTTCAAGTTGCTGCAGCTGCCTTACACCAGCTCTCATATGTTTGAAGGTACTCCAAGCTGGTGTTGGTGCCATGATCTTCTGCCATCCATCATTCACATGTGGACTCACTTCTCCTAGAAAACTTGGAGATGTGGCCTTGACCTCATAGGTACTGTTGTGTTGCCAAGTACTGCAGCCAGCCAAGTTATCAATGTAGGCCATATTGCCAGGGTCCATCATGTCAAGTTCCATTTCCTGGGCCTGGCGTCTAGCACCCTCAGCAGCCAAGCTCTGGAAGCTACTCCATCTGGACAGATCTTGCCAAGGATGACCTGGTTGCCATTCAGTACCTTCTGGATGGAGAGTAATTGCACCTGATGCCTTGGGAGGAAGTGGTAAGCTGCAGGAAGGAATCATGACAGTTAGCAAAGAAGTTGGAACCAAATCACTCATCACTCGACTATTCTTATCTCCTTGCATTTGAGCTTGATATAATGAGCTTAGTAGAACTTGTTGGCTTAACTTGTTTGGGGAAGACCCGAATTCCATTATGTAGCGATGTTGATCTGGAAGAGGCTGGGTAGCCTGAGTTGCATATGACTGAGTAACATTCTGTGCCTGATTCTGTATGTAGATGTTGGCTCCCATGACTCTGGAATTGCCTACAAATCAAATCCAAGTTCTCAATCAGCTTCACAGGAAAGGCTGTCTCAGTGTGTACGCATACTTGCCAGAAGGAGTGGCGCTTGGGTAGCACTTGCTCCTTATGCCTGGAGATTGGATTTTCTTAAGCTCAGATCATTCAAAAAACCTGCATCATAAGTGTAGGTACCTTGCAATAAAGGATTGACCCCTAATCTCTCCCCATCACACTCTCGAATCAAATCCTGCCAGTTCTCATATGCCACTTTCACATGTTTATCCACCAGTGCCTGTGTGTCATTCCCAACATTCATCACCTGAGCATTGAGTGGTGTAAATGTAGTCTTACACAATATCAGGACCATGTGAACATTACCCAGACCTAGATAAATGCTAATTTTCTGCCTCAAAGAGTGGATGAGACTATATTCTCGTACAATGACGAAGGAAAGCATACTAATGATACAAAATTGTATGTGCTTTTGTACCTTTTTTTTTAATTCAAAGAATCAACTGCCTAAAAGAGAGGATGAGACTGTGATTCTCATAGGGTGACAAAGGAAAACATAGCATTGATGTGAAACTGTACATTTTTACCTTTTCTTTGAGATTCAAAGAATCAGCTGCCCGAAGCCCAGTTTGATCTTTGATAGCAACCAGCTGAAAAATGTTATTAAAGATGATGCTAGGACCATTGTGAGGTTGATAGGCATGTTGTTTTGACCCAAATCGACATGTCTGGGCATGCTCCACAGTGCCCTCCCACATCTTTAAGGACATTCCATTTCCAAGTACCTGCCAGCCACCACACAAGAGAAGACTTCAAACAGTGTCCCATGAAAAAAAATCTCTGGCCAAATCCAAATGACTGTCCAGAAAATACTCCACACCAAGAGCTCCAGAAATCACAATTTCCAAAGAAGAGGGGAAATGGCAGAGGATGCTGACTTGTCGCAGCTTTGTCGGCTGCATTGTGTGAAAGCGTAGGAACTGCTCAATGGTGTTAATGTTTACTTGACTCAAGCGCTTGTGGCAAGCACCATCCTTGGCAATCCTATCCAAACGCCACACCTCATCATCCAATGCAGGTGGATAGTGCTTCTTGTATACTGTCTCCACACAACAAAACTCATCACCATAAGTGTCACTCCCTTACAGAATCAAAATCCAATGAGCCTGAATCCCTGGGAACCTACAAGAAGCCTAAACAAGGTGAATGCATTCTATGTGGTAAAAGATCACATATTGGGGAGTACACTTACATTCACCACGATGGTCTTTGACAATGAAAGGGTCTGTTTTGGCCTCTTGAATACGTATGCCTTCACAGCAGCCTGCAACAGCTTTGACTCCAAGACGGAACCTGCGGCTGCGAATCCAGCTGGAGTTATCAGTAAATTGGAAGTCCCCAAGGCAACCCTCTCCTTCCTTCAGAGTGACAAAGAGCTCTCCTGTCAAGAGCGGCCGCTTTCCGTCACGCTCTTTGACTGTATGGTGCTCAAAATCAGACTGCTCCCAGTAATTCCCTTCATCTTCAGCTGCAAAGTCACCATCCAAAACAACAATCTCGAGCTTGGCATTGGCCCCTGGCCCCTCAGACACAACCTGGCTTGTATTGACATCCAGCAGCTGGACATGAATCATGGGTCCATCCTCTGCTTCCACTTTTGACCCTGTGAATAGGGTTTGGGATAGCTTATTCTTGAACTTGAGTTGCAGAATTCTTTCATTGGGACCTTGAATCCTCCTTGGAAACACCCTGCACATGACCATACATCAACAAGCAGCGTCTTATACACTGCTTCAGCTTCAACATCTAGTGCAATGGAGAAATTACAAATATGCTAGTTAATACCCGCTTTGTCAAATCTGAAGCAGGCAGAACTTTCTAGCAATAAGTTGTGTACTGATACAGAAAGCACAGAATCTTGAATCCAAGGAACTCGAATGCTGCAAGCTTACGGAGTGTCAACTCTGGCTGGCCCAAAGTTTGTGAGAGCAAAGTCGAGCTCCTCTTTTACCTGCATCAAAAACCATCTGTTATTATGGTCCTCTGATGGACAGACCTGCATCATGATCGCCCCCATAACGGAATGATCTCTTTGGCCAGATCATGCCATGACAAAAACGCATTCAAGAGGATTGGAAACAAAGAAACGAGATAGACAACCAAACTGCAGTTGAAGAAGCCTATGTTCAAAGCGTGAGGCTGACCACTTTGCGTAACAGGGTTTCCAAGTCTGGCAATAGCTTTTGCAGGCTGTCCACCTTCATTGCTTCCATAACAACGCTGCAGAAGCAGCACGCTTGTGAGGTCCCAGATCAGCAAAATTTCATATTGTACATACAGGTCTAGAGAGCAGATTTGGAAGGAGAAATATCAGCAACAAAACTCCGAGAAATGATACGATAAAGATATACAGGATGTTATTTGCTTGATCGAATGAAGACATTTTAGGAAAAAATATGAACAGCGATGTTTTATCCTTGGCTTTCACAGAGATTGAATGATCATCTTCAAGGGAAGCTTGATCCACTACAACACAAGAAGCAAGACACGAAGCAGCCTACGGGAGCAATGCGATGATACTCGACTAAGCAGGAAAAGAAACCGAACTGAGGAAATTCGAACAAGCTGCCGCGTTTAAGCATTTGGCGGCTCGTCTATAAGGCTCTCGCTGCATTGCAGTACCGAGATCGAAAAACTACCGACAGCCTGCTTACTGCACACTGCCGGCGAGACCTGCTTCCGTGACGACGGAGATGAGTGAGATCATGAAAATGGGAAAGAATAGTACCTGAAGAGAGTGAAGCGAGGGCGCTTTCCGTCTGGAATACTGCTGCCTCCTTTTATTACATCCTGGCAGAGAGTACGCTTCTCGCTTGGCGTGGCTTCTTGTCGATCGAGTTTCAGTGAGCCGGCCATGAAGCTGCTGTTATGCAGAAATGCTTGTAACTAAGATGTCGATTCTCGCGTCCGTTTCAGGAGTCTCAGAAAATGGAATCAGAGGCGAAATCTTGCAACGAGCTAATTCTTCGATTCTATCTGCGATTGTTTCAGACCTTAGCTAGCGAATATGCTAAGCTTGAGAAATTACTCCTTTGAGGAGCTTATGAACATGAGCATCCTCTAAGAGCATAGCTATCTGTTGCAAAAAAGAAAAAGAGGCTGTTGCAGGATAGACGCGATAGAGGAGAATTGCACCAGTGAGGAACACACGCGCACAGCGGCAAAGCGCCTGTTACCTGAGAACGCGAAGAAACAAACACACAGGTCAGAAAGACTCTACAACCTACACACAACGAAGAATCGCGGAGTTCAAGAAGTGCTAAGAGACAAGGTTGACAACGCTTATTAGAACGACAAAGAGAATACTGAAAACTAGTAATATACCAGCAGAAGCACGACGTTGCGATCAGAGTGCAGTCCGATCAAAACGCAACAAAAGAAACGTGTACAGAACGAGACTTATAAGAGACGAATAGAGATCATCACAATTGGAAACACAGTCTTGGAACAAGAATACAATAACGAGTAACAAGAGCGAAACTCCATTTCACAAAGAAAAACTCGAATTAGCAGATCAGAAGTTCATAATTAGAGACTTACAAATACTCCTTGGTGCACCAAAGTCGTCCGGTAGCAACAGTAGAACCACTCTCCAGAGTGTCGATTCAAGGTAATTATCTCCGCCGGCTCTTAGATTACAGGTCCGTTTTTACAACAGCGCTGCATCGGAACAGCTGATCGGCACTGGTCTGCAACCGGAGAAGCTAGAAATGTAAGCCAAGACACCAATATTTTGAAGTTCTCTTGATAACGATCGGTACAGAAAGATTATTACCGACGTCTGATCTGCCGATCCTTCCAATTGATGCAGCGCTTGTCAGGCGCAAAAAATCCGCGTTCCGAGCACACAGGAAACCGGCCGATGTGCTTCAATAGTTTGTAAACTTGTGTAGTTGGAGATCGATAGCTCAAGCGAAGCACAAGTAATCCGCGCGCCAACAAACGACAACGAGCGACGGCAGCGAGCGTGCACTCCAGAAGCGAGCGAGCGAGCGAGAGAGAGAGGAAAATGGCAGTGGCCGGAAAACGAGAGAGAAGACATCAAGGAATTATATACTGTCAATGGGACTCCACATGGATGAAATTCTTCTTCCCTCTCTTCATCTACGACTCATCCTAGTTTCATTCGTCTGTGGACTGTCGGTAAATCTTTTGTTATTCTCATAGATCGCCCGAAGTGAAGAACGAATGGCAATATTGACGAATAGTATGACGCCACGTTGTCAACTCTAGAGTAGGCTGTCGGAGGCTAGCGGGGTGGGGGTGAAGGGCTACTTAACTGTGACCGCGGTTTTTACCACTTTCTATCTTCGGAGTCAGAAGGGTAAAAAACACTGTACGACGTTTTACAAACCGCCTAAACGTGATATTTTACTGGTCAGTCATTTCTATAAGTAGGCTGTCGGAGGCTAGCGGGGTGGGGGTGGAGGGCTACTTAACTGTGACCGCGGTTTTTACCACTTTCTATCTTCGGAGTCAGAAGGGTAAAAAACACTGTACGACGTTTTACAAACCGCCTAAACGTGATATTTTACTGGTCAGTCATTTCTATAGAATTTTCACGCGCTTTCTGGATTAAACAATAATAAATTTACAACCGTGGCCCAATTATTATTATTATTATTTTCAATTTTGTGATGTTGCTCAAGTGGCAATCATCCATAAGTATATTGAACCAAAAACAATTATTTTCAAAATATGAAAGTAGAAAATCTTAAGAATCCTTTTGTATTGTAGGCAAATTGTGACAAATTCGGGAAT
>Ga0209208_10003167_pt1 | contig 23680 bp, 17 predicted proteins | sample S1TSphfallax_3_FD_187694 | JGI IMG/M metagenome (GOLD analysis project Ga0209208, IMG submission 187694) | Host-associated microbial communities from peat moss isolated from Minnesota, USA - S1T2_Fd - Sphagnum fallax MG (SPAdes) (version 2) | ecosystem: Host-associated > Plants > Peat moss >...
TGTGATACCCATTTGGTATAAGGGATTTTTCTTAAAAAAGTGAACCATATTACTGGGCTTGGTAAAGCTCCTCGCACTACCACTGCAAAAGGGCTTTAAAGAGAATAAAAACATGCTTTTTTTTTTCTATCTCTCTCTCTCTCTCTCTCTCTCTCTCTCTATTTTAAAATTCCATGGGTGAAGCCCTCATCAATGGGCTTTAGCAGAATGGGGTCATTAGCTCTGCCTCACACAGATTTTTATTCCAATAAAGCCATGAGGCCCCATACATAATTATAGGAACCTATACATAAAAACTCATTTAGCTAGACCAAGGGGAAAGGCTCCATAAGTATGGGGTCCTATATGAACCCATTTACCTGGACCGAAGGGAAAGGCTACATAATTATGGGGACCTATATAATAAACCCATAGAGCTTCACCAAAGGGAAAAGCTACAAAATTATGGAGACCTATATATACCCATTAACCTAGACCAAATGGAAATGCCCCACAATTATAGGGACGTATATGAACCCTTATAGCTTGACCACAAGGAGGGCTAAATAATTATGGGGACCTATAATAACCCATTTATAGCTATGTAGGCAATATTCTATTTTGGGTTGACAATGGAATTCATAAATATAGGCAACCCAGCCTGTAAAGCTCTCAGCAAAGCAAATACACATTGATGTGTAAATACACAATTATACACATTAGTAATAAGAAGTTGAGGGTCTACAAAACTGTCAGAGAAGTAGTAGTAGTAGTAGTAGTAATAAGTGACAATGACAGAGATTTGTATGATTCTAGTTTAGCTTTCTCCTATTTTGGGATTCCATGTGAATTCACATTCAATTTCATGTTAACCTGACAGACTTGATTGCAAGAGCACGTTAAAAGCAAGGGAGGGGGTGGGTCTGAATGGGGAACCAGTATGGCTAACTAAAATATAACTAAACTAATAATAGCGCTACGGACCAGACTTCATCTTAATCCAAAGGACAATGCCTTCCTCCTCTGCAGCCTGCTGTAATAAACAGTTTGCTGCTCAGTGCTGAGTTATTATTGAGAAACTAGCAGGCAGGCAGCATGTACTGATTCTGTATTATATTGTATGTATAATTGTATGTATAATTGTATGTATATTGTTTGTATACCGTTACTTTCAAAGGGCTAAAGACCCGGGCCCTCTATGACCGATTCTGCCAGTGCACCTCACTAGGCCTGACAGAATCGGCAACTCCCCCAGCCTGGCAGATTCGGCCGTATATGCGCCCCCCCGCCTCCCCCCCTTCCCCCCCCAAATCCCTTCCCCATTTGTCTAGTTACATAACAAGTCTTAGGGTTTTTTTTTGGGTGCGAATTATTGCATTGTTGTGAAAAAATAGAAAAAAATCTGTCACATAATGTTGTACAAGTAATTAATTAATTATCAAAATTCCATGTTGAAATTTTTTGAATGCTCTTGAATATTCCAAAAGATTTTTTTTTTATTCGTTCACAAGTTTTTGTCTTTGAAATTTCTTTTAAAGCAATTTATATCAATAATGTAATTAGTATCACAGCTGCCAAGGTACTATGGTATTATTCCCTTCTTTTTTTTAAAAATAGATCACCAGATTTAGGAAAAACAATTTGAGAAAATTTTCATTGTAGTTTGGGAGAAACTTGCTCTGACTTTAAAACTGCCAAAAACTTGTTACCATTTTATGCTAAAACGTCCTTGGGATACCAACTAGGTAAATGATGCTCTGTGCATCAAATGGATTAAAAAAGAGCACTGAGAAGGAATTTGTAAGGCCACTTTTTCCAGCAGCAAAGTGAAGTAAGAAATTCAGAATTATCATCTGATAATTGGTTCAATCAGGCTACTGTTTTTTGGATATTTAAAATGATAAAATAATGTATGCAGTCAAGGTGAAAACTATTTTCCTTGGTAGTTATCTTGCTGTCCCCACTCTCTAAGTGGGCTTATTATTTGTGGAAATACACACTAGGTGTACCTAGCTCAACCCATCTTTTTTTGGGTGTTCTAGGCTTTTCTTGTTTAGCATCATTCCTTGATTTAGTTCTGGGCTTTTCTTTGTTACTAGTACTAGTGTGGCCTGTGCCGTTGGCCCAAAGTGTTACCACGTTCTCAACTGAATTTTCCTTCCAAAACCTGGTTTTTTGGAATTTATTTGAATTTTCAGAGGCAGAAATTACTTTTAAATCAATAGCTCCCACATTCTGAATCCAAATCTTTCCAAATAAATTCCATTAGATCTTGGTCATCAAGATCTTTTCAACAACACCAAAGTCACATTCCAATTCTTCAGAAACTTTTAGATACAGTTTAATTTTTTTTTAGTGAAGAAATCATTCAATACGCAAGAACTTTTGCACTGCAAGTCCAAACGCAGCGGAATCAAGCCCATGCACCCCTCCTCATCAAGAGCTTTCCAAAGACACCAAGAATACAATCTGAAGCATCCCCCATCAGTGGGTCTCATAACTACAAAAACAAACTACCTTCCTTCATAGATAGATGATAGCATGACTCAGTTGAAGGACTGAGGTGCAATGCCTTTAGGACATGTAATAAGACTGAGGATACTCTAACCCCTGGTTCCACACATAAATGGAATCAAGAATACATTTAACCTGAACTGGAACCTGCGGTCAACTGATCACCTCCAATTAGTCCTCGACTCTAGATCTTTTTTCAAAAAACTTTCTGTCTAAAAAATCTAGTTTCTGGCTCCAGTTCTGGTTCAGGCTCCTCACATAAATAATTAGGTTTGGTTCTTAAAATAAAGTAGTTTTGTTCCACTTCGGTCTTTACCAATCCAGACTGGAACTGGTGGTTCTAACCCACCAAACCTGGCAACTGCCCAACACTGATTAAAATCTCTTACAATTTTTGTGTTCTAACTAGAGGACACGGTATCGTGTGCAATTATTCCTAACCCCTCAAGCGGGTGTTCTGTTTTCAGAGCGGGCTTTACAAAAACTGTATAGCCCTCACTTTTTGGAAGTTGCATCGATTTTTTCATCATGTAAAGCCCGTGTGTATGACTATTACCAAAAGTGGGCTTGCACTCACTCAGCTCTTGCCTTACATGTCCTGATTTCAATAATGGCATCACCCCTCCGACTTTTAACCCTACACATAATTTGAGAGACACCTTACAGTGTTGAAAGGTGCTTTGGAGGCTAGGAAGAAGATGATGCTTTGGTAAGGGTACCTGTGAACACAAAAGAAATTTTAAGTGAGGTTTTTGCGGGCATGTAAGCATTGCTTCTGTTGGGAATGTGAACGTTGGGCTTAAGGATTCCTTTTGTTGGGTGAAGGTTTATTGTTCCTAGCGTGTGAGTGTACCTCTTCCTTGACATGTTGTGGTTGTCATTAGTGGTTTTTTCCTTAATGACTTGAAGGACCAAAGTTGTGTAACCTGCAATTTTATTCTATTTTCCTTTTGATTGTTTGGTGTAGATGTGGTGAAAGAATGAGAATGTTATGATAGCAACGGTAATCATGTTCATTGGGTGGGATATGATGTGTCATATTAGTGTCTAGACGTGTGTGTGGCTATCATGAGGTTTGTACATTGTTTTGCCAATCATTTGTATAGTTGGGTATGAGAGACAGCATATGAGGAGGGCCTAATTAAGGATAGCACAATTGAGTGCAAGGTTGGTGACTGTGTTCTAACTTCTTATTGTGGCTACCATGTATTGTGCATGCATAAAATCTTTGTGTTTGAGTTATTTTTGTATTATAGGCATAGAGTGTTTTCTAGGAAAGATAGTAAGCTTTGAACTTGCATATTAGTTTATATCAAACAAAATTGGTGTGAACTTGATGACCAAAAAAGGAGTGTGATGAAAAAATGTGCATAGGGTTGTTTCTTGTCAACTTGGTTTGATTTGTGTTCCTATTTTTGATTGTTTGTGTTTACACTTTGCATCATACCAAGGGGAACTCACCTTGTCAATTGTGAACTTACATACACAATAAATTAACTAGAATTTTATAAAATTTTATATATAACATAGGTCATAATATTAAACAATTTCATATCAGTGCGAATGAAATGTTCAAGTTTTGGACTTGAACAATGTGAAAATTATCCATTTTGTAAGATTTGTTTGCAATAGAATAACAATTTGAAAATTTCCCATAGATATAATGTATGATGTCTTATGAAATATGAGTGTGAATCATTTACAATAATCATATTGTAACTATATATATATATATATATATGTTTGTTTTATATTTTGCAAGTTATGTACAAGAGAATGATCTACCATGAGACTTTTCCTCGAATTGAGGCATCTATCATAAGGTTGGCAAGTTGAATGCATGTTGTCAAAAGTTGCAAAAAAGGTCTAAAGGTATACCCTTCAAATTTCCTTGCATTAAAAACATCCAATTTTATTTTTTATTAACTCAATTGAAATGTGAAACAAAGAGCAATAAAGATAGAAAATAAAAAGAGGTACCTTTCAAATTATCAAAGGTATTTTGATAAACTAATGCAAGATCTTGAAGCAAACTGGTGTTGTTGTGTGTATGGTTTAAGAAATACACTACGTGTAAATGTAATTGACTTAAAAGAAATTTATTTATACTTCGGGTAAGTGTAAGTGTAAATGTACAAGGTGGGTGTGTAAGTGTAATGTAAACCCCATGTAACTAATTTTAAGCCACGTAAAAATAATGCAACTATAAGTGTAAAAGTTTTTACACTTACATTGTTTTTGCACATCATGTAAAAACCTTGTAAAAAGAAAAAAAACCAAGAAATGAAACAAAGACATGCCATAACATGCAAACATTGATTTCATTCACATGAAGGGTTTAAAACATGCATTTCTAATGTCCAATTTGATCATTAATTGACATTAGAAAATGGCAATAGGGGCATAGGAATTTATTAAAAATTAAAGAAGTATCATGAGCATCATGAACAAAACATTACCAAAATCATGAATACATGTCTTAATTTTGCACACACTCCTCTACATGATTTTCAACCTCATTGGAAAACTTAGCATCCATCACATCTAATATGTCCTCATCCTCACCAAATCCATGCACCTTTTTAGGTTCTCCCTTATGATCAACACAAATAGTGAGATCATCTAGCCAATTTTTAATTAAAAGAACTAGGATATCCAAGTTATTCAAACCACGTCAACATCAACAAATGGTTATGAGAATCCTTGAAATATAAAAGATTATCTTTTTTTTATTGGACTACCCAATATTGCTTTAAAAAAATTTAGCTAAATAAGCAATTGTTGAAAATTGCCCTCCATGTTTTGACCACCAAACAAAAAGGTTTTTGCTTTTTCCAATGGCACATCAAATGTGTGAAAACATGACAAAGCTTGTCAAACATGCACTCACAAACATAATCCCCAAATAATTTAGCTTGAAGTTTCCAAATGTAATAAAACAATTTGATTCACAATGTCTTTCAAATAAGTAAAAGAAACAACACTTACTTGTTCAAAACAAGTTGCATCTTTGAACACTCCCACTCCATAAACATCATTAGTATTATGCACAATTTCTTGCACAACACTTTAAGAAGCACTCAACCATCTATGTAATTTTTTGTACAAGGTCTTGAAGGTTTGGAGGAGGAACTAACTATCATATGCAACAACAATTTCAATTGTAAAAAAGTGGCCAACATAATCTCCCATTAAACTTAAGTCCTTAAAGCAAGGATCGAACATAAGAGCAACCATATTGTGAACTTTAAATAACTTGAAACAATCTACGAAATCAAGGAAAGGCCTCAAAACAATATCTACTTGCTTTTGCATGTTAGTAGGTCAAGTGTTTAACCTTGGTGCACATGTCCATCTCCTTTACATCATAATTTTTTTGCTTACAACTCCAATCTTTCCTTGGAAATTTTCACATACAACTTGATTGCTAAAAAAAGAACATCTAATAATAACCAATATCCATGGTGTTAATTAACCACACGTGTTGTCACAACATGGGAAAATGCATCACAAATGGCCTCAGCACTTACCTTAATTTGTGCAAAAAAATCCTATTAGCTAAGCTTTTATTTGATTATTGTAGCACATGATAACTATAGCTTGATAAGCTAAACATTGTTAAAACATTGCAACCTTGGATGCAAAATGTCTTCACCATTTAATTGCCAATTTGTGTTCAAGCAAACCAAATTTTAAACATGTTCACCTCCACTTTTGCCCTCTTGCATACAATGCATAATGAAAAACAAGGATTAATTTTATTATACATTTCACAACCCACAAATCATGTTTGCATTACAAAAATCAAGATTATCAACATACAACATTTTATTTTTATTGGCGATGTGATGCAAGATTGGAAGGTTGTTTACATATATTTCACATTAATTAATGTCAAGTCTTTGGAAATTTTATCATCATTTGTTGCATATTGAGTTGCCTTGTTCATGGCATGTCCAAAACATGCACCATCAAAAGGAATGGGCAAACTTAATGCCTCACATGAAATTACCAACTTTAGTGTTGTGGTCATGTTCATTAAATTAATTCCCTCATCTTCCACATAACACAAAATCTTGGAAATGAGTGCAAACATTTTAAGCATGGCCTTCAATTACCTTGCCAACCTTTGCCAATAGTGTCATTAGCCTCAAAAAGGCCTATTGTAACATGTTATAACTGCCAATTTGTAGTAGAAAGTTTATGACAAAACTAAAAGTATCTTGCTAGCCTCTATTCATCCACAAATCAAATGTAGTTGTAGTTGTAGGTGTGGCATCAAATTGAAGTTGCATGTGCAAATCTAAACAATGTGCCACCATGGCTAAAAGGATATCTTTAAACAATGTCCTTTGAAAAGGAAAAAGCAATTTGGGATCGAACTTCAAAGTCATCCTTCGCATCCACACATTCTCACATGTGTTTAAGGGGAAAAACCACGCAATCATGAACAACACCAAGTGTTCCAATTTTTTTTTTAAAAACTTCATTGTGCTTCTTGTAAGGAATGTTGTTACCAAAAAAAGTAAAAAATGCACCTAGTGTTATTTTTGGACATTTCTTGGTTGGTTATTGGAACTAATTGCCTTCCTCACTACCTTTTAAAATTCCATCATTAACATAAGCAAATTTTGAAAGGTTTGTAAATAGAAGCTCATGATGTTCAATTTTGACATGTTTTGTTTCATAAAACTTGTCCCAAATAACTTGTATGTAATGACCCCCTTCTTCCCCTTTGTTTTCTTCCCAATCAATCCAAGAAGGACAACTTATGACTCCAAGTGACCCAAAACTTGGCTTGCTTTTGTAAAATCATTAGATTTTCTACTTGATCTTTAGGAAAAGAATTGGGAATGTTCATGCTAACTCTAGAGGATGAAGATGCTTAAACTATAGGCTTAATATTTAAAGGCTCAACAAATTCACATCATTTCTAGTTGGGAGATGAAAAACATCTTCCTCATTCAACAATGAGCTTGAAATATATGTAGTTGCCATAGCCTACACATTACAAATGGGATGGGATCACAATCCTACAATTGATTCAACACTCAAAAAATTTGTTGATTGAATAATTTAAAAAATTGCCTAAAAATGAAAAAATTATTTGTGTCAAAAGTGTTGTAGGTGTTGTTATAGGAGAATCAAAGGACTATTGGTGTTGCTGATTTTGTTATAGGAAAATTATAAAACTATGGTGTTGTAGGAAGTGAATTAAAGGACTATTATTGTTGTTGGTGTATTGCAATAAAATTGAAGGACTCTTGGAGGATTCTTGGTGTGCTAAGGATTGGGGAACAATTGGGAAATACTAAATGCTAACCATTAGTGTTATTGGGGTGTTATGTGCTGGTGTTTCATTATTGTTCCACCTTGCATAGGCAAAGACCACAAATATGAGCAAGACCACATTATAAAAAAAATAAAACCATTAAATGAACAAAACATCATGAACCAAAAAAAAAACAAAGAACACAATATCATGACTAGCAAAGACCAAGAATAACAATAGGTGAACTAATTCACCTAAAAGAAGTTCAAGAAGTGTTATTAGATATCTTATTTCCTCCTTTTGTTTTTTGTTGTTACACTTACACACAATGAGACCACAAAATTTGAGAGTAAGACTACATTGAATGGTAACAATAATAAACATTTTTGAAGACCACAAACAACATAAATGAAAATGAAACCCTACACACGAAACCACAACCAAGAGTCTAAAGAAAGCAAGCTCACCTAAAAGAAGATGATGAAGACATGCATTTCCCTCCCAAGTGCTCTTTGCTCCTTGATGTTCCACCCTGCACAACAAAAGATTACAAATAAGAGCAAAGTTGTCTTAGAAAATTGCAAATAGGAGCAAAGTCGTAAACAAGAATGTGAACAACACAAATATGAGTGCAAATAAAAGCCATGGCATGAACAAGAGCATGAACAAAACACAAACATGAGCAAAATCACAAACAAAAACATGATTATGAACAAAAATGTAAATGGGAGCAATATCACAAATAAGAACAAGACCACCCATAGAACAATAAGACTGACAAGACTAACGATGAACCATGAAGGTGAGCTTGTTCCCCCAAAACTTGAAGAAGATGGCGATGTTGAACTCCAAGCGTGTTCAGTTCCTTGTTCCTACAAACCAAAAGACCACAAATAAGAGCAAGATTGCCTTCACAAGACCACAAACAAGAGTAAGACCACACTAGAAGACAACCATGTGTACATGTCCATAAACCTCAAGAAGAAAATTCTAACCATGGACCACAAAGGTGAGCTTGCTCACCTAAAGTTGGAAGCAAATGGCATTGATGAACTCTAGGAAGCTTTCTTAGGGTGCAAACGGGATATCATGAGCCACATTTGCCCCCTTGGGTGACTATTTATTAGGTGTTTATTTGGAAATATTTTTAACAAAAGTGTTTTTTTAAATCTTTAAAAATTTTAAAAATTTTCATCACACTATTATGTTATGGTTTACATAAAAAATTTGCTAAAAATATGTCATTATAAAAAAATTCAAGTACATTTATAAGTCCTCTTACTATTTAAAAGCACTAGTTATAATGTTTTCAAAATGTTTTTGGGTATTTTTCATTCATTAAATTGATTTCAAAATTTTTAATTATATATATATATACATTGAAAATAACATTATGTGAAAGCAATTCCATTTGGAGTTCTTTATTCTTTTCTAAAATGTTTAGATGCATAAAACTAAACATTGATTACAACTGCTTGTGTACACGTTAGTGTGATTACACCCCTTAACCAATGTTTATTTTGACTTCCCTCATGTTCCACCTTGTAAACAAAAAAACCATGAATAGGAACGAAACCCCCCCACAACACCACAAACAAGAGCAATATCACATTAGAAAATAACTATCTAGTGTCCACAAAATTGAAGAAAAAAATACCAACCACAAACCATGAGGTGAGGTTACTCACCGAAAATTTGAAAAGGACTATGGCAATGAGCTCCAAAAACCTCCTCCCTACCCACCAACCAACAACAAACAAAACCAATGCCACATTGGCAAAACAAAAAACCTTCACCAAACTTTATAGAAAATTGCAAATCTTGTGAAACACATGAAATTAACCAATAACTAACAACCAAAAGACCACAAACAAAAGCACCAAGTTCACAACAATGAACTTGCACACCTAAATAGGAAAAAAAACCTTGGCGATGGTGCAATGCTCACCTAAAGGCAATGAAGAATGCAAAGGAAGCATGTGACAACGGCACACATAACAACTTCACAAGTCTTGGTTGTCACGAAAAAAACTAGAAACCTTTGTTTTGTTTTACATGGTAATAAAAGACTTCAAAATAGATATACGATGCCATATAAATGTATTTTTCAAAAAACATGTACTATCACCATCTAAGTGTAAGTGTGAATGAAAAAAATTATATGGTGAATAAATATAATAACATTTATTTTTTAATGTGTAAGTGTGAATGGCCATATATATGATTGTTTTAAATGCCATATATATAATGGTTATTTACACTTGCACGCAAAACATTAGATAGGACCCATGCCAATTTTTTCTTTGAAACATGATTCTCAAAATACATGAGAAAATATTTGACAATAAACAATTTGGACCAATAAGTTGTAATTTAGGACATAAACACATTTTTATTATAATACTTAGATTTTGCGCTTTTCTACATTACTAGTGATGATCAATTGAAGGTTTGAACATTAATATATTTTCATTTGTTCCTTGAATCTTACATTATCAAAACAAAATTCCATATGAATTTTCCCTAAAATCCTTTCCACTTTCATTAATTTGAAAACATGAAGTTCAATCTTCACCAATTTTGAACATTTTAAAATACGTTTTTATTCAATATGGTTTTTTGCATTCAAATATGTGTTGGGATTGTTTGGGAGGACAAAAAAAGGTTCAATTTTCATAAGTGACAATTGACATGTGAGGATATGAAAAGGTTTCCACATGTTTAAAAACATTTTCCACACAAAACTATTATTTGAAAGGATGACTTATGAAACCTAAAGTTAGTCTACCTAAACTAAGTTCAACATACCATCATCCCAATAATGAAAAGATATGTTTTCTCCAAAAGTAATGTCTTGTTGAAAATTACAAGCTAATCTCTCACAGTATCCTAAATTTGCAAAACAAGACCTCCCCAAGATTGTACCAATTTGTAGGGTGTGTAGCAAATTCTTCTAAAATATCTCATTTTAATCATTTGTGCATTTCACATAGATGGCCTTTTGGTTGTTTTCCTTTATTTTAATGATTGTCTTTCCTCCAAAATAAAACCTTTGGCAATCTATAAACTTTGGGGCATGAAGGGGCAAAGACCTTGATCCTACCTCATTTATGCTTCAATGTTGTTCTTATTTTCTTCTATATATTTTTCTTTTTAAAATGAAGTTAGGTATGTGTGGCAAGCCATGCAACAAGTTTATCAAGTAGAATAACATGAATGTGTGAAAACTAATTAATTTCAAGTTAACTTGATCATGTCATGTGTTGTAGCTTGGTATAATTGGTGGATTCAAAGGTTATTTAGGTGGCATGTTGACTTTAATATATGGAAAATTTCCAATGTTTTATTTTGAAAATTGAAAGATGGAATTATCTTGTTTATTTTTTAATTGTGCAAATGTTATTTTTTTCCAAAGCCCATGTATGCATTATATAATAAAATTGTTCATTTTAGTGTGAACACCACATATGTGGGCTACTAATGAGATAAGGAGATGGTTGGATGGCAAAGGTCATGATTTGCTTGAGTGTCCAACTTTTTACATGTATTTGCAATCTTTCAATATTTTCAAATGCCAAAAAAGAATTACACATTTCCACCAACCTTCTCACTTAAACATATGAATTACACAATTTTCTATGTGTTAAGATTTTCAAACATTCAAACCATATGACATGTGACATTAGTGTACCCACTTTAGGTTCAATATATGAAAATTATTGATATTTTATGATAAGAAGTCATATTTTATGGATATTTAAAAAGTTGGGACCCTTTTATAAACCATATGACTACAACTTTAAGAGGATTAATTTTAAACATAAAAATATAGGTGGCACCAGTATACCTCCTTCTTAACACCTTCAAAATTGGTTTCATACCATATCTTATTAAAATAAGGTATTTTTTTTATGTGGACAATTTTCAATAGTTTCAAAAGGATCCAAATACACAAGTTTGCATAGTCATTATTAATGGATGGGTCAAAACTTGTAACTAGGAGCTAAAGGGATTACTCTGAAAAAGGAATGCATTTTTTTTTCCCAAAAAAAACTTTTAAATGCAAATGAAATTTTTAACAAAATCTTTGTAACTTGCATTAAAAAATATTTAAATGTTCCCCAATGCATCATTTTTTAATATTAATCATTGTTGAATAAATATGAATTTTTAAAAGTGTGTAGATTATTTACAAATTTAATGTTTCATTTTGAAAAATGATCAAAAATTTAAGTCATCACCAAAAATTAAAATTTCACATTCTTTAGTTTTATTATACTTTAAGTTATAACGTTTTTTCATACATCATGTACATTTATATGTGGTAGAGGACTCTTGAAGTTCAAAAATTCTAAAACAATTTTGAAACATTCTTTGAATTTTTAAAGTTTTAGAATTCCATATTTTTAAAAGTATGAGTGTTTTGTGAGTGTGGCTAATATGTTTTTATCATCTATATTTTTTCAATGAATTTTTTTATATTATATGAATCCTTTTGATAGTTCTTTGCAAAATTGACTCCATCTGATGCAATAGGTGTACATTTTCAAAAGTATTAAACTAAAACCAAAACTTAAAATTGGATCAAATAAATTTTTACTCTAAGTTCCTTGACATTCATATAAGGAAAAATGACTAACTTGCCATGATTACTATGGTTTTAAATGGTAATAGAAAAAAATGATTGATTTTGATTGATTATGTTTAACATTCAACGCCCTTTTTGGTTCATTGTTATGTGTTTTGACCTTGATGGGCCTAAAAATTGGTAAAAGGATGCATCTAATGGATATTGATGTTCTATTAACAAGTCATCATTTATTGCAAAAATCCTCTTTGGATGTTAACTACTAATGTTCTGGCAAAAACTTGAAAAACAAAACTAATACTAACCTTTCCCACACCAAAAAGTAATTTGTGTATTTTCTATTTGGAATATTGGCATTGAAAGAATGTGAGTGATAATTAGTTATATATATGTGTTTTAATGCTTTGATTCTTGTTTAATGTTTCTATAAATTGAACTTATAATGCTTTGATTGTTGTTTAATGTATGTATCAATTGAACTTCTAGTGTTTTGATTATTATTTGGTGTTTATATTAATTGAATTTCCAGTACATGTAATTGTAATTTAAAGGATGTAATAAAAGAGTTTAGTAGGTGAGACTTGGATGAAAATACTTAGTAAAGTGGACTTTGTGCCATGGGAAGGTAAATTAAGTTTATGACGTTTTGTGCTAATCTTCTAATTTCAAAGATGGAAAATGGTATTCCACAAACATTTTTTTATTTGGGGCCTATATATTGTTTGGAATATTGTACTCATGATTGCAAGGATGCCAAAAAAAAATTACAATAACTAACTTTACTTAATTCTTGATGAGATTTTGTAAAAGGTTCAAAATGAATTATAAGACATTAGAATTATATGTAAAATAAAGGGAACTTGTCACCAAATGCCATAGTTTTCCCATAAAGGGTGTAATCATACTAACATGTACCATTAATAGTCATAACCACCACTTTATTTTTTTTGAATTTTGGATTGTAAATATATATATATATATAGTTTTTTTATAAAATTTTATTGTGAATAAATTATGTACATATCATAAAAATTTGGAATCAATTAATGAGTAAAAATGATATAATTTTCATTAATAAAGACTTATAACCATCATTTAAAAGAAATTTAAACAATAAAAACACAAATTGAAAAGAAAAATTATGACATCTTTTGAGATTATTTTTAATATACACCTTAACATAATAGTATTAAGAAATTTTTAAATATTTTAAATGTTTTTTGAAAGATGTATAAAAAATGATTTAAATAACTTTTTCAAAAAAATAATGAAAAAGCAATGGCCTAAGGTGACGCATTCCCAAGCTCCTTGATAGATTCAAATGTGAGTTTGAGGTGAAAATAATAGAAGAGCAAGGAGTTGGGGGACACACTCCCTGGTTCACAACACTTTGAGGGGGTAGAGGGGCGTGCTGGAGCTCCGAGATGGGATTAGGAAAAATGACAAGCATTTAATCACTCACACAGATTTGCACAAAACCAAACAACAAGTTGGTTAATGTATAGTTGGAACACTTTTGGTGCTAGGACAAGCCACGGGCAAGTTCGGACTCATAAGATTCACCACGGCCCAAACTTGGGGAAAGTCACCACCTTCCCCCCTTATAATATACTATGTGCCTCTCCACGAGACCCACATCCAAATGATATTTTGTCTCAAGACTCCCAAATGGGAATTATGAAATTCCCAAAGTTGGGACTTGTGGAGAGTTATTAAAGTCCCAAATTTGGGGCCGTATAGCTTTGTGTGCAAACCTTGGATTGAGATGAGGTCTAAAGCAAAATTGTACCCCTCATTGAAAGCTTTCCAACGGTATGTCTCACGCCACATGCACATGAGGAAATCATAGTGATTTTTGACTTTTAGTGGTCGGGAGTCAAATTGCCAATTTTACTCCCAGCCCTTCTTTTGGCCATAACTTGTGTTTTAGATGTCCAAATGGGTCATGCAAATAGGTCATTCCTTCAAATTTTCCTACACTCCTAGGAGCATGTAGCCTGACTCCCGGGCTTCCCTTTTGGCCCACAACCTTGCAAGCCCTTGCTTTGGTCGTGAGCCCAAGGCTAGGGTTGCGACAATTATGGTGGTGGAGTAATAACATGCTTTAACATTTGGCAAAGGATAAAAAAATATGAAACACATAACTAATGATAAAAACTTCAAAACCAAAGAAATGAACAATGATGAAACAAAAGAAGTGAAAGATAAACTCTTATGAATGGAGCAAGAAAATGCACGCAAATGGTGAAAATCCCTAATTTTGAAGGTGTAGATGTTAAAGCCTTGGCAATGAACATAGAGTTCTTGCAACAAGTAGCTAGCAAAATTAATGAAAGCCTTACAATTTTGCAAATGCACTAACTATCTATAGTTGGCAAATAGATGAAACTTAGCAACTTGTTTAATTTTAAGTATTTTTTAAAAATGAAGTTTCGTAGGGCCTTAATTAATTTCATTTGTAGGCTACATTTTGTTAGTGAAAAAAAAGATGATATGGACATATCCAACATTGGTGAGATTTGATTGTTCACATGATTATTATATAAGAACAACAAAATTTCCTAGATCTTTCCATGGAGGCAACTACTATCCTTTAACACATACATGATTCCCAATTAACAATGATAATACACATAGGCTAATAGTGGACAAAATGCCATTTGATATGGGCCTTGTGTAGAGGCATAAAATATATTATAAAGGGGAAGGTGGTGACTTCCCCCAAGTTTGGGCCGTGGTGAGTCTTGTGAGTCCGAACTTGCCCGTGGCTCGTCCTAGCATCAAAAGTGTTCTAACTTGCATTAACCAACTTGTTGTTTGGTTTTGTGCAGGTCTGTGTGAGTGATTAAGTGCTTGTCATTTTTCCTAGTCCCATACCGAAGCTCCAACACGCCCTTCTACCCCCTCAAAATGTTGTGAGCCAAGGAACATGTCCCCCAACTCTTTACTCTTCCGTTGTTTTCACCTCAAACTCACATTTGAGTTAATCAAGGAGCTTGGGAGCGCATCAATAATGATTCATTATTGTTTTTGCTCAAGGTGTGTGTGAATTACCTTGTTGGTACACAAATATAAGATTTTGTTGCATTGCCCAATTGCTAACAAATCCCAAGTGTTGCATTTGAATGTGGTTGAGAAATCAAGCTTGAATATGATTCAAGAGAGTGGTCATTGATGGGCGGACCATGGGGCTTAAGGTTTGGAATCCAAATTCTAGGCTTTAAACTATAAAGAGAATACATATTTGTAATTGTAGCTTGTAACTTGTAACTTGTTAATGGGCAATGGGTATTTCACTCATGATAATAAATGCATGATGATGGTAGCATTCAAGTTGCATTAATCGCCTTAATCCTTGTATGTGTTTTTCTTCCACAATCCAAAAAAACACAGAAAGTTTACGAAGATGGCTCAATTGTTGCACATTAAAGGAAACAAAATTCTCAATAACATAAAAACTAGGTGAATAAGTATGTTGTCACCGGCCAAGATAATGATATTAAAATATAAAACTTTGTTGGCCAAAATGGGAGAAATTGCATTGAACTTAAAGTTGCCCAAACTAAATTTGAAATTATTGTGTGAAATCGTTATCCTCCTTAACCTTGCTTGTTTGCTACCTTTGTTGGAAATTGTGCATGTTTGGATCAAGTTTTTACAATAGAAGGATGTGTTTGCTTGCAACTACATTGCAATAATCAAAATGTGTCAAGTTCATATTTATGAACTTTACAATGATTTAGAGACTTGTTTTGTGTATGATGTTTTCAAAGATTCCAAGGATGCAAGCATGACATTATTTATTTGTGGTGGATTGCATTTGATCTGGACTTGAATGCTACATGTGTCGAATTCTTAATTAGTCTTCCAATGTGGTGAAAGGCAATATTACACAACCCACCTTGAACCTATTATTGATAGACCTTGCAAAGTAACTTGGGAACTTTTTAATACCATTGTGGAGAATGTCAAATTTATAGCAAAAATTACAATTACAAATGATCATAATTTGATCATCTTGAAATCATCTTGAAATTTCAAGGTTTTTTCAGTTTGGGAATTAAATTTTCCATTCTACTTTTGACAAAATCAAGGATATGATATTTGTTTTAGTTGTGAGTTTGTGGGCTTGCGAATTTTTTTGCAAGTGTCTTATAGGGGTTGAAGAGTCTCTAACAAAAAAAATTGATAAACTAAATCCCAACAAGGTTTTTGATGGATGTTATGGGGGTACATTACCCAATTTTGAGGTACATTACACTTTTAAAAGAACATGATTGTTATGAACAAAAATCCAATATAGTATCCCCATCTATTTTTTCTTTGATTACCCTTAAGTTGCAATGCAACATCTTCAAATGCACCATGAAGGCAAATGTTTGCTCTACCATGGAATTACCAATCCTTGTGAATTCCTTTACTTGGTTATGGATAACACCTTCAATTTTTAAGGTGTTACAAATCACTATTTTAAACTTGTAAAAATTGCTATTGTCCAAGTGTTAGGGAGCATGGAGGATGAACAAACATTTTCAACTTTGTATTTCATGAAGTCCAAACTGATAAACAGATTCAATGAACATCTTCATGTGGCGGTTCACATGTATTCTCAAACATTCTTTACATTATAAAACTTCCTATATAATGCGGCCTTTGAAGAATGGCAAAAGTTGAAAGATAAGAGGACTAAAGATTAATATGGCAAGAATTGTCTATCATGAAGGTTCATTCCTACAAGGGTGATTTTCTAGACCTTACTTTTATTCCAAATCATGCATAGGTACATAGGCCACTTGAGTAGACTATTAAAATCATGCAAACTATTCGTGTATCAATTTATTATTTGTGCATAAATTTAGTTAGTTGGAAGTTGAAGCAATCAAAATTTGAAACTATGTCCAAGGCCATGTCTAATACAACTATGATTATTGCTAATGAATTTGTGATTATTGTTAATGAAAGTGTTGAAATCAAACATGTTGAAGCTTCAAACAATTCTTTTTCATTTTCTCTTCCATGTTTACTAAGTTATAATTAGAGCATAAAACTTTTTAAATGTTCATCTCATCAACTTCCTTGGAATTGTTTGTATTGGACTTGTTCCTAAGGGTTGTAAAATATGTACAATTTTCATGAGACTAAAATCCAACATTGTGGTGTAGTTGTTATTTTATGTTTCCACAAAAGTAGAAGATTTAGTACGTTTTAAAGCTTCCCTAGTACATGATTCAAAAGATGGCATGCCTAGAATCCGTACGTGCTACTATTCAAGTAGAATAGACATCCATTGCCTATGTACTTAAAGTATTTACAACAAACTATATAAAAACAATAAAGGCTTATTGCTTCAATTGGCACACCTTTTACCAACTTTCAAAATTACACAATTATTTTCTACATTGCCACGAAGCTTTAAGTATATAAGTGGTGTTGCCATTTGTTGATTTTTCATTATGTGAATTTCATTAACCATTGTCAAAATTAAATGTTTCTCCAACTTTTAATGACATTTAATTATTGCACATAGCCAAATCTCAACCTATTTAGTTTGTAGGTAGCCAACAACCTTATGCTTTAATATTTACAATGTCACTAAAAGTGCATCAAAGGGGCCCTAATAATAACCACCTCTTCAAAATCACAAAATTCCAAAAAAATGGTTGGTCCATATAACACATTTCATATTGAGGCACTATAAATTATCTTATACATAATTTGATGGCAGGTGTTCATGATTGTTTCAAACTTTATAAAGTAGATGCATGTAATCAACACACCCCATTAAATTTACATGGAATGCACATTGAATATTAAATTTGAATATTTTGACGAAGGATCATGTTTAACAAGCACATGTGTCCTTTGCATTTAAACATGCAAAATTGTTTTGGACTAGGTTGGATTCATGATCCAATTCTAATTTGGATTATGTGTTGATGTAAATGGCATCTTCATAATCTCACTAATAAATAACTTCAATTGTTAAAATTGGTAATTAATTTGGGGAATGTTATTGTGACATGAACATTGGGCTTTACCATAATACAACAAAACTATGTGCCTCCATCACCATTGGCCCCACCAATGATTACACACAAAGGTGAAAGTAAACACAAATTTATTGCAACAAAATACAAATGTCTTCAAATAAAAGGAGCAACAAATAAATGATTTCATGGAGACAATATAATTATTTATAAGTACATTATTTCTTAACTATTGTTGGCATTGATTTCCAAAGCTTAATTGATATAATTATGTTTTTTCAAAGTACTTGCAAGTAGTTGAATTGGGCTTTTTCGTGTGTGGACTTTTATAAATAAAATTAAAAGAGCTTGAAAACACTTTTTTTTTTGGCAAGCATATTTTTTTAAGACACCTCAATATTGTGCTAAAACATTTAATACCAGTTGTGTTTTTCTTGAACTTTGTTTTCATGACAAAAATTATCTTCAACTTGTTGAAATGTAGACTTGTGTTCGGGGATATTTTTGGGGCATTTTTTCAAGTCCAATTGATATGATAAAAAAATGTTTGAAATGCTAAAAGGAGGTTAAAAATGCTAGCAAGGAAAGCTACTACAAGTTCCAATTGTTGTGAAATGCAATTGGAAGTTCTATAGGTTAAAAGTTTTTTTTAACTTTCATTTTGCTTACACCCAAAAGGATGTTCCCATTGAAGTATAATTGAAATGTACAGGTTCCAAGCACTTAATAATGAACCACACTTGCGCCTCTAAGTCATTATTTTTTTATTACTTTTCATAAAAAAATTCTTGAAATCTTTTCAGTATGTATTTAAAAATATATTAAAAATATATTGAAATATTCTATATTTCTTTGTTAAGGTCTTTTTTTAAAAAATTCAAAAAATATGTCATTTTCAAATATTTTCAATTGAATGTTTTTATTGCTTAAAAACACTTGTTACAAATGTTTTAAAAGTTTTTTGATTTTTTAAATTCATTATATGATTCCAAATTTCTAAGATATGTATAACAAAATATCGAAAAAAAATTGTATTAAGAAAATCCATCTTTAATTTTTTCTCTTTTTCAAATGTTAGATACACAAAATTAAAAAATGGTTACAACAACTACAAGAAGAAATTTTGTCCTTTTCCACTACCCAAAAATGATTAATATGCAATTTGTATGGTTTTGGTAAAAAAAGGACTAGTTGATTATGATAGTTTTGGTGAAATATTTAAATTTTTTTTGGATAGTCACATATTGCACTAAATAACTTTTAATTAAAAAATTAAGACATGGATATATGAGGTCCCAAGTTAATACGACGTGGAATAACATTTCACGTCATCATATAACTTTTTTTTTTGTTTTTTTTTCCAGATTATGGAGTCATGGATTAAATTTTTGTCACAACATGTCATGACAAATTTACATATTGTGAAAAATTATTATTATTATTATTATTATTATTATTGATTTTGTTAACAAAAATGTTGACACCATTTAGCATGATATACGTGTTTGTGTATTCATTGTGATGTATATGTTTGTAAATTGCATTTTGTACAAGATACATTAACACATGCATCCATCAAGGATTGAACCCAATACCTCATGGAAACACATTAGGATCTTAACCAAACTCCTTGCAAGAGTGGTAATATTGTGTAGTCATTCTTCTAATAACTTTTCAACTAGTAACATTTAGCATAAGTTGAATCAAGGTTTGATAACAAGTATAGAACGTTACTCATAAGCTGCACCTTGCATTTACACAATAATTCACCTTTTTTTATATAATAATTTAAAATTTTTGATTTGGAAATTAAGGTAGCATTTAACTTTATTTATACATTGCACTATAATGGTTAGCAATTTTTTTGGCATCTCTTCAACTATCAACATGGTACATGGGTTGAATTGTACATTTATATCATCTTGAAACCATTGCTCATAGGTTGCATTTTTACACTTATCATAATTTAATAAAACACATGCAATAACTTGGAAAGATCTCACATCTTTTGAACTATCAACATTTGCACATGAGTTGAATCATTCATTTTGAATGTGTTAAAATCCATTACTATCTAATTGCATTTTGCACCCACCATAAATTTTCTAAATGAATGTATAAAAATTTATTATGTTTCACCTTAATATTTGAATTAAAGATTAAATCAAAATGTCATATATCCAAAGTCTAGGGTCCATGAAGACCTTTATATTTAAAAACTTTAATGTTCAAACTTGTACATTTACATACATTTAAAATGATGTTTTTCCCTTAGTTTGTTCATCATTGGACAAGTTTTTTATTACAAATGTTTATGATGCCACAATAACAAAACCTCAAAAAACAATCCTTAAATTATTTTTCCATTTAACCTCTTGATGTATGAGAAATATAAATCTTAATTATATTTTAAAAAATAAAAATTGTTTGTGTATATTATTATTTTTATTGTTACCATGATTTAACATTTTTTTTAGGTTTGTTTTGTTACAGGTTCATGTCTAAGTATTTAAAGATGACAATTTTCAATTATTTAAGGAAAAAAAAACATCAAAAATGGTGATATCATGATAATGACATAAATGAATTATTATTATTATTATTTTCAATTTTATGGTGTTGTTCAAATGATAATCATTGATTAAAAAAATTATTATATTTTGGCTACAAGTCCTATAACCTATTATATATATATATATTTTAAAGGAATGAACCCCTTCAAAAACATTATTTGAAATTTCATTATTTTCTAAACTTTCCCCCTAAAAGAACCACCAACTTGCAAAAATTTATCACCAAAGACAAATAAAAAAATAATGTTGATTAAAGGGCGAGGGAGGGTGATCCAACTCTTTAATTCCAAAATATCATCAAATTATGTTTCTTTTATTTCTACAAAGGTAAAATGTATTATTACATTATTTTAAAAATAATATAAATAATATGTTGTGATTTTTTTTCAAAGTTGTGTAATTATTCATTTTTCTTAGTCTATAAATAATGTTGTTAAAGAAATATGACGTTGAGAAAAAATGGTCATATTGATTATTTGATTTTTTTTGTCTAGTGAACAATTTTGCCAATTTAAAGGGGGGAAACATAAACAATGGTTTTTTCCCCAATTTTTTTTAATCAAATTTTAAATTGATATTTTTTCACAGTAATATTGAAAGATTTAAACAATTTAATTTCATAACTCTTCTATAGGCAAATAAGTGTAAAACTAATTTTGGATGATAACAATTCAAATAACATCACAAAAGGTTTTTTTTTAAATTGTACAAAATCATATTGAGGAAAAAGAAATTTACAATTCTTAACAAATTGAACATGCATTTTACAAAATAAAAATATTTTCATTAAAATTTAATGAAAACATTTTTCACTAAGAAAAATTGTGTCCACTGAAAGCACGTTACCTTACAACTAAAACTCAAAAAACAACTAACATACAATTGTTATGTAACTATCCCCTTAGAAATACGGTGTATTAATAAATAAATTATCACGTCAAAAAATCAATTAATTATATTATAGTTGCAATTGAGTTGAAAATGTTCTGACCAAGGCTACGTGTCCAACCCAAATGGGGATAGAGGGAATCCAATTTAAAAGCACAATACATATGAGGCCAAATTCAAAGAAAACTTTAACACAATGATCCTATTAACTGGATGGCAAAAACTAAGCACATTTGTTTTCAACCCCAGATCAAGAATACCGAAGTTGGGATCAGACATGTTTGGGTGGCGTGAAGGTGAAACCGAGTTCTCGTGGTTGGTCTGGAGTCTTGTAATCTGGACCAAGACAATTAATTGTTCCAATTTTGAAGGTCAGGCAAATGGTGAGGAAATTGCTATACGTATTGCCTATTGGCCAACTAATTATAAGCGTGAGTCCAAATTTAAGGTCCCATTTACATCAAGTTGGGCCCACTTTGGTTTGGTTATGGTCCAGTGTCTAAAGTGGCCATTACTCTAGGGGCAATGGAAATGGTGGACAGTCATGTTGCATCGAGGCTTGGGGGCTATCATCTAAAGGGAAAATAATTTAGATTTGATTCTAGCCAAACGTGACTAAGAGCCTTGTCCCTAGGCTCAAGCATCTTCGTGCTGGATGGTTTACACTATGTCCCACAGTTCGTGTCCCTGCCACTAAGCCTACGCCAAAAATGGCAAAGAAGAGAAGTAGGCATCGACTAGTCTTGGCAGCCAATGAGGTGACCAGTATGCACCCAAGGGGCCCAGTTTTTTTTTCTAGTGCTGAGGGTGGAAGGATGGTGGATTTTTTGGACTTTTTTGTTCCCATTATGTTCCCAAGTTCTCATCATGTTCCCAATAAGACCTTTATCCTGTATGCTTTGCCCTAAGTTCTACTCTTTTAACCTATATGAGCAGCCCAAAAGGAGGAAATACCTATTTTGGGATTGTTCAAAGGTTGATCATTTTTCTCTTTTTTGGGGTGATGGACCAATCAATGATGGCCAAGGAAAAAAGTTGAACTTTGGGGGTCGTCACAACTAATTGATATGAGTTGCAATTCTGTGATTGCTCACCCATCTCACTGTAATGGTAAGTATTAAGTATGTGAATAGGTACCCACATGAGGAGGGTATTGGTATAGTAAAAAAAGGGGGGAGAATGCAGTATAAATTCCTGGTAAGATGAGGCGCTGGCAACCAAGAGGCCCAGTTTTTCCGCCCTTGGGGAAGGTGGGAGGTCACGGTTTTTTGGATTTTGATGTCTCAATGTGTTCTCACAAAGTTCACACCAAGTTATCAATATGTTCATATCAGGTTCTCAATGCATCCTGATCTTGTTCCCCAAGAGGTTCTTAATACCACCACATGTTATCTCATAACCTTTGCCCAAAATTGAATTCTAACAACTTACATAGGTGTGGGTCAAAGGGAACCAATTTTATTACTCTATTGTGTGAGTGCAAACTTCTATTTTGGAGAGTGTTAAAAGTTTCAGATCTCTTTTGGGGGTGATGGGCCAATCAAAGTAATACAATGCGCAAAAAGAAAAAGAAAAATGGGCCCCAAAGCTAATTAATAGAACCAACAATAGGTACCCAGAACCAACACACTAGGCGAAGATGTTTCCCAGGGAATCAAGTTGCTTCTTCTTGTCCTAATTCATTGTGGGCAAGCAAGTAGGGAAACCCCCTGGAGATCCATAGCCGATAAGAAGTTGAGTTTTTCAATTTTCTTGCAGGAACTAACTCTCCTGACCATTTTCTGCTTACATGGCATTTAGGGCTTAATCATGTGGCATGGTGTATTCAATCTAGGGTATTACTAAACCATGGGACTTTTGGCACTGCAAACATTAACTA
>Ga0209208_10003168_pt1 | contig 23680 bp, 11 predicted proteins | sample S1TSphfallax_3_FD_187694 | JGI IMG/M metagenome (GOLD analysis project Ga0209208, IMG submission 187694) | Host-associated microbial communities from peat moss isolated from Minnesota, USA - S1T2_Fd - Sphagnum fallax MG (SPAdes) (version 2) | ecosystem: Host-associated > Plants > Peat moss >...
AAGTATCTATAAGAAGGATCCATGGACAAGAACCTTTAGTGGATTATTTGCAAAGCCATGTTGTGATTTCAAAAGAATATCTAAAAGTTATGCGACAAAAAATAATGGATAGGGAGGTAATAAACTAGTTTTTTAAAAAACAAACTAAAAAAGTTTTTACATAGTGATCGAAATTGCAAGAATAGTTGAAAGGAAACAAATGTAAAACAACATTGAACAGGTTTCATTTTAGCTTGGTCATCCACAACGATTAGAGGAATAGGGGATGAATTTCATCAGAACTTCAAGGAAGGGATGAAAGTTCAACTTGTTGGATATGGGGGTGTCAACTTAGGTCAAACAACAAATGCCCAAAAATAAGCCCAATAGTAGGCTAGGGCTCGAATGCAACAAAGAAAGGCCGTTGGGAAAGAAAGAAAGAACAACAATATAGTGAAGGTTTGACTCTTTGCAACACTGTGAAAGCTAGATCATTATGAACACCAAAGTTGTAGTTCAAAATCGAAGTTCAAGAGGAGCAATAGGTGATCAAGTGTTAGGCTCAAAAGGAGTGATGGATGATCAGGTTCCAACCTTAAGAGGAATGGAAATTAATCAAGCTCCAAGTTTAAGAAGAGTGAAAATTTATCAAGTTCCAAGCTTAAGGAGCAAAAGTCAAGGTTCCAAATTCAAGAGAAGTAGTAGGTGATCAGGTTCCAAGCTGAAGAGGTGTTGTAGTTGATCGGGTTCTAAGTTCAAGAGGTGCTATAGTTGATTAGGTTCCAAGCTCAAGAGAAGTAGCAATCAATCAAGTTCAAAGCTCAACAAGAGCGGCAACATATCAAGTTCAAAGCTCAAGAAGACGATCAAGTTTAGATGAATAACACCAAGAAAAGGTTGCGAAAAAATACCTTCAGAGCACCAAGAGAAGACCACAAAGAGCACATGCACAAAAATCAAGAGAGGACCTTGAAGAACACATGCACCTTTTAGAGCACCAAGAGAAGACCACAAAAAACACATGCACAAAGATCAAGAGAGGACCTTGAAGAACACATGCACCTTTTCGGGGACCCACTCCAACACTTGCACCCCACAAACAACTTGGAGTTACTAAGCATGCGACAGAAAAGCTTGGAAGTTGCAACTGCTTGCACCTTAGGAGAATGCCTTGAGCACACAATGAGCACCATGAGAGAAGTCACAAAAATCTACACAATGAACAAAGTTCTCAACATCAATGAGAGGGCCATGAGCAAGAGGGATTCAGAATGGATGGGGGGAGCGGAAAGGGAATGGGTGTTGGGGTGGCAGCTTTTGGAGCGGTGTTGCATTGGAGAAGGTCTAAAAAGTAAGGTTTAACTACACCTTAGGGCATTGATCACCAAACATGTTTTTGCCCATTTCTGGGTTTTAATCTCAACCATTGAATAAACATGTTTGTTATTTGCAATGGAGGGTGTATATTTGGGTAGGAGATTGTTTGGTGATATCCTGGATGTTTGACATGTGTTGGGTGTGATATGTGCGTTAACAGATGTTAGATTGCTCTAAGATAACGGCAAAAAATGTTTGGTCGAAATAGTTTTTAGGCAATGAGGCTGAGACCTTTGGGAAGCCATAACTTTTGAGTCCCTTGTCCAAATCCAGTGATCTAAAGGGCAGCATGTGTGGCCAGAGCTCCTCTACAATCCATCTGCAGGCCCCGGAGGCAACCAATGCTGTAAGAAATCAAAATTTCCTCTGAGTTTTTAAATGTACTATGACCAACTTGTTTGCACTACCTATCAATTCTCACAATGAAAACCAAACTGAGAACTGGATCAGTCTTTGATAACCACCACTCAACAATGGTTCAAACCCAGTGGTGTTCAACCCTTACTGGCTCTCTCTGCTAATGAGCTTGACTTGGGGGTGCCAATGGTCTGCTGTTGAGATTCCTGGCAAAAGGATGGAAAGAAAAAAAAAGAAAAGAACAAGAAGGTAGGCTTGCTCTACTAATGTAGGACTTTTTTTGGGTGCATGTGAACACAACTGGATTTTACAAGAGAGTTGGCTACACAATGCAAACAAGCAACAAAATGGTGCCATGTAGGTTTAGGCTTTATTTGCCACTTTTTTGGTCTGGGACCCTCATCTAAAGGCCATGGTTCAATTCATGGCTTTCAGCCAATGGATTGTTCTATTTCATTGGACCTTGGACCCTCACCTAAAGTGGTCCTTAGTCTCCATTAACTCATGTAGTTTCTACTTTCTACCTGACAAACAAGTAGAGGCAACAAAAAGGAGTGGAGATAGGACATTGGCTTTTGAAGTGATCTAGGGAATCCAAAACCAAAGTGTGGACTTGCAAAGATGCCTAGGTATATTTGGGTGGTATCAATCCTTTTGGTTCATGTTGGTGGTTTAAAAAAAATTCCATAAGAAACCAAAACACAAGTACGGCTTCATGTGTAATAATAATTACTAAATGCTAACAGATAAATGATGCAAGGTTCCTTGGAGTTTCAAAAAGCACTTTACAAGAATAGTATCATTCCATCCATATTTTAAAATTTTAACATTATATAAAGTTCATGGTGTAATTAGCATATATTGTAAGATCATCAAAGATCATCAAATTTCTGTTTCAACATTTAAAAAAAAAAAATTGTTCCCTTACAACTTTTGTGCACAACATGGAACATCTTGAAGAAACTTGGAAAATTTTATTGATAGCTATGAAATGTGTTCTAGCGATTTAATTTTAAAAGATTAAATAGGTAGGTATAACTAACGTTTAATATTATAAATTGGAAAGTGTCAACCCTCCCCCTCCCCCCTCCTTCCCACTCAAAACACCTTTTTAAAAGTGTAAGGTACACACCTTGACAATTTCATGCACATCAATTTTCAAAAATATTTATTTTTCATGAGATAAGGTTGTATAGTATTTGGAACAAATGGCAAATAGATGGAGTTTTGCTGACACCCAAAAACCACCATTTGACATTCTAAGGCCCACTTTACATTAGGAGTCAAGGCTGAAATAGAAAAAATATTTTCAATATGCCCCAAGTTACTAATAAATGCTGAACTTTATGGCCTTGTATTGGCCCTGGGGCTGACAAAAAAGGATACCATGGAATTTGGGAAGCCAATTTGCAACCCTTGGAAACCAATGTTCCAGTATTTATTAATATTATGAGGTCAATGTTTTAGCATTTATCAATAACATGGTGGCCAAACAACAAGCCAAAAATGCTTCAAAGTTGGACCCAAGTTTTTTCAGCCCTGACTCCTAGTGTAAAGTGGGCCTAATATGTTATATAAGTGGGTCCTTTTTTGGGTTGTGTGAAAATGGGCAAGAGAGCCCCGAGAAGCCAATTGTGGTGTGCTTTCATAAACTTTAACAAAAACTACTCCAAATTCAATATCTCTTGCACCTTAGGTCTAAAAATTACAAAATCATGTCCATAGAATCCTAGTCATTGAACATGTTTCAACAAAAACCAAAAGAGCTCCCCAATTTCCCTGAATTTTAAAGGTTTTGATTACATAGAATTTTCAATGAAGATTTTGTTCAATATCCAATAACCCTTGTGCCATTGGTCTAAATTTTACAAAACCACCTTGTTCACCCCTTTATTCATGGATAACTTTCCAATGGTGCCATGAGTAGAGTGAGGGGGCTTTGTGGTCTGGGAGATCTCAATATGAAAAACACATAAAACAAACAAACAAACTCCCTTCCTTTAATAAATAGATATACCCAAATATTATATAGTCAAATAATCTATATATTTGGGACTATTTTTTATCTATTTATATATTTGGCTATTTATACCCTAGTAGTAATAGATATAATAAAGATTATTTGGCTATTTACTTGAAATATGAAGTGATTGAAATTTTACATCCAACGAATTCACAAGAATTTTATTTGGGACTTTTTCGTAATGCTGAATTGAAATCATACTTAGAACACAAAATGGAATGTGTCTTTCCTCACCATTCAATTGCCTCCTTAGAAAGGTGAACACCCCATGGCCACCCTAATATCAAAGAGAACATGGTTGCTCAACCTAACTAACCTTTGGATGTCATCCATGTGTAATTCATTTCATCATCATCATCATCATCATCACATGCTTCCTTTTAAAAATAGATTTTTTTTCCCCCAATTACCATATTATGGACAACATGGCTCAAAGACCTAAACATTAAATAGTATTGCACAAATGTGTTGGATGGTAGTCACTAAGTGATCACCATGATGTAGCCCAAGTTGGCTAAAACATGTAACATTTAGCATGGCCTAGCGGTGAATTATACCCATAAACCAATATACAAAAAGTTAGATTAATATACGGCATATTATTGTTAAAAGTTTAAATAGATTTTAACTTAGTTTTGAATAAAAAATTATAATCAAACATTGAGATTACCAATTTTCAAAACTATAATTATCAAAACTTTTCAGTACCAGATTTTACATTATGAATGCTCTTACTTAATTAGCTTTAGCCCTAAAAATTTTAAGCCCTAATTATTATTGTCACATTTGGTTAGCAGAATTTTTAGATGTAAAATTTAAGCAGGGACGAAAAAAAAATTTTAATTAAAAAAACATGGCAAACCAGAAAAAAATTACTCCTGTTTCACACGGTGAACATCTTCAGCGTTTTCGAGTATCGTTTTCTCCTGTTTCACACGGTAAAGAGGTTCACCGTTTTCGAGCTATATTTTCTCCTGTATCACACGGTGAACAGGTTTACAGTTTCTGAGCCACATTTTACCCGTTTTACACGGTGAGCAGGTTCACTTGCTTTGCGCCGGGCTTTCTCCCCCTCTCACGAATGTCACGTTCCTCAACGGAGACATGTCTCGCGCTCCGCTCTGCTCGTGGATCTTGCCGCGAAATTCAACAAGGTTTTCTTGCGCCGCACACTGTGGATTGATTGCTGGAGCGGTCTCGCTTTCATCAGCTGCTCAATGAATTTGTACAATTTCCGGTCTCTAGACGCAAAGGGATAACAAAACTCTTTGGAATTAGGGTTTCTGGAATTAGGCTTTGTCTTCAAGAGCAAGGAGCAGGAGCAAGAGGAGGAGGGGTTTCAAGTTTAAACGATGTCTGGCCGAGGGAATTTTGTCGCTCGGGTGGTCCAGTATGTTGTGAACGAATTGGTGGTTGATCGGCTCGCGAACAAGTAATTTGTCCCATACCGGAAAACTGTTCTTTCTGTTTTCTTTTGTCACCTGGTGGGATGTGTAGATTTCTTTCACCCCAAGTTAGGTTGCCGTGTGACTGCAGTACAGCGACCTTAGAATAGACTGTGCAGCGAGTTGTATCTCAGAGTAAGCAAATTGTGTAATTTAGTCTTGTTGAAACCCTAGCTTTCGGAATCATGACGAAACCCCTACCCTTCAAGATGGCTGTGTTTGTTAGGGTTTCTGGCCAGAAGGGTTGAGGTTAAGGAATCCCAATTCACCATGCCCCCGTTCGTCTGTATGTGCAGCGCTTCCTTTCAGAGGTTTGCAGTAATGTCGTCAAAAGCTATCGAGGATGTGGCTCAGAAAGGTATGATTTCATGCATCTCAAAGGTTCTGTGGGGTGTCCTCCTGCAGGAATTCTTATTTGGAACTTGCAATAGGGCTTGAATAAGAAGTAGCACTGTATCACAGAGATCTTGAGTTTGTGAAGTTTTTTAAACTGTTGTTTTCAGGCTTCAAGAAATTGAACCAACTCCTGTAGGTGTTTCCAACAGCATTGTTATGTTTTCCCCTCTGTGATGCTTCTGGTGCTTGCTGGAACAAGCTTCTGGAACCTGCTTGGGAAGGTTGATATGTTGCCTAATGCTTTTCTGAGGGTGTAAACTCATTGCAAAGGATTCTCTGGTTTGATTGTATGTTTATCTTTTAGGGCTTCAAGCAAGGGAGGAGTTAACTCACCAGCTCAAGGTCTACTCAGAGTCTTTTAAGGAAGAGGTCAGTGGTTTTATATTGCATCTTTTGCTTATGTGGTGCCACAATTGGAACATTTGAAGTGATGATATATTGACTGAATAGGTGAATGGGGATTGTGTTATTTGTAATTGTGGTATCCCTACAGCAAGCAAAACATTGTTACCAGATTACTGTAAGCAACTCATTGCAGGCTTCTCAGGAGTAGGAATATTGTTGCATCTAAGAAGCTGAGGATCCTTGTGTTGTGGGTGTTTTAGTAACTAACACAATGCCCATTGGCTGATATGCTTCTCAGATATCAAGGAGTCTCAAGGATATAAATAAGAGGCACTGATCAATAGGAAACAGATGGGGAGGTCTAAAACTTCCTCAGCAACTTCTATTATCAGGGGTATGCCAACATTCCGGAAAATGCATTCGTCTGAAACCCAAGATCATATTCGGAGTGTAGCAGGTGTTGAGCTTCTCTTGTGGGTACAACTATTGAATTTGCACACTTTGGTGATGGATCCTTCACAATTCACAGACATTGCTGGAAGGGATCTTAATGTAATTTAGCTCAAAATGATGCTTTCATTTGATGCAGCTGTTGAGGGATAATGTATGCCTTGTTGATTTATTGTCATTTTTCACTTATTAGTGGAAAATATTGACTTGCTTCTCCCACCTTGCTGTTAGGAAGGTACTAGCCATTCTGTACTTGATCCTGGAATGGAGATATCCATCATTTATATTGAACACATTGGAGTGGTCATATATTAATTATGTTGAATAACCAATGCCTGATACAAATGCCTGCTGGCCTATTTTGAAAACTTCAATCAAGGTTGCTCACTCTTTGGTATGTTATGCATGGCAAATGATGGTCTCAGTTTCCAAATACATGATATTCTGTTGACAATTAGAAACTTCCACAGGTGCAGCATTTTCAGAACCTCAAACACTTGCTGTGTCAAAGCATATTGGTGAATAAAGAGGCAGCATAAGCAAGCCACATTTGAGACAGCTGGAGGGACATGCTATAAAGAAATTGTAAATGAGATTTGTCCTTGACCTTCATCAGTTGAATGTTTCTTGTCCAGATGCATACAGATGAGATGATCCAACATTTACATGCTCTGATTTTGCAATCTCCTAACATTGAAGTTTCTCTTCTAGTCATCAGCAAAGCTCCTTTCAGAAATTATCAGGTAGAATCCATACAAGCATCAGCATAGTTCTCAAAGATCACAAAGATGTTCCTATAATTCCTCAAGAAGGCCCAAAAGCTTCTGGGCTCTTACCTTCCAATTTCGGCACAGCCTTTTCCATATGATACAAACCCATATGCTTCAGTCATGGGGTTCACTAGCGCTCAATCTGTGGGTCTGCTGTCTATCTAGAACCTGTATTCATCCTTCAGTCATGGTCTTCATTAGCTCTCAGACTGTGGGTTCCCTGTCTATCCAGTACCTGTCTCATACTCAAACCATTTTGCCAGAATGGAGTATCTGCAGCTGAAGTTCCAGGCACTAGTTCATTTCTGGTTGCCCCAACACAAGGTGGTTTGTTCAGCAAATCACTAGGTTGTAAGACCCCACTACCTTGACAGTCTGGAGTGCTTTGCTTCTCTGTTGCATTTCTTAACTGCTAAATCCTTTTGGCGCAACCGGCCAAGCTTCATGAGAACTAGCCCTTTACCCTGTTGACCACTCTTGGTAGCATCACCACCAATCACTGCTTTTACTAACTCTGCACTCTTTGCTTTCACCCTTGCCTGTTCTTTGAGCACCTTGGCTCTCCTGTTGGCAACATGGACAGCCTTTGCACCCCTCATTAAGTTCCTGACAGAACCTGCAGAACCCCAATGTCCAGAACCTTTATAGCAGTTTGTGCATGTGATGGTTAGGTTTGATGATATTACCACAATGGTGACCAGAAATTTAGCTCAAATCAAAAGGCTGTATAGGAGGTGCATAAACGCTGAATCAAGTGTTTTCAAAATGGTAGAATCAGTTGCCCCTGCAGAATTTGATGTTTCTTGCCTACCTCTGCTACATAAAGACTGACTTCTGTTTGCTAGTTTACAACCAACCTTTTACACTAGGGAACACATCCTAGGGGGCACATTCTGCCACTGTTCAACCCTAGGGTTTGCCTGATAGGTGTCAGTCCTGTAACACTAGGAACCAGAGTGCACTCCCAAGGCCTGTTCTACTGCCCTCATTCACAGGGCTCAAACCTCTTGAAGCCCATTGTGCATGGGTGTCTCACTCTACACATTTCTCTACAAACTAGAGCTGAAAAAAATTGCTGAAAACAGAAACAGTCATAGTTTGTAAAGACTGCAGAATGCCAAGAGAGACAAAAAGTTTGCAAACACGAAAAGCCACAAATCTGGATTGCAGACATAGACCTGGATGAGAAAAAATAATTGCTATATTTTTATTTTTATTTTAAAAGGGAAAAAATGTAAGACTTTGTAAACACTGCAGAAGGCCAAAAGAGTGCAAAATTTGCAAATACAAAAAAGCCATAAACCTGGATCACAAAGTGGTGTAGACATATACTGGATGAGGGAAAATTTGCAAAGCACAGTAAGACTTTGTAAAAACTGCAGGATGCCAAAAGAGTGCAAAATTTGCAAATACAAAAATGCCACTAACCTGGATCACAAAGTGGTGCAGACATACAACAATATGAGAAAAAAGTTGCAAAAAAAAATTAAGACTTTGTTCAAACTGTGCAGAATGCAAAAAGAGTGCAAAACTTGCCAATACAAAAAAGCCACAGACCTGGATCACAAAGTGGTGCAGATATATACAGAGATGAGAAGAAATGTGCAAAAAGAAGAAAGACTTTGTAAACATTGCAGAATGCCAAAAGAGTGCAAAATTTGCAAATACAAAAAGCCAAAAACCTGGATTGCAAAGTGGTGCAGACATACACCCAGATGACAAAAAACTTAAAAAAAAACAGGAAGACTTTGTAAACACTGCAGAACACCAAAAGAGTGAAAAACTTGCAAATGCAAAAAGCCACAAACCTGGGTTGCAAAGTGGTGCAGACATTCACCAGGATGAGACAAAACTTGCAAAAAAGACTAAGACTTTGTAAACATTGCAGAATGCCCCAGATGTGGTGCAGAGTGCAGACACACCCAGATGAGGAAAATTTACAAACATTTGCAGAATGCCAAAGGAGCGCAACTTTTGCAAATACAGAAGAGCCAACACAAACCTGGATCACAAAGTGGTGCAGACAAAAAACGCCCAGATGATGATGCAGAGATTTCTGACACTTCTTTGGCACTGGTGAAGCTTTTCTTGATTGGAAGGCATGGAAAATCCAGTCCAGTAAAGCCCACGATGAGACTGCTGCTGCTGCCACCACCATCCTGAATGTTGCCAATCTCAAACAAGTCGGAGCTGGAATCATCTCCATCATCATCGTCATCGTCGTTGTCATCATCATGCACATCCCTAATTCCCAAATCCTCATTGCTAGAGGAAGTTTGGGGAGAATCTGGCTCAGTAGTAGCTGTACTGGCTATGGAATCTGATGCAACAGAGTTGTTGCAAGCAAGAGTTGCAGCTCTAGTAGTAGTGCTGCAAGCTCGTCGACCTTGATCCTCCAGCTGTGAGAATCCTTGGAGCCTGAGCTTGTTGGTAGTTCCTCCTGCTGCTGGTTGAAGATCATCAGCTTTCCAGCTTGAGTAATTTGTTGTTCCTCCTCCCCACAAAACCGGGAATGGAGAACCAAATGCACCTTTGGAGAATGCTGCATTTGACGCTGCTGACCTTGCACTGAGATTCTCCTCAGTCCTGCTGCTGCTGCTACTGCTGCTCTCAATGCTACTACTACTTCTTAACTCCACATCAAAGCATTGAACCTGTTGTTGTTGTTGATCACTATTCAGCTTCCTTGCTGATGATCCTAGAATAGCTTCTTCGAAGTGATGATGATGATGATGTGCAGCAGATGCTGGTGAGCTTGGGAAGGAAAAGAAGGCATCTGCATCTGCATCATCGGGTCGCTGCTCCTGTGTGCGGCAGTCGGAAGAACTTCCTCGACAACACGCTGCAGCTGCAGCTGCAGCAGCTCGAACTGCAGCTTGGCAAGAAGAAGAATTGCTGCACGCGGTGAGTAAGTTTATCCGTAACCCATTTGCCAAACTGAAGCATGCCAAGCATCCTTGGCTCTCCTCCAAATCCTCCACGACGTCTGTTGTTGCAGCAGCCGCATGATGACGGTCTTCTGGTGACACTAATCCTACTGTAGAAACGCGTGGACAGCTTACTGCAGCAGCAGGAGAAACCGGAACGACATTGGGAAGTCTCAAAGGTTTTGTTGTAGCAGCTAGACACGATGCTGCTGCACTACTGGATTGCCCGGCTGCATTGACAACCGACGCCCTTGAGCTGCGGGTTGTTGCAGCAGCAGCAGGGACGTACTCTAAGCTGCAACCTTCCAAAACTGATTCCCGGTCATGAATTGCTGAAGCTGATCTTCCCGAGTCTAGGACAGGATGATCCATTTGCTCAAATTGCGAATGCGAATTCTCCTCCGCTGTTGCTGATGAGCTCTGCACCGTTTCTACAACTCCATTCTCGACTTCAGCAGCTTCAGCTTGTTCCGAGTCTACGTCTTCATCTTCCTCGGGACTAGGAGCTGCTGCAGCAGCCGGAGCTGCAGCCAGCAGCTGATCATTCTCCTTAAGAAACATGAAGATGTCATGGGCTGCGGCTTTGGCAGCAGACTCCGCGTACGTTTTGGCGATGGCTTCGAGTTCATGAATATCAAGCTGCTCCCGCACGAGACTAGGCGAACTCTGCTGCAGGTAAGACGTTAAGCTGGAAAGCTCTCCGACTAGAGATCCCAGCGGTGATCTTCTTCTTCGTCTTCTGCTGCTGCTGCTGCTGCAGCTGTGCAGCAGCATCTCATGATGGTTCTTGCCGAAACCTCCGATGACGACGTTGCAGCTCCGTTTCCTACACAAGAGTGTACCCAGCTTCCCTATGTCCCCAACTTCCGCAGACGATCCAGGGGAATCGAAACTCAAAGCCTTGAAACCTAGACTGCAAGGATCGACTCCAGAGAAGCTGTTTTTCTGTGAACTCCCACCTTCTTTACTGTCCTCCTGCTTCCCAGTCCTCGATGCACATACCCCCATTGCTTTCTCTGTCTCTGTCTCTGTCTCTCTCTCTGCCTGTGTCTCTCACTACCCAAATCGTCTTTGCTTCCTGGCTTTGCAAGAACGCAGTTTCCCGCAAGATCCGCTTCTCATCATCAAACCGCAGGAGCAGCAAGTCTGCATGACACAATTGAAAGACAAGTTGTCGACGACTCCCATTGCAATTTCTCCACCCCTGATGATCCTTTTGCCAGCTTCTTCTTCTTCTTCTTCACCTCTCAAAACAACCACTGAACCAATTGACAAAACTCGAATTCTTGACAAAACTACAACAACAGTAGTTCAATTCTTGACTCTCTGTTGGTTTTCTCCACAACTTCTACTTCCACCCCAGCAGCTCCGAATTTCAATACAAAACTCAGGACTACGAATATCGGAGGTCTGAGAGAGCTCAGGTCTCTGAGCTGCCGAGCTCGAACTTTGGGGAATACGCGCGCGGATACGCGCCAGGTACGTACAGAACGAGGACTTTCGGAAATACGCTCGCGGATACGCACAAGGTACGTACAGAACGAGGACTTTCGGGAATACGCTAGCGCATACGCACCAGGTACGTACCTCGCGAGGACTTTCGGGAATACGCGTATCTAACTCCAGATCTATATCTCTACGCTCCTACCCAATTCGTGTACGGAGCTTTCGGGAATATGAGCGCGGATACGAACAGAGTCCAAGTACCGAGACAGGACTTTCGGGAATACGCGCGCATACGACCAGGTACGTAGCGAGCAAGGATTTTTGGGGAATACACGGGCGAATACGCACCAGCGTGCAGGTACCGAGCGACGACTTTTGGTAATACGCGTGAGCGTATACGACCACGTACATACCAAGCGAGGGCTTTCGGGAGTGCGCACTCGGATACCAGCAGGTACGTACCGAGCGAGGACTTTCGGGAATACGCGAGCATCTAAGGACCAGGTACGTACCGAGCGAGGCCTTTGGGGAATACGCGCGCGAATACGAGCTTTGTCCCCGACACCAAAGTGGGCCACCGTTGTGAAAGCCAGGGTCTACTGCTACTGCAAAATTCCCGTTCGTTAATTATACGCACTACGAGATTGTACCACTTATGTCACCACTTGGGCACCTCCTCCATGACTTTTGAAGTGGGCCTTTGTCCGTTTTTGGAGAACAAATATTTGGGAAAGTGTTTTGGATAAATAAACGTATTATTTTGGTGTAATTTCCACTATTTTTGCCCAAAAAAATGGAAAATTTTGAAAATAAATGTATATCACAATTTTTTTTTAAACCTTGGTCTGCTGTCAATGTGCAATGATATTTTTGGGGCAAATTGTCACAAAAAATTGACCTGAAAAATGTCATTTCAACATATAACAAAGGATTTTCTCATGGGCAAAAAGCTCCATACTGGCCAGATTTCCAGATTTTATTTTTCCAATTTGCCAGATTTTTTTAATAAGTTCAAGTAGGTAGGTAGGTAGGTAGGTAGGTAGCCAGCCCCTCATGCATAACAGGGGAACATTTTTCAAAAATAATACCAAGAGAAATTGGCAATCCAAGGTATTGTTTAGAGACCCAAATTGATACCAGGCCCCTTTATTTTTGAAATGCCAAGTATTTCAAATACCCTGTCACCTGTGTGACATAAAAAAAACAAGATATTATAACTCTACAACTCTATAATATATCCCAATTTATAATATAACTCAAGATATTATAACTCTATAACTAATCCCAAGTTTCAACACAAGACAAAATATCATCTTTCAAAAATCCTCATATAAAAATACTAGACCTATTATTATTATTATTATTATTACCTAGGGGCCAAAATCCCTTAAGCTACTATATACTCTATAATGAATCTAAACACAATAATATCCTTTGCCTTGGTAAGCAAGGCCAAAAAAGCAAAATAGAAAAACCTTGCCCAGCTGAGTATTTTTTAAAAATCTAGGATCTGACCAACACTAATACAGAGGCTAAATTTTAGCATATGGGTTTCAAAATCTTGTTGATAAGAGATATTCTTCTATTAGGATTTTCAATTATACAGAGTAATTTTCAAGGAAAACATGATCCAAAGTGGCCAGATTTTGAAGGATTTTTTTTCAAATCACCAGATTTTTATGATAAGTTCCAGTCGGTAACCAAGAAATATTGAAGGATTCTATTTTTACTTTCATATGTAGTATGTAGCCAAATTTGGCTAAATTATTTTCTGAATGATCACCACTTTGGTTACATCACAAAATCCTTCAAAGAAACCCTGGTTTAAAGTACCAAGTGGCTGGAGGTCCAATCCCCAGCCACCTTTTTTGTCTGTTTTTTGTCTGTCACCCAATGGGCAGAAGAAATAAGAGCAGAAATGGCCATATCACACAGCATTATCACTTTACTGAACCAGCAGCACCCCCACCAATGGATTGGAAAAACCCTAAAATCTCCAACAATGGAAGAAGGGAGAGGAGAGAGGAAACTAACCAGAGTGATGAGATCAATATCTAAGAGCAGATTCAATATACACCCAATATATGGCCCTCTAGCCCAGTCCAACACATCCAAAATGATGCACAAATGATGCACCATCCCTACCCATAAACATGGAAATCTTGGACAAGTATATAGAGTGAAAGATCTAGTGTCTTCTTTTACTGGCCAACTTTCATCAAAAGGTGAAATTCAAATTTCAAAAATCATGTTATGTTTTTGGGGTTTCAATTGCCAGAAATGAAAAATAAATGAAATTTAAAAAATCCACCAGATGGCTACATTTAGATCTTGTAAGTAGCCAGAAACATAGAAGGAAGATTGAAAATTTCTGCTTCATAATCCGTGGTTTATACCTGATTTATAGCCAGATTTGGCTGAATTTTCTTCAGGATGATATTGCCAATTTTTATACATCTTCTTATGGTGCTCCTTGCTTTTAGGCTGCACTAAAAAAATTCATTAAAAAAAAAGACTGAAGAAGTTAGAATATTATTACAATGAACATGAGCTCATATGATTTAAAGCGTGAACTTCATCCAAATTACTGTACATTTACAGGCCATTTTACTACTAGTTGTGGACCTTCTCTAAGGACAAAACATGCATTTAACTCATGATAAACCCATTTATTGATTTTGATTTATGGGATTTGCCTCTTTGCGGAGGCAAATGTGTACATTGTTTATGTGATGGGTTTTCCTTCTCAATTTGTTGAATCTTTGGATGATAGGTACCAAAAAACACACCATGTGTTTTTTTAAACCAAAACTTGTTGAATCTTCGGTTTTTACTTAGGTTTTTAATCAGTTTTTACTTCAGCTCTCTAGTCTTCAATGCATCATGCAATTCGTGAGCTAATAAGAAGCATCAGGGGAGTAAATTATTCAGAACAATTGAAAGCAAGTTTGAATTGATTGTGCAGACTCGATTGAAAGCAAGATTGAATTGATCTTTGTCATAATAAGTCTGTGACGATATGGCCTCCACTGATTCTTATTGTTTTAGAATCAATAGTGTCAAGTACCCCCCCCCACACTGGAGAAACTGGGCCCCAGTTGTATCTAAACTGGGGATGATGAAATACAAAGACAAGATGAAAACAGTATATCACACCAAAAAAAGGGGGACCAAACTGTTCTTCGCATGTTAATTGACCCTCATATGAATTTCACCCTGAGTTTTACATTTTGTGTACCTGCTGCCGTCACTCTTACTCATAATCTTCATTCAATCAAGTCTTAATAGAACAAAATCTTGCAACTCTTTGTGAAGTTTTGATTTCAAGTTTCTGTAATATCGGAAGATTAAAAAAAAAAGTGAGAAATAAAACCCGATTTCACTCACTTCCAGACCACACTCAAATTGGGGATGAAACAGGGACTAGAAAGATAAACTAGGGACCAAAGACAGGTTGACTTTAAAGAAAACTTTTAGTACTTATCATTGAGCATTCCTATGTCACTATTTGTTTTTCATGGGGATGATGTTGTACAGCAACTAGTTAAAATAATCAGTTTGTTCGTATGTCCCAGAGTGTGACCCACTTTGGGTTTTGCTCTTTTGGCTCCGACTTGAGTCCTCTCTCTTTGTTCCTTCTTTTTTCCCCCCTTTTGCTGGGTGCTTTGTTTAATGGCATTTGCCAGGGTTTGAACTTTGGTGAATTGGATGTATACTATTATTTATTGTTTTTTATTATAAAAATATATTAGACTGAGTTGTTGACAACAAAAGGACAATCAGCTGTGCAAAGTAAGTAAGTAAGTAAGTAAGTTATAGCCTATCTGGTTGGGCTTTTTTTGGGCATTTGTTGTTGTTGGTCATGTTTTTCTTGATTTTCATTGATCAGTCTGCAAGGATCCTAAGTGTCAGCTGCCTTCTTCCTTGGTTTGAGCACTCAAAAAAGGTAAGATGTTTGAAGTTGTTCCAAGGCCTTATTAACTAACATTGGGTTGTGAACCCCATAGTTTAATAATAAGAACTTTGCCTACACTGACTCCTGCCTAGGCATTGAATTGAATTTTGCTTTAGTAACCCCTTTGGATTGAAGGAGTGATTATTGGATTATTTATTGGCTTCTTTCAGTCTCATGTTTGGATTATTATTTTTTTAATTTTTCTTAAAAGCTTTCCATGAGTTAGAAGAATTAGCAATCAACCTCTCCCAGTTTGAAGGAAAGAAAATAGAGTTGTTCACAATGTCACCCTGTCTTTAGGACTTACTTTGACCCTCTAATCCCTGTTTCATCCCCCATTTGAGTTTAGCCATAAGTTATGATAATCGGGTACCAGTTCATGAAACTGGGTATCAGTTTCGAAGATTTGTAGGATCTTACGCTGACAACGCTTGATTTATTCAAGTATATGAGCCAGCAGTGAAGATGCATGTAATGCAATTCCAAAACTGGGGGTGAAACTCCCCTGAGGACCCATTTCAGGTGAGAAAAAAGTAGTTTGATCTCCTGCTATTTTTCTTGTTTAACACTTTTCATTCATTAGAGTTATCTGTAAAGTCCTTGAAAGAGGCCATGAGAATCCCCAGTTTGGCCGAAACAGGGGACGAAATTCGAAACTAGACGTGAAAAAAATACAAAGGGGTTGAACAAGTGTCAAACTCGATTTTGGACCAAATGAGTCTGGTCCCCAGTTTTCGCCCATACTAAACCCCTCAAACATAAAAAATCAGCAATTGTTTTGGGCAGCCCAGTTCCCTTCAAAAATTCATTTGGTCCCTACTTTTTGGAAACTGATCCCCAGTTTCCAATTTTGGTCCTCATTTTGGTAAACTTTATGGATAACCCAAAACTAGGGACGAAAGTGAAAACTGAGATCCAAACTGAGGGCGAACTGGGGATAACTTTACAGATATCTCTATTTTGTCCCAAATTTTCACGAAACTGGGGCCCAGTTTGAGATACTTTACGGATTACTCTATTATCACTTTATTTTCAAGTTCCAATTGCTGGTTAGCCTTCTCCATGTTCAAAGAGGTCATTAAGAGACCGTGTGGCTTACCACTTTGGAGGCTGGACTCAGCAAGGCTTGAAATTGAAGGCCTTAAAGGGCTTTAATCTTTAATCCAATGTTTTGCAGGTACGTGATTCGACAAGTAAGCTAGGTCCAGTTTCAGGTAGTAACAACCGAACCAAAACTGGGTCTGACTTTTGGAACTGGAATAAGACCCGAAACCTGATCTTGTTTTCTTAAAAAACCAGACGTGGAACTGGGTTCCATGTTTTGATTAGGTGTGGAATCAAAATCAGAACCAAGATTTTTGAGAAAAATGTGATTAGAACTGGTGATTAACTGAGTGATTAACTGCTAATTGTTGTCGAGGTTGGTAATGCCTGGATTGGAACGAGGTTTGATTTTTAGAACCCGAATCACAACTAGAAACTTTTGTTTGGAAAACTGGACCCGAAACTAGATTCCTGGTTCCATTTATCTGTGTAACCATCAGGATTGGAACCCATAGTTTTAAATTTATATTTTTGAACTGAAACCAGAGGGTTCTTCATACAAGTAAAGAAGCGCTCTTAATCTTTCTAAGCCATGGCAGAAAGAAATATTTAACTAGTCCTTCAAAGTCAAAAGGGTTCAATATATGAAGGTCACTTTAATATGAAGCTGCCAGTGAAAAATGTTTTTTTAATTCTAAAGACTCCATTTGTTTATTTGTTCTCATTCAGTGCTTGCCATTGTAAGTAAATAGGAGACTTGCATTATCCCCATTCACCTGACAAACTGTCTTTCAAAAGGGCAAGGTCTCGATCAAATCCTTCACTATGAATGGCAAAGGTTGACAATAAGCTTTCAGTGCATGAACTGCAACTGAGACCTTCGAATCGAAGCCTTGGGTGAAGTAGCACTTATCAGTAGTACCATCACAATAATTTGGGTTGCTATTATTAAACATTATAAACATCAAATTCTGAGACTTAATTTGCCAGGTCTCAAGTCATAACATAAGTTGTTTTTCTCAATGGACGTACGTGAGTGCACATGTAACATTTCAGGAATGGTCTAGCCACTACTAAGAGTGCTTGCTGCTCAAGAACGTTAAAGAACAGCCCGGGTGTAGTTGTTGGTTCACCCTGGCCCCAAATTGAAAGCCTGAGTCTAGCACAGGCAGATCTCAGAGTTTCCAAAGCAGCTAAGTAGTCACGACAACAAACAAACCAGTAAACACTGGCCTACCCACTTCAGAGGCTGATCTTGAGTGTCCAATTTCCGATTTTTCAGAAGGCAAGTTGTCATCAAGCTACCGTTACATCGAACTGAGGTCCAGCATTGGAACCCCAGTTTTTTTTTAAGCAGTGTCCAATGTGGCCCTGCTATGAGTACAGTTTAGGTGTTGGTGCCCATCTCAAGAGAGCAGTTCTCAACAGACGTAGAGAGCCCCACTATGGAAAGAGAGAGAGAGAGTACTTCACATATAAGGGTGTGAAGAACAAGGAAAGAGTACTTAGGGTGTAAGGAAGAGAGAGAGGTTCTCAGTCATGCCAGTTCTGGCACTCATAAATTTCCTTCCTTTCTGAGCTTGGTTGGGTTGAAGGGAGGTGGGTTCCTTTTTGGGGACTTGTGAAAATGTGAGATATTTCACCTTGCACTTCAAATTGGCCTGGGCATGGTCATAAGAGTTGGGGGTGGGTCACCATTTACAATTTGCAATGCTTCATGTAACTGACCCCTTGCAGCAGGATGAGTTGGGGTTCAACCGAATTCACTTGTAACTAGAATTTCTTGGATGGTGTACTTGGTGGATGTTAGCTCGCATGGGCCTCGACTATAGACCACCCCTCCTCAATTATGCAATGGAATGAACTTGGTTGGGCCTGTTCCACCTTGGAACGTGTCTCAGTTGGTGTGTGAGATGCTGTTCACTCAGGTGGTAACAGGTTTGTACCAAGGCGTATTCCAAAGTGTAGCTAGTGGTTCCCACCATTCACCCATATCGCTCTTACTGAAAATTCTGGCCCATGGCTGACATGTTTCAAGAGACCAATTTCAAATAGCCTTTGAGAAGAACTATAATAGGATGGCGGCAATGCTGCAGTTATATCTAGTTTCATTTCATTGCCCCCAGAACGTGTCCCTGAACTAAAGTCCCAAATGGAAATCTAAAAATATTCTATTGTATCCTAAAATAGGAGACAACCTCATTTCCGTCCATTCTCACAAAAGTTATGAACAAAAAGATTAAAACCTGAACCAAAAGCTAGAAATCACTAGAGATAATCATAAAAAACATAACTAGATATTGGTATAATTGAATGGGTTGCATGTCAAGCTGAAAATTTGCATTCAGACAATTGCTCAAATGATCTGAAAACAGCACAAGCAGGTCAATAGCTTATTATCTACCTCTCAATCTGGCTGGATTTATTTGGACCTCAAAACAATGAATGAAAATGAGAAGCATGATGAATGGCAACCATTAGGGTCTAGAAACAGGTCAGTTTTAGATATAATGTCCAGTAAATACACCGTTAGTCACCTTACCCTAACTAAACAACAATGACAAATGGAACCTTCTAGCACAACAAAAAAAATATGGTTTTTCAAGCAGCAACAGGCCTTGGCTCATGACACTTGAGGGAGACAAACTATGTGGTTTCATGTTTCATCCAGGTGATATATGGTATGGGTCTTGTATAGACTACTGAACAGACCAGCCTGGTCCTGGCATTTGGGTACTTTTATAAGAATTGTACCAGCCTGGTATTGGGTCAAAGACAGGCTTTTGGGTCGAATGAGGCAGGTTCATACTTGGTATTGGAACTGGTGAAAGGCCAGTATTCATACCAGCTTATTAGGGTCCTTGCGACTAATGTTGATACCACTAGCTGATACCAGTGCAAGCCTATATACCAACCCAACAGTTGCAAAGCTTACAATTAGATGTGTTTCATGTACATCAAGTGATTTCACTGGATTTTGAGTGAATTCACTGGTCTAATGAACAGGTCTAATGAACAGGGATCACTGAATTTTATTCATATTTTGTAATAGTGAAATTATATATATATACATAATATAAATGCAACTGATAATTCCATAATGGGTGGTTCAAATTGCTGTTTTTCTTGCGGAGTTATAGCTTAATACATGTACATTGCTTTCTTAAGCATGTTACTTATTTCCTAGATTAAAAAAACCAATCATAATTGCATGCACAATATGTCACAAAAACAGTTAATAAGTTGCATCCGTAGTTGGATGTTGGCACCTAAATAATTCTCTCCCTTTTGCTGGAACTAGTGATTTTTTAAGGAGTAAAACTATTGTAGGTGGTGTAGGTGAAATAAAGTAATTTTTTTAGTACTGAACACTGTTGGGTGCTTCTCACATTTTTGTGGGCACCATCAGTTCCAGTTCTTAGAGTGATTTCTCATAATCATCCTGGATCTCTTTTTTTTTTCATATTTCAAAATAATTGGTCAAGGTATCAAGTTTTTGGATTTTTTAGTGAGCTACTTCTCATGGTTCCAATTCTCATAAAGTCAATGATAGTTATCCAAGGCAGTTCTCACAGCCTAGATGTTGAAATACATTTTTGAAAAGAAAAAAAAATCTGTTTTTGATTTTTTTTTCACAAAAGAAAAGGTTTTAAGGTAAATTTGAAGACATGCCAGATTTGGAGATCATAACATGGCATCATGACATGTCCTTCAATTGCTTTTCAGCCTCCCTTGTGAGTTGGAGTACACTTTAAAAACCACCCCATTGTTATAGAAACAACAAACTACAAAGAAGTGTGAGGCTAAAAGAGGATCAAAGCACAAGACAAAAGAACACAAGCCAAAATAAACATGAAAATCTTCACTAGGGTTAATAAAACTATAGAATACAAAGCAACATGAAGTTGAAGAAAGGGTTAGAGCCCAATTTTTAAAACACCCAAAAGATTTTACCAAACAAACACAAAGGCAATCTAAAATAACCTACGAAACAAAATCGGTGAAAGTCAACATGAAAACCACCTGCCAAAGATAAAGAAACAATCCAATACAAAACAACACAATCTGGACTTTACTTACCCACCCTAAACTCTAGTTACAAAGCAAAAACCCACTAAACCATGTAGTTAAGAACCAGACTTGAGTAGCTTCCATTTCTTACCCATTCAGTATCAATTTTTAAAAAAAGATATCCCAAGGTACTCTAGTTCTCAAGGTGTTGTTTCTCACTCTATTGAGAACCAACAAGGCAGCTCTCACCTTGGGCATCAATAAAACAATAATACTCGTCAAGTTTCATGGTGAGAACGGCTTGAAACCCTAACTAGTTCTCACCCCATTAGTGATACACACCCAACACTGATACCAAGTGGCCAAATTAGTAAACCAACACACACCAATGCACCATGAAGGGTGGATGGTGCATGGGAGGTTGTTAGTAGGTAGGTTGCAAAGACAACCCTTATTTTATGTATAAACTAATTTTGTTTGGGTATATCTTTTACCCAGATATACCCACTGAGCACAAATAGGGTACAATACCTTAACCTATTTTCAAAAAATTATATATTTGCATGATGCACATACCCTTGGGTATGTAAATTTGAACTCCATGTTTCTTTGAACTAATCAAACTTATTCTCTGTGTTTGTGCATATTAATATCAATCAAACACTTTGATTTTTGCAGTCTAAGACGGGATTTGTGCATGATCCCAATTGGTTTTGTCGTTTTTACTCAATACTTCCAAAATGTTAGCATTTTTTTAATTTTTTGATTAAATAAATAAATAATAGATACACATTCTTTTACTCCAAATTTGTATATGATAGGGGGCACTTAAAACCCAACGCATCTACTAGAAATCACAATCTTTATGCACCCAAACCCTATTTTGATTTATAAAAAATCTTAATGCTAATATATCCTTAATCAATGGATAAACCCATTGAAAACTTTTATACATACCTTTACTTGAAGATATATCAAAATACATATATATTTGTACAATACTGGTATAAACCCTCTACTTACTTGCTTGCTTACTTAATAGTCACCTATTTTCCTACCCATGTACCTATTCATTTATATTGTACCTTCTACTTCTTCACAATCAAATCTTTCTTTGGCAGGTTGATATACTTGATACCCCTATTCAAAGCCTCAATGGGGGGCAATTAAAGAATGTTAGTTATGCTTGAACCTTCTAGACTCTGTGCAAAATAAAGATGGCATCTGGAAGAGGAATCCAACCTAGATAAACTTAAGATATTTCAACACCAAAAAATTTAATTTAATTTAATTTTTAAAAATATAATATAAGAATTAAAATAATACTCAAAGCTTTGGGTTGAGTTACATTTTCTTCTTTAATCTGTGCATGCATTTTTGGAAATGGAGTTTGTACTTTATATTGTCACATTTTTTTAATTTTGTGGGTTCACTCATTTCAAGGTTATTTTCAGCTTAGGTTAGTGCTCCACTTCAGAGTTCAAACTTGATTGTGGGGTTTGGAATCTCAGCCCTTTTTTTATATATATAAAAAATTGGCGAAATTTCGCCAAGAAGAGAAATTAAAAATTAAAAATTCGAAAATGAAGTGATTTTGAACACTTTCAATCGCCAGAAGTGAGGGAAAAAAATAGTAAAAATCGCTGGATTTAGATATTTGATTTTCATTGTGTAGCCAAAAATATAAAGAGATGATTAAAGATTTTTAGTACATATTTTTAGTTACATAGACATGTTTTATTTTATGTTTTTGAAACAATCAGCAGAAGCCAATGTATAAATAGCCAGATTTGACAAAATATTCCTATGGATTATTGCCAATTTTTGTGCATCTTGCTATGGATGATGACCACTTTGCCTACAAACAAAAATTCCTACAAGAAAGACACTGGTTTAAATTGACCTTAGTTAGGCCTATACCCATAAAAATTAAAAGAGAATAAAACCAGTTTGGACATTATGGTAGGGAATCGCCATAAATCCATACCAATTAAATAGGCTAGTAACATCAATGAATGATGCTTGAAATGGCATTTGCCTAATCAGGTATCTGAACAATCCATTATGGCTTTCTCAACAAGAATCAATTTCAATCAAAGCTTAGGGTAGTCCAAGCAGTTTCCAATGCTAGCACCCTAATTTTTGTTCTTGGTACTAAGTTAGATCCCATAACTCCATAATTGTTAGAACTAACTAAACTATATTGTCTATCCTTTTGTTTGATCAATAAATTAAATCAATTTTGTTGATCATCATCACATTTGTTGATCAAATACTTAAAATTCCAAACACAACTTGGGTTTAAAAATTGTCAATGTGAAATTTCTTTCTCCATGAAAACCTAACCTAATTTTTACCTTTGAATTTTGCATACCTAATCTTTCTTCCTAGCCTCAAGGCATGATTAGGGCTATATATATTTATTAAAAATGACTTAAAGCACCCTTTTTTTTTTAATTTATTTATTTTGTAAAAGCTCAACTTGTCATTTATGGGACATCACTTGGAAACATGTGATGGGATAGTGGGAACTAATAAATGTTTTTAAATCACTTTCAGATTTGACAGTGGAAATTGGAAGCTATGGTAATAATAATAGTTATAGTATGACTCCTAGTCTTTAAATAGCCTTAACCACACCTCACTAGCAAAAGAGCCTTACAAAAGAAGCTCCAATTGAATGAGCAATTCATCAAGCCCATAAATGGGTTAACTGCAGAAAAAGTCCATATTTCAAACTTGAAGAGTTTTTATCAATTGTGTAGATATTCTAAGCAAGAGCTTTTAATTTCTCAAATGGGTGCCTTATTATTATACTAGTCAGACTAGTAGTACCTGACAACTTTAACTATGGGATAATTTTGCCAAGTTGATTTTTTTACTTTCACCAAATTCACAATGCCAAGTAACTAAGGTAGGGTTTAGGGTTTAAGGCAATACCCTACCAGGGCAATACCAGGGTCAGTTGTAGCTTGAATAGAAATGGGCTTTAGAATTACAATCAGCAAAGCCCTTTGTTAAATAATTGAAAAACCCACCTTCCGAAAAGTCGTTTCATATTTTTAAAGTAGAATTGGTGAAGTGGATGTGGGCCTTCATATCCTTAAGTCCCACATCCACTTCACCAATTTGCCAACTCTACTTTGCTTACGTTG
>Ga0209208_10003169_pt1 | contig 23679 bp, 21 predicted proteins | sample S1TSphfallax_3_FD_187694 | JGI IMG/M metagenome (GOLD analysis project Ga0209208, IMG submission 187694) | Host-associated microbial communities from peat moss isolated from Minnesota, USA - S1T2_Fd - Sphagnum fallax MG (SPAdes) (version 2) | ecosystem: Host-associated > Plants > Peat moss >...
CCCCCCCCTTTCCACTCTTGGTACCACTTGAAAGCCCTCAATGAATAAAAGGGTGCATTTAGGTGGTTTTGTAATGTTTAGAACTTTGGTGTGAGTTTTTGAATATAGAATAATATTGTCATTGAAAATTCAATAACATCAAAATTGAGTTTTGTAGAGAGATAGAGGTGCTACCCATGTTGTGGAAAGCCTTCAATGAGTAGGATTTTATAGAATTATTTCGTAATTTTTGAACCTAAGGTGTGGGAGATATTGAATTTCATAGTACTTTTGTCACTAGAAATTCAACAAAGTTACAAAAGATGATTTTGGAAGGAAAGATTAGTTGGGTAACAAGTTCACACTTAGGCTACCAGTGCAAGCCAGCTTAGTCTATCAAATTATGAATGGTATCTCTATATAATTATTCTATATACAGTTAGGATTGAGCATGGTTGGATTGCAAGGTTTACCTTAGATCCATTGTGACACATTCACATTCAATAAGCCATCTTTTTTGAAGCCATGTGATGAATGGCATATTTGTGAGGTATACTTTGTGGTTTCATCAATTTCTACATGCAATATATGCCATGTTTATCATAGTTTGACATTACTATAATCTGTTCCATTACCACAATATTCATGTGTCAAAAGCCTAAGGAAAATACTCTATTTGTAGTGATTTAAGTATTGTCTCTACCCTTAAAACTTAAACCTTGGTGAAAGATTTTATCATAATTTTTTTGCTCAAACTTGACCAATGTATTAGTGACACCTGGAGTATCATGTGTGCACAAAATGGATGGGCATGCTCCATAAAAGTCCATGCAACTAACTCATGAGAAATCATAGATCCAATAAGGGAAGTTTTAGTTTGAACTTTACCATAAAGGGCATACTCATTAGAGGATGAGCTGTTTTCCCTTCATAGTGATTTCCTCCTACCAGAATCAACCAGCGCTCAGCAATGAACCATGAAGGGTGAACATTTGATATGAAACAACCAAACACTTTTTCATTGTATTTTTGTTCCATAACTTACCTCAGTAGTTATTTATATACTGACCAACCTATGGTATCCACCTACCAAATGCCTTGCCTGCTTACCTTTGTACATAGTAACCACTTACACTCTCTGCCTTCTTTACTTGCATACTTACCCACTTACCGGTATTGTGGGGTGAACTTAGGAGGTTTTATAAGATAGGTTACCTTCCACCTTGGTAACTCTGTTGTGGTTCATCCACAACTGAGTCACAATGGGTTTCTAGTGGATGGTCCACTGGTGAATACTAGGTCACAGGATCCCTTTCCTCATTGACCGCATCAGACTTGTTGTTAGAGTCATTGGGTTGTAGGACTCTTCATTTGATTGTTTGAAATCCTTTCCATCTCCTTTCTTTTTGTTCTTGGAATAATGTCACCCATGTTTTCTTACATTCATCAATTTTGAATCGTGTGGACATTGTGAGAGTAAGGGCGGAGGGGGTGGGGTACGTTGGGGCCCTTCTTGAGGCAGTGCTCAACAGCTATCTTCCATCAGACCAACGGCTTTATTATTGTCACCTTCCACTTCACAAGTTCCAAAATGTGAAATTTGTTTCTCTGCATACAATCCAGCCCTCTCTCTTTTTCTTTTCAATTTTGGGATGTGTTGAAAGTTGCGATCATCCATAAGCCAACTTAGCCAAATTTGGCTATCAACAAAATATGAAAGGAAAAAATTTTAAGCATCCTTATATACTTTTGACTACTTACTTGATCTATGTAAAGAAGTCTGATGATTCACTTTTTTAATTTTTTTTTAAATTTTGACATTCTAAAAACCCATTGGATTTGCAAAAAGAAAATTTTCACCCAAAAAGAAAAAGCTGATACCGTGGTGTACAAGGTTCCACAGTACTCATTGTCTTCTCTCCCACCCACACACATACACCCCCCAACCCAACAAAAAGAATAAGCTTTAACATGAAATCCTTTCTTGGAAATGACACAGTCAATTAAAATATGGTGATTCTGCAACCTAAGCTTCCTAGCCTAGGCAGCGGCTATTTCATTTTTGTTCATTTTAAGGGAATCTCAATATGTTGTAACAATAAAAAATGATCTTTTTCAGACAAAACATAGAACCCACTGGAAGAGTTGCTGGCCAGGTGCAACACAAACCTCCTTATTGATTATCTTACTAGCCCAAACCAAAGATCAACTCTTGTCCAATAAGACTAGTAAGTGACTGATTGGTGATCTAGTGCCTGGTCTTGACCATTGGCCCCCTTTGGATACTAAGAATACAAGTGAATTGATTTTGGTGGTGTATAGATTTTATAGTCTCATTGGCAAGGTTTGAACATTCCAACATTCTTTTGTTGGTAGGCACAACACCTTCTTGCACTAACCCAATTCCAACTCAATTGTTTGAGTGATGCTAAGTATGATCACAGTATGTCACTTTGCATAACCCCAGTAGAGTTGTATCATAATTACAGGACTCAATACAAATCCATAACTGCAATTGATTTGTTCTATGACACAGAATGAGATGTTGATCAGCAAATTTGATATTTCTAGAAAGAATCAATTGGGGATGGCAATCAACGAATCTCATTGGAACTTCGCCTTCCCAAGGTCAAGAATGATTATGATGCAATTGTACCACACATAGATATACAGGCAACCACAAATATGGAAATCTGTGGTTGAATAGTTACTAAGCTTTTGAAGCAGATCAAAATAATTAACTTTCCCTATATTTTCATCATAAAGACACAGTGATTGAAAATGTACAGTTTCTTTCTATTTCAACTTTTGAACACATTCAAAATGAGACGAGCAACATATAAAGGATAGTAAAGCTTACAATATGTGAGAATCTCCATGTTTTGTGTTCTCTACTAGTTTGTTTCAAAATTCCAACAATTTGAAAATCTTTCTTTCCTCGGTAATGTCACCAGTCACAAAAAGGACATTAAAGTGCTTGAGTTTCCTCTTCCATTAGTTTTACTCCCTCCAGCCTCAATCTATTTGTTGCCATACCATAAATCCATCCAAATTTGTCCATACTTGGGTTCCATATACAAGTCTAGGTTCATGAAACCTTTTAAAACTAAAATCTCCTCATCCCTCCAATATTCAGCTTTCAATTGCTGGCAAACTTCTCCTTGGATATGGTTAAAGTGCTTCTGGTTTGCCTCCCCAAACTTCAGCCCCTGTTTGTCACAGGGAGATAATATCAGTTGCTCTTCCAAATACTAAATCATCCAAGTTTTAGTGTATCTAACGGACCCATGAAATAGCACTTTTCCTTTAGCCAACTGAGGTTCAAGATCTGTTCAGTTCACAGCTAGAGCATTAGAGGTCTCTGATCCTCAAGTGCACAAGAATTGTCATTATCTTGAGTTTTATAATATTCTCCTCCTTTGCCCTCTAATTTTCTTGTGTATTTCCAGTCCATCTAGATTCCTAGCAGAGTTCAAATGTGCATCTCATGTCTTTCATCTCTTCCCAATGGCCTGGCAATTGTTAATTCCCACACTGTCCAACACTTTACACACTATTCAAAAGTTACAATATAGATGATACCCAGATGCATCATAACCAAACATATCCAAAGGTCAGTGATAAGACAAGAAATTTCATTCTACATTTCTGATGTGGTACCCTGATTTTAGTATGAAGAGAAATCAAAGGACTGCTGCAAAAGGGGGAAGTTTTGTGACAGCTGATCTTGAGGGATTCAAGAACTTGAAAATGTCAGTTACAGGGATGAATCTTCTAAACCTTCACTATTCTGAGATGGAACATTCACTTCTACAGTTTGCCAGCACAAAGATACCAGTGACCACCAACAAAATGGCTTTCTAGAAGAGCTTAGCCACCTGGAAAATTTTGAGACAAGTATAACCAGTACAAGATCTATAAACCTAGTAGGCCTTGTGGAGCTTTTTTGAAGGAACTTCTGGAATGCACAAAGAAAAGGAAGATGATGGACACTTTCCATTGAATTTATCTGTAACACTGAAAAGAATTATGCAAGTTCTTAAGACAGCAGATTCTGGCAGCCTTGATACATGTGCCTTGGGGAGAATTAGTCTCATTAGTATCAGTACTAGCAAAGAGAATTTTGCAATACATCTGCTGGGACCAATACTCTAGATCATATAGGTCAGTCCTCTATCAGAAACAGGAGAGATTGGTCAAGAGAGTTTTGAGTAATTTGCATTAACCTAGTACCTAAGCCCAATTGAGGGATTGCAGTTGGAAATTAGAGAATAGGGTGTTGATCAAAAGAATTCTAGAAATGTTTCCATTGCTTAAATTGTGAAACCCGTTGCAGTTATCACTAGTTAGGTGAAGAACTCTTGCAATCAATAGAGTTCCAGTAAGTGTATAGACCCCAAACCCACATCATCAAGCTACAGTCAGGATTTGAAAACTTCTCTCTCTTAAGCTCTACCAGTCACAAATTTAGAACAGCAGAAATACTCAACACATAGGGACTCTTGGATACCAACCCTAGACTGCATTAAAGTCTGCAATTGCACAGAGGTCACAGGCTGAAGCATAGTTCAAATACATTTAGTGCAAAAACAAACAAAATATAACATAGAGAACTCAGTTTCCAGTAATGAACCTTTAGTGTGGAGTATGATAAGGAAAGTATATCTGAGTCAGTGAGGAGCAGAGTGCCCCATATTTACAGGTCCTGAAGAATATGATGAGTGTTTTCTCCCATCCCAAATTGTGCATACACCACCAGATAGCTTCATTCCACATGGACAACATTAGCCTTCCCTGCCACCAATCACCTCCAACTAAGCTCCCTAGCTTTTACTTCATTCATCCCACAGGACACCATAGCCTTTTCTCTTCATTGCTATGGGTGCCTGTTCAACATGCACTGCAATGACCTGACATTGCAGAACTTTGAATTTGAAGGCTTGCATAGATGAAGACACCTAAAGGCTTGTACAATAATCACGAAACATGCAGCCTATTTATTGTACAACTTTTTTTTTGCTGTGACCTACTCTCTAGCAATTACATGGTTATTACATTCTAAGTATAAAATATGATTCCTAGCCATATGAATCCAAAAAGTCCTTTGCTCTAATGATATGTACTACAGGAGATTTATCTACACTGGAGTAGATAAAAACACATTTTCAAGCCTTCATTTGTGTTCTAACATTAAATGAGCATGGCATCACCCCCATACCCTAAAATAATAGATGAAAAAGGCACAATACATACACACACACACACAAAATCTTTGGCCTCAATTTGCTCTCTACTACACACCATGCTTCAAACATCTATCCTCCTCTCTTTTGTCTGATTAGTTTTTCTGTTTTCAGATGATGTAAGAGGAAGCACAGAAGCCCACCAACTTCTGTTTGCACTTTGCTTTCTTTATCTTGAAAATTGGTACCTACTCCCTTCCAAAAGAACCATACATTACAGTAGACCATTATACAACTCCATTCTAAGAATCTTAAGTCTCATTCCCTCTAAGCAACAACAGTTGCCCATCATCCATCTCTCTTCTAAGAATCTTAAGTCTCATCTCCTCTAACCAACGCCACACCTAGGTCTTCAAACCACTACAGCCTAACATGATTGTCAGTATATATCAAAATAGGCAAATACCTTCTATTATATGAACATCAAAGAACAGGGCTTGCAAAGTAGAAGGGGATGATATGTACCCAGTCACTGCTCAACTACTGTCCAACATCCTCCAATCTCCATTCTCTAACCTCCACAGCACATGCCTATGAGCTGCAACCAAAATGAACAACTGGGCAAGAGGCTGGCACATGGTAAGGTTTAGGCTAGTAGAAAGCTACTAACCTTGGGTGAGAGATTATAAGAATTGGCACAAAACATGCTTATGAGCCCCAACAAGAAATGAGACAACCACAAAAGGAAATAGCAAACACTTGGGCTTGGGGGTGGTAGAAACCAACCTACCTTGATCAAGAGATCATAGACATTCTCATAGCATATGCCAATGAGCACACACCAGCAACCATGCATGGCTTCACCATGGTGCATACCTCCTGTGGTTTTCTGCTCTACACTGTGCAAAAAGCTAATGCACATCTTCACAGATGCAGATGTCCTTCCAGAAACCTGTTTTATGGCTTGTGTAGGCATTGAGAATCTAGGTAACACCTACATCCATGTTCAATTTCTGTACATATCTCCAATGTCTCCTGAATGAGTATAACCAAGCTCCAACAAACCATATAACCAAAGTCCAAAAAGCACAACTGGTAACAAGTGCCATCATGTTGATGTTTGCACTAATATTTGCACATATACTACACCCTGACAAATAATCTATTCATGCTGGTCTGCATGTTTTGATGCTAGACACTCTGAAAATATGTTTCAATGTTAGATGCCATGGTGACACTGAAGAATTTTTGGTACAGTGATTGAGACCAGAATACAGACTACACCTGGTCAATTTTGGACCGGACATAGACACCTAGAGTAACAACTCTTTCACAAGTCCACACTCATTAGAACCATGTTGCATAAAACATGCTTGAATATCCTCCAAATTTTCATGATTGTTTCTTACTGAGATTGACTCCTAATCTTGCACCTACAATCTATCACCAACTCAGAGTTCTGACACACCATTTCCAAAAAGATTCCCCAGAAGACCTGCATTCTCAAAACATTGTGATCATTGTCAACTGCTCACCATGCTCAGGTTTCAAGAGATAGTCAATAGTCTGACATGTACTTAAAAACCCAAGATGCACACGAGTGTCAAGCAGTGGAGCAGCAACTAGCTTTTCTTGGCTGTGCAACATCAAGCCCTGACAACCTTTGACTGCTACCCAGAACTGTATTAGACTTCATGGAGACTGAAGAAGTGAGAGTTTTCTTACTAACTAATCTGTAGATCTCCTTCACCACTGTCTGGAAAGCGTCAACCACATTGGTGGCATTCATGGCTGAAGTCTCTATGAAAGATAGGTTCTCCTTCTGCGCAAAAGCTGTAGCCTCTTCTTTTGTCACCTCCCGTATATTGTCAAGGTCACATTTGTTTCCCACAAGCATGACAACAACACTGGCATCCGAATGCACTGTAGATGAATTTTTTTGTATCACCACATGAAGCCAACATGCCCCAGCACTTCATCATCAGGATCAGCTTATCATGTCATCATAGGATTCATCTACAACCCTTGCAAAGTTTGACTCAGTTAAAACTTAAATTGGAAGCAAAGCTGAAAGGTATTGGGGGAAAGGAGGAAAAGAGGATGTTGGAAACATGTGCCAAATTAGCCTGCACATCCCTCCATCTACAGCATCATGCTCAGTTGAAAATCAAAATTACATCTGCTTTCAGTGTCCTTGCTTTTTCCTTCAACCTAAAGCTTCAGTATCAGTTGAAATTGAAAGATGCATACGTCAATGTGGTTCCCACTAATCTTTGCTCTAGGAAAAGAAATGGCAATATATATATATATGTCTTCCACTCTTTTTTCTGATGTGAGAAGAAAATTTACCTCTGAGTTCGTCTAACCAGCGACCTACATTCTCGAATGTGGCTTTCCGGCTGATATCATAAACGATAAGCGCGCCAACAGCACCTCTGTAGTAAGCGGAAGTCACGGCCCGGAAGCGTTCTTGACCGGCAGTGTCCCAGATCTGTGCCTTAATCTCCTTGCCGTCAATCTCCATACTCTGTGTCTGAAACTCCACACCAATCGTGGCTTTGGAATTGAGGTTGAATTCATTGCGTGCGTACCTAGATAGCAGATTCGACTTCCCCACAGCCGAGTCCCCAATCAACACCACTTTGAACAGATAATCCTCGCTCTTGTCGTCATTGTAAGCCATTTTGCCCCCGACAAAATCTACGGTGCCAACTATGCGCACACACACACACAATCAGCACTGCCAGGACCGATCTAGCAGCCACAAGCCGACGACGCTGCTTATCACCACAAATACGTTCGAGACCAACTCTCTCTCTCTCTCTCTCTCTCTCTCTCTCTCTCCAGATCAAATACAGAAACACTCAAAACAGGGATATTATCCGCTCCGAGACACCAGTACAGACAGACTCTCGGGTCCAATGTGCAGCCGAACCAGTACGAGATCTGGCGATGCAAGCAAAACAAATCCAGAAGCCTCTCTCTCTCTCTCTCTCTCTCTCTCTCTCTCTTTCTCTCTCTCTGGATTCTCTGCCAAGCGCTTCGCTTGGAGTGTGTCGCTGAAAGCGGCAGCAGCAGCGACGGGCACAACGTGGAGTGTGTTCTCGTCCCGCCGAAATCTACAGTGTCACAAAATAGACTGTAGTGGAAGGAAAGGGTCCGGAGGATACCTGGACCGACTGACAGCTTGCCAGAGAAACGCGTGCGCCAAAATTCAGTAGTAACCTGGTAACATATAATATAAGGCTACCTGTGATCAGGGTTTCTTTTTGTGATGTAGCTGAAGTGGCGCTTATCCATAAATACAATTTAGCCAAATTTGGTTATATAAACAGGATATGAAAGTAGGAAAGTTTAAGCATCCTTCACATTTTTGGCTACATGCTAGAACCTAATAGAGAAGTCTGATTATTTTTTATCATTGTTAAATTTTGGAGACTAGAAAAAAATTTAAACACACTTTTAGCCATTTTGAAAAGAAAAATATCCAAGTGTCTAAATTTAGCCAGAAAAAAAAATGTTGACAGTGATTGTGTTGAGTTTTTTGCCATTTTGTGAAAAATATTTTTGAAAAAAGAGTATTCAGTTGCAATTTTTTTTTCTAAATATCCAGAAAAATTAATCGCCAAAAATCGTCACAATTGCCCACAATACGAAAAGGTGCTTAAGATTTTCTGCTTTCATATTTTCAATATCTCCAAAATTTAGCAACATTTACTTAAGAATGATTGCCACTTGAGCAACATCACAAAATTGAAAAAAAACTCACTGACTGTGCCATCCATTTTTTACCTGATGGAATTTCGCCAAAAAATAAATTAAAAAAATAAACTACTCTAAAATGAAGTGATTTTGGAGGGTTTCAATCATCAGACAGAAACAAGGACGGGGAAGTAAAAGTAGCCAAAATTCTATATTTGGTTTTCAGTCTGTAACCATAAATATAGAAGGTCAATTAAAGATTTGTTTTTCATATCTGGTTAATGGCCAGACTTGGCTAATTCCTTCCAGGGTTCTACATCTTCCCATGGATGATCGCCATATGTGACGTGACATAAAAAAACTCCCCAAAAAAACATTGCCCAGATCCTGGTTATACCCAACCAGGCACTATGGATAAATCCAAATTTCTAACAGCTCAGAAAAAATGGTAAGCTATTAACAATTGGAGAAATATGCAGCAGCTTTGGATTTATCTCCAGCTTATGGCCAGAGTAAACCTGCACCCACCAGTGCACCATCCTCTGGATGCCCCTTATGACTCAGTTGCGGATGAACCTCAAGTGAGTTAATATGGCCAGAGTGAACCAGCACGCACCATTCACTAAGACCATTCACTAGATACCCATTATGACTCAGTTGTGGATGAACCTCAACTTAGTTAATATTTGGTTTCATGTTGGTAACCCATTTTGTAAGAAGTAGGTCCTTAATATATAGGTAGATAGGTAGGAAATTAGGTGATTACTAAACAAGTGGATAGTTTATATATATGTTTTATGAACTACTTACTAACAGCCTACAAATTGTTAGTAGCAAACACATAGTAAAAAAACAATTGAACTAAACACCACGATTCATAAGGGAATTGGAACCCAATAGAAAATTGTTCCTTGACAACTTATAATCCATCTTTCATAGTGCACTAATGGGTGATGCTTATCTAAGTGACCCATTGTGCAATCATGCTTTCATGCAATTCAAGATAGTCTTCCTCTTGCAGTTAGAAAGATGCACATTTTTTTGGAAACTTTGGCAATTACTAACACCTTAGGTTTACAAGTATCCTTGATGGACATCCATCACAACACATCCTTTAAGGTTTATCAAATGACTTCATTTCCAAAGCTCGCATTCACTCTTATTCGGACAAAGGGGTGGGGCTATGGTTGATTGTTGAAACATCTATATGTTTGTTCCACATCGCACACTTTATTTTCACCTTAATGATGCATTTTCGTCTCAATTTGATTCAGCCCTCAACATTTAGTCTTCTCACGTGTGAATATGAACACGAGACTCCCGCAACTTTGGAGGCTCATAACTTTTTATACAAACCTTCGATTGAAATGAGTTTTAAAACAAAGTTTTAACCTTCGTCTAGAGTTTTCCAACGATGTGTGGCACACCACCTGCACGCAAATAAATCAAAGCGATTCCCAACTTTTAATGGTCAAAAATCAAATTGGCAATTTGACTCCTGGCCTTTCTTTTGGCCATAACTTATGTTTCAAATGCTCAAATGAGTCATGCAAACCCATTTTAAACATCTACATTCCAAGAACTTTTTTATGATATAAAAAAAATTAATCCAATGAATTTTGACCTTTGCAATAACCCTTTGAAAACTCAGGAGTCCATCACTCCAACTCTAATGCACTCCCAATTTCTTAAGGGATTCAAATGTGAATCAAAACTGAAAATAGCGGAAGAGTAAAGAATTAGGGCACATTCCCTGGCTTGTAACACTTTGGAAGGGTAGAGGGGCATGCTGGAGTTTTAGGATGGGACTAGGAATAATTGACAAGTTTTAACTATTCACAAAAACATGCACAAACCCAACACAAGGTGGTTAGTGCATAGTTGGAACACTTTTGGTGCTAGGACGAGCCACGGGCAACTCCGACTCACAAGATTCACCACGGCCCAAACTTGGGAGAAGCCACCACCTTCCCCCTTATAATATATTTTGTGCCTCTTCACGAGGCCCACATCCAAATGGCATTTTGTCCCGAGACTCCCAAATGCAAATCCCGAAATTCCCACAACTAGGACTCCCGCGACTTTGGGGGCCCATAACTTTGCGTGCAGACCTCGGATTGAAATGAGGTCTAAAGCAAAGTTGTAGCCCTTGTCGAGATCTTTTCAATGGTATGTCTTATGCTACCTGCACATAAGTAAATCGAGTCGATTCTTGACTTTTAATGATTAGGAGTCAAATTGCCAATTTGACTCCTAGCCTTTCGTTTGGCCATAACTTGTGTTACAAATGTCCAAATGGGTCATGCGAACCCATTTTAGACATCTGGGTTTCAATAGTTTTCCAATGATATAAAAAACTTTTTAAGCCATTGGGTTTTGACCCTCACAATTGCTCTCTAAACATTCAAGAGTCCACCGGGATTCCAAATCTCAATGTGGGAATTCCCTTGGGAGTGTGGAGGTCTATTCCCTCACACTCTCTTGCACTCCCGGGAGCATGCGACATGACTCTCGGGCTTCCTTCTTGGCCCACAACCTTGCAACCCTTTACTTTGGTCGCAAGCTCAAAGCTAGGGTTGCGATAAACACCCAAAGTGAAAGTTCTCTTAGGAATGTGGGGGTTCATTCCCTCACACTTTCCTACACTCCTAGGAGCATGAAATTTGAATCCCGAGCTTCACTCTTGGCCCGCACCTTTACAAGCCCTTACTTTGGTTATGAACCCAAAATTAAAGTTGTGACACATCTAGCATGTTGTCCATTCAAAGGTCAATGAAAAGCCACACATAACACCATTAAAGACATCATGTATGTTTTTGTTTGAAAAAATGGGCACGTTGTATTGAACGAACAATTATACACCCTTATGTCACGAATTTCATTATGAACTAATCTCTATATGATTCATTGGGACCAAGTTTTTGTTGTTGATGTTGTGGTTAATAACCCGACATGGAGACGGTGGCTACGAATGTCATTAATCCACCAAGAGGTGCAACTATGGAATTTAACTCCATTGCTAAAACCTGCAAGTATAAAAGGCTTCATGAGGGGCACCATTTTATTATGATGGTCATGGAGGTGCATGATACACCCAAACGTGATATGGATCATTTCATCAAGGAATGTGTTTTTCTTTTCCATGATAGACGATTGAGATATCATTTATCCTTATCTTTTTACATTCAATTTTTCAAGCAACGTGTCAGTATAACCCTTCAATGTTCTTTAACCTCTATTATAGAAAGGAAGATTGTTTTGGTGGGAGATGTTTCTTTTAGACCTCTTATTACTTTTAGCCTTCATGGTGTGTTGGTGGGTGCTAGTTCACTCTGGCACCCTTCTTTTTGGGATCAAATTATCCATTAAGTTAACAAATTTTGTTGATGGGCAAGGCCTGCAGAGAGGGGCATTACAAGAATAAGGGTGCCCATCCAATGTAGCACCACAGCCAAACATTGAATTCTGATAATGCACCCATTCAGGGGCTTTACAGCACATATTGACCTACCATAATTATATTTCCATATGTAATGGCTAGGATCTTAAACATCTTATATGGATATAACATGAGCACTTGCAAAACATAAAATCCCGCCCTGAAATGTAAGATGCCCTCCCTTTTTGGACGGTAGCATTCCCTTTTTCTAAGTTGGTGTCAAAATACACCAGGAAAATGCTTACCAGTTCTACATTTGGTTCTGCCAGTCGTAATTCTGATGTGCATCAAGGCCACGTGAATCAACAGTGGGAACTCCACTCGGGGAGACCCTTAAATCAGAAATGGTTCCTTATTGCAGACAATACAAAAGTACCGTCTGCTTCTTTTTTTCCCTGACTGCCCAATTGCCCAGCCAAGGTGTGTCTAGTGATGACCAGACACATCTTGGAGCTGCCCAGACACAATTTTTGTGTTTTCTTATACATGCTTTGGTTGTGCAATTGCCATTAGGAGGCATATCTTGCCTCAGCGTTATATTACATGTGCAAAGCACGCATAATAGGACCCAAATTTTGTGTATGTGGATTATTTCTCTTTTTCTCGAAAAGATGAATTGGGCCAAAGGCAAACAAACAAGAAAAAAAAGAAGCAGACAGTACTACTGTCTGCAATAAGGATCCATTGCTGATTTAACATTCTCCAACTCCAGTTGTGTTCAGGAATAGCCATGGTGAAACCCGTTGCCACCTGACAGAATGAAGTCTCAGGCCTAGTAAGAGCGAGTGTGCAGTATGTTCATAATAGGGTAATTTAGAATTAGATCTACGATCTTGTGTGTGTGTGGTGTGAACCCAAGCTTAGCCACACCCACTTAGTCAGCACATGTATGTTACTCATTTCCATCAGTGTCTATCCTGTGGATGGGTTCAGAATCCAGCTCAATTTTGGGCTGCAAATGGGCTCACTCTCTCAAATAGGAATGTCTAAGGTCTATTAGTCATATCAGCTTTGAATGGCCTCAGATTACCTCCAACCATACAGTTCTAGAAAGTTGAAAAGTAAAATTACATATTTTTAAGAAGCTTTTTTGAGTATTTGGTTGATATAAAACTTGTGTTAGGCATGATTTTTAATCATACTATATAAGTTGGCAGGTCCCTAAGTGTGACAGGCAGTCATAGGGCATTACAGGTCTGTTATAGATACCTATCTTCCCATTTTGATCACTATCTCGAGTGCCTGATCTTCACCAGTCGATTATGTCATTTGATGTGGTCAAAAAAAAGACATAATCTGCCACCCCAGGCCTTAATCTATGACAGGGGTTCTCCATGCAGTTTCCAACATCAACACACATATCAGTCAAAACACATAGACGTCATGCAAAAAATCTCTAGGAAGGACATTAAGGAGATGATGAACTCTAAGAGCACAAAGGCGGAAAATAAATTGCTTGAAAAAGGAACATGCACGAAATGGGGAGATGTTACATACCCATTAAAGAGCACTTTCCAGGCACCAGTGTGTGGAGTGACATTGCTCTGCCACAAGGTGCCACAAGGTTTGATCGCTATTTAGTAAGTTAAAGAGAAAACAACACTGTTTTTCTTTATGTTGAAAAGTATGCTGATGCATATCTTCACCTTCTTGGCCTAAGAAGTGTTGGATTAAAAATTGGTGTGAGACAGTATAGGGTAAATTGGTCGGTGACTGAAGACTTAAGTGCTCAGCCAGGCAGGCTGGATCTAAGGGAGAGCTAAGTTGCTTTTAATGTCCAAACAAAACTTGAACCTCCCCTAGTGGCGCATCTGGCGCACTAAATGAAATAGAATTGAGAAAGTTACAGCCCCCAAAAGTAGAGGGAGTCAAGAACTCAAAAAAACCAAATCATCAAATGTTACATAGGCTGATTCTCAAACACTCAAAAAATTCCTTGTATGTTGCTTTGTTGCTATTAGAGTTCAAAGATGATTTGTAGAATTTCAGGTGGCACTCCTATAGCACTTTGAATTATTTAAAATGAATAAGAAAGTTATGAGATTTGAAAATAGAAGGGGTCAAAGTAAAGAAAAATGAAAAAAATGCATCTTACAATTTGAGAAAACGTATTTTCTTTGCAGCTACTTTTTGGCTGGTCCCTTGGCTTTGCATTTTTAAAATGATTTGTAAAACTTGAGAAGACGCTCCTAAAAACAATTTTAAATTACTCCAACCAAATGGAGAAGAATTGACAAAGATCTGCCAAAGTGTTCAATCATAAGCAGGAGATCGATGATGGGCCAGTTTACCCTAGTACATGCATAATACAGAACAAGAATAGTATTTGTTTTGGTTCTACTGGCAGAACAAGCAGCACCGCGAGAAGAGCACAAAAAGGACACAAAAAGACAAGCCCAAGCAGAGCTTGGATGCCTGCACGGAATTCATTAGGAGGGTATTGAGCATCACACCCTGAAAAGTGCCTAAAACCTAGTCCAGTGAAGCGAACCCTAGAACACCTTGAAATAACAGACAACGATGGGGTGACCACCACTTACTTTTTATTCTTGACTCACAATTGGCAGGTTCATTGAGTAATTCGGTTATTGGTCTTGGATAGCAAAATTAGGTCTTTAACATCTAACTAGGCAGATTTCCTTAAAGACCACCTTTGGTCTTTTCATTTCCTCTCCAATTCATTCTTTGTTGTAGTTATGTAAGGGTAATAAAGTCTGGCAAGCCAACATAAAGAAAATGGCTAGAGCCTTTTACTCTGTCATAATGAGTCCATCGTTCATTACATATCTGGGAGTTCCATTGTCCTCCTTGTTGTGGGGGCATTGGTACATAAATGAAATTTACAATGTCTGAAGGACGATAAGCTCAATTATGAACACACATGAAATTGCGTGTTTCAGGACGACTGGGTCTTTAAGAATGAGCACAAAACAAGACTACCCACTTGAATTTGAACGTGCCTGATGAGCACTGCCAAAACAAAGTTTGTCTCATCACTTAAATACTAAATTCCTGTGGAAAGAAAACCAACTTGTCTGCAGCACTCTCTAAGTGGATGGACACTTTCTTTTGGCGTAAATTAACCATATAGGTCTATACCCTACCATGGGGCCCTACCATGCTAGGAGTATATATTTGAACTTTATCTTTACCTGAAAAAGGTAATTGTTTTGAGGTGCTTTAAAAGAACGTATATGCCAAAATGAATATGTTGCATTCTTCGCAATGACAATGGTTATGATGGATTGGTTCAAATTTATGATGAGTAAATGATAAATGCGTTTGTTTTTGGCATTTTATTTTTGTTCATTAAACTAATTAACTTGGATAAAACTCATATTGTATGTGCTCTTGGAACCCCTTTAGAGTCTTGTACCATTTGGTTTTCTAAGAAAGGCTTCAAACCTTATATGCTTTTACTCAATTATTATTTTTTCTTGACATTTCACATTTATCTTATATTTGAAAATCAATAAAAATTATTCGCAAAGTCATCCTGAGTATCGCACGGTGTTTGGCACCATATTTCGTTTTTCACCCTGAGTTCAGCGCATTTGTAAAGTGACCCTGAGTTAGAAGCTTTTTGAAAAACACAGGGTGAATCAGGATTTGACTACTTTGGCTGTCCAAAAGTTGGAGAGACCAACTTTTAGATAGTCAATTACTTGAGCATTGGGGGAGGTGGGGGCGTGGGGGTGGCAGGGGTTATTTCATGCATTCATAAGGCCAAGGGGGGAAAGGGACACAAATTGTTTTTTTTTAAACATTGGACTTATTTGAAGGGGGGGTGTTTTGATTAGAGGCATCGTTTTTTTCTGCAAAAATTTCGCCCAATGGTGACCCCAAGATTAACCCCTTCACCCTCTCAAAGGGTATTTTTATTAAAATTTTCAATAAATTCAGAAAAAAAAAAAGAGATAATGGCTGAGTTCCTCACATTTCAACTATCTCTTCCTTCAACACAATTTTGAAAAATATATCCTTTCCTCTTTGCCCTGTAGCCAAACTTGGTGAAATCCTCTTACAGATGGCAAAGAATGTGACTACATTACAAAATTTTAAAGATTGATAAGAAGGGCCAGGTGATGTTTGGAAAGGTTGGGGGAAGATTTTCTTATAGCTAGCTCGGGGATCGTCACCTAGGACACTTTGGATATTTATCTATTCAGGTGCCTATTTTGGTTAACTGCTATTGTCAAGGTGCACGGGAGGGAAACCAGAAAAAGGCAGGGTGAAACTCAAGGAAGCACCAAAATCGGTGGATTTCTGAGTTTCACCCTATATTTTTTCCTTTGTTCTCACTTCCCCCACTGTTTTTGATTGTGCCCTGAATTCCAAACACAAGGTGAGAACCCTAAGTTTTGGCGACTTTACGGGTAACTTTAATATCTTCATCCAACACTATTAGAAATAATGCAATTGCATTTCAACTCATGAAACCATGTTCTAGGTTATTTGCATTGGGGCTTTAAATCGAAACCTCTTTGTTCTTCGAAAGGCTCTAACTCCTAATTTATGGGGAAAATTTTAATAGTCTTTCAAGCCCAAAGGGCAATAATCCAATCAATCCTTCAATTCAAAAAACAATTGAAAGAAATAATCCTTAAAAAAAGTTGCAAATGTATATGTCTAATATAACCAATGTGGATGCTATGACAAGTCATTTTATCGTTGCACTTAACATCCTAGGCCACAATTAATAACATTAAGGCTTTAATTTGAAAGACAAGTGGTGATACTTAACATCATGTTTTTCATAATAAAGATCTTGGTTTGAATAATATATGATAACAAGCCATCATGTTCTTAGTAGTTACAAAACTTTTTAAAATTTGATTGTGGAAACCTTGGATTGTTTAATGTGTTTATCACTTCTTGATCTTGATATACCAATATTAGATTAGGATTTGGCATTTTCAAATGGAAAAGGATCCCAAAAAATGAAACGATATATTGACAAGAATCCAAAGAACTACATCTCAATGCATCATACATGTTATTTCTTGAATATTTACATGTAAAGTTTACATTTGATGTCATCTGTAATAACAAATTATTGGTCAATTCATCAACTATGAAAAGGAAGGTTGACAATAGATTTCACCATGAAAAGCAACCTTGACCTTCCACATTAGACCTATTTCCCCCTAAACATATGGTCATTGTGCCATTGTTTTGCCCATTTCCAATGCATCTCGCAACTTATTCCTTCCAAGCTCCTCACAACATAAAAAGATTCATATGGTTTGTAAGTATAAGATAATGGTTCATCTCATATGTAAAATTCCCATTAATAGGTTCAAAAAATTTGTGTATACAATGGCTTGGTTGAAATTTACAAAGCCTTGTGGAATTTGATTTTACAAAATTCTAAGACACAATATGCAATTTATTTTACCCTATGATTAATATTGTCATAACCCTCACCTTGGGATCGCGACCAAAACAAAGGCTTGCAAAGTGCGGGCCAAGAAGGAAACTCAAGAGTCACATCTCATGCTCACAAGTTGGAGTTTCAGTAGACTTTCAAATTTTCAAAGAGTAATTGCAGGGGTCAAAACCCATTGGATTGAGGAGTTCCTTAAATCATTGGAAAAAATTTGGAACTTAGATGTCTAAAATGGGCTTGCATGACCCATTTGGACATTTGAAACACAAGTTATGGCCAAAAGAAGGGTCGAGAGTCAAATTGGCAATTTGACTCCCGACCACTAAAAGTCAAGAACCGCCCAGATTTCCTTGCGTGCAAGTGACGGATGACATACTGTTGAAAAGCTCTCAATGAGGGAAACAACTTTGTTTTAGACCTCATCTCAATCGGAGGTCTACACACAAAGTTATGGGGCCCCAAAGTCACGAAAGTCTTAACTTTGGGAATTTCGAAACTCCCACTTGGGAGTCCCAGGACAAAATGTCATTTGGATGTGGGCCTCATGGAGAGGCACAAAGTATAATATAAGAAGGAAGGTGGTTTCCCCCAAGTCCGGGTTGTGGTGAGTTTTGTGAGTCTGAATTTGCCCGTTGCTCGTCCTAGCACCAAAAGTACTCCAACTTTGCACTAACCAACTTATTATTTGATTTTGTGCAAGTCCGTGTGAGTGATTAAGTGCTTGTCAATCTTCCTAGTCTCATCCTAGGGCTCTAGCACGCCCTCTACCACCAAAATGCTACAAGCCAAAGAACATGCCCCCCAACTTTTTGTTCTTCTATTGTGCTCACTTCAGACTCATATTTGAATCTATCAAGGAGTTTGAAAGCGCGTCAAATATCATCAATAAATAATTTAGAAAAGTATAAAATGAATTTTTTTTAAAACTCCATGTGAAGGTGATGAATTTTTTAATTATTTCATCTATTTAATGATGAAATTTGTAAACACAAAAATTAGGCATTTGTATAAGCAACAACCTTCTCCAAGCAATCCACTTGACACCTTTTGTTTTTCCCATGAATGAAATTGATTGCCTTGGTGATTATTTTGATGTCATCCTTCATTCTTTAAATGCATCAACATTGTGATAGATGTTTGTTATTTTTATTTGATGAATAACTTGGATTGCATATGTGTGTTTAATGAGGAATAGATGGGACATCTTTAGATTACAAAAGCATGAACTAATAAACATGGATCTACAACATTTAACCATGCATTCAATGTCACCATCCCTTACATACATCCAATATTTTTTGTATGTATGTCCAACATATGAAAAATTTCAAGAAAATTCAAAGTTTGCATGAATGAAAAGTTAAATAATTCCATTATGAAAAAACATTGAAAATGGATTTTTGAAAAAAATAATTAATTTAACAAATCTAACCCTAGGCTATGGTATTTGTCCTCCTTAAGCTAATTAAATTTTATTAATGTTTACATATATAATCATGAAGATTTTTTAACATATATAAAATTTTGAAATACCTACACAAGGTTCAAATGATCACATGACATGCACATCATGACTATTAACAAGCAAATTGGAAGATTAATAATCTAATATTGAATTTCCACTAAAATTTACTTAATTTCAAGGTCAAATCAATTTATCAAAAATAGATGAAAAAGTTTAAATAAATGATAATCACTTTTTTAAAAGGTGATTGACACCTCTTGTAAACGATTAGGTAGGAATAACTTTCATAGTTGTAAGAATTGTTAATTTTGATTTTGAAATTAAAGTTGCCACTTCTTCAAAAAGTTAAAGATTGCATTCATGAGAGTTTGAAAACATGTTTTATATTTGAATATTCAATAGCCTTTTATAGTTTTGTAACTCAATATTTAGTAAACATATAATCCAATAATATTAACAATCTACAACCCCAAACTTATTAGACCATGGACATGTAAATGAATGATGTTGCCACCTTGTAACTTATAAGTTTTATAGGTCTATCATTTGTCATTGTTGATTTTTCATTCATAATAAATATTCAAGAAAATGCATAATAAGATTTTGGGATGAGAAACCTTATGGAAACTTCTTAGCACCCTAAACACACATAAGTTAAATCCTTCAAATAGTTATTCACTTCCACCCATTTCATATAGTTTGTCAACCCTAGATGTCAAAGGGGGAAGGACTATTGCTTTTAACAAACTAACATCAATAGGTTTTGGTATGCACTAAATTGCCTTATTCAGATGGGGACAGTTGAAGATTTTTGAAATTGTGTTTACATTGAATTTGTTTTTGAGAGTAAGTTACCTCATTCATATGGTTTAATTTCAAATTTGGGATACTAGGGTTAGGTTTTGCATGGGGTGGTGATTGAGTTTTGTCTTGGCAAGTTGTTGTTGAACTTGTCATTTGCATTGTGAGTCTTGAACTTGGTTTTGAACTTGTTGTGGGGTGGTTGTGTTTTTCAATTCATGTGAAGTGATTATATATGAAAGGAATGCCAACAATGGAACAACAACCACAAAACAACTAATTTTGTGGCAATTCCTATGAAAGGGTAGGCATTTGGGTCCTACATTTTCCTTTTATTTTAGTCCAAGTGTTAGGGGAACAAGTATGAACATAAGGACGAAATAGGTAGGTAGAATGGGATTAGACAAGTGAGTAGGCTAATAATGGACAATTTGACAATTAGTTCAAATTGGGACAAGAGGTAATTTTTGAATTTTTATTGTTCCAAAAGGGGTTTTGGAAGGAAATGGGGAAATTTTTCCTTTCCTTGTTTTGGTTGTGCACCATTTTTCTTTGCAAGTGTGGAGGTTTCAAAAATACAAAAATTTGTGTGGCAAAATAAGTAAAAGTTGAAGTGAAATAAAGTACAAGGAACTAAAGTTTGCATAACGCAATTCAATTAATACTTGCAAGTAGAAAATCTATCAAGACTATCAATGAATTTTTTTGCTATTGATAAATCCATAAACAAATAGTTTACTAATCATTTTGATACATGTTTTGTATGTGTTTTTGTATAAAACTTTAGGAGTTGGGACTTACTATTTTGTGACCATGTTGGGGATTTGGATTTTGGGGAATTGTTATCATTTTTTTTTTGTTCCTTTTGCAAACCATGGTGGCAACCACAAAGGTGTCACAACCAAGTCAAAAAACATAGGAAACATCTTCATATGCATGTCACATCTATGGTTTGAATGGCCATAAAATGTGACGCGGTCCCAAGTTCCTTGATAGACTCAAATGTGAGTCTATGGTGAAAACAACGAAAGAGTAAAAAATTGCGGCACAATCCTTAGCTCGTTACATTTTGGGGGTAAGAGGGGCATGTTGGAGCTCTGGGATGGGGACTAGGAAGAGTGACAAGCAAGTCAATCATTCACACAGACCTACACAAACCAAACAACAAGTTGGTTAGTGCATAGTTAAAGCACTTTTGGTGCATAGACGAGCCACGAGCAAACACAAACTCACTAGACTCACCATGGCCTGGACTTGGGGAACCCACCACCATCCCCCTTATAATATATTTTGTGCCTTACCATGAGATTAGCACCCAAATGTCATTTTGTCCCAAGACTCCCAAGTGGGAGTCCTGAAATTCCCAAAGTTGGGATTCCCTCGACTTTGGGGGCCTATAACTTTGTCTGCCCATAACTTTGTGTGCAAACCTCCAATTGAGATGAGATCTAGAACAAAGTTGTAGCCCTCATTGAAAGTTTTGCAATGGTATGTGGCACGCCACCTACGCACAAGGAAATCTGGGCGATTCCCAACTTTTAGTGGTCAGGAATCAAATTGCCAATTTGATTCCCGGCCCTTCTTTTGGCCATAACTTGTGTTTTTATTGTCCAAATTGGTCATGTGAACCCATTTTAGACATCTACGTTCCAAGAGATTTCCAATGATATAATAAAGTCCTTGATCTAATGGTTTTGACCTTTGCAATCGTTTTCTAAAAATTTGAGAATCCATTAGGACTCCAACTCCCAAAGTGGGAGCTCACTTGAGAATGTGAGGGTTCATTCCCTCACACTCTCCCACCCTCCCAGCCTTCACATTTGGCATGCACCTTCGCAAGCCCTTGCCTTGGTTGTGAGCCCAAGGTTAAGGTTGCAACAAAATGACAAATTGTCCAAAGTTTATTGAGATGCAAAAGATGTTTCATGGGAAATTTGTGGCTGTAACAAAAGTTCGACATATTGTTCAAACACAAACAGTCATTGTGGATTTGAATGTGGAGGATTTGAATGTTACAACAAGAAGTAAAGTAACAAAAGAACAAGTGTTTAAGGATAGAAAACCAAGAAAAGTAAAGAGTGTTGTTGATTAGGAGAAAGAAGAATGGTTTAAGTAGTTTATGGTGGAGACAATTCAACAAATTCATAAAACACAAACCTAGATCAAAGGGCCATCCATATCCATGGATAGATGGAACACAATCATTTTTTGTTTAAAAGTATAAAATAATCATTAAAAATTAATTTTTATTATGTAGTTCCGATTATTGCAACCAATTTTTATTCTCAAATAATCATGGATTTGTCATTTATTAGAAGGAGAAGGTAAAATATTTTAGCGACAAAAATGGTATTACATTCGTGAGAACAAAAAAGGGGTAGAAGATACATTGGGCACAACTTTTACTCAATAGTCTATGTAGTGAGCTAGATAAGTGGTACAAATATGTTAAGGATAATAATGGGGATAAGAAAGATACCTATTAATTTGCCTTAGTATTGGCAAAAGTCTTTCAATATTTATTTGTGCATCAAAAGGACAATCCACACAAACCACTGGCCAAGTTTAAAAGAACTAGGGAAGAGATGCACACAACATTAAAGAACATAAGGAAAGCTACAACAGACTTTCCAAGAAGTGCTCTCAAGAGGAAGAACATAGTTGAGGAAGGTGGAACCTTAGGCTCAGGAGTAAAGAGGGAACATGAAAGCACAAATTTGAGGGCATAAAAATGATGAGGGGCAAAGTGGAACCACCTACAATGCCAACAGTGGTATGGGCAATGCTAACAATTGTACATGTAGCTACCATAGATGACATCTACTCAAGAGAGATAGTAGAGGGAATAAATTCAAGAAGTTAAGAGGGAACAGGACACACAATTTCTAAAAGGTAAAGAACATCTACATTTTGATGGGGATGTATATGAAGATTGGATGGAGACCACTACAAGTCCACAACATTTTCAACATTTACAACAACATTTGCAGTAACAACACTAGACATAAGAAGGTCTATAGCCTATTAGATTGTAGACGGAAAGAATGGAACCACAACCTTCTTTTGAAGTGTTTAAACCATCAAAACTACATTAACTGGTTAGTAGACCAAAATTTACATAAGGATTTCCAATTGAATTTGAGATGGCAAACAAATTGGTGCAGGAGATGGGATCATTTGTAAAAGGATCCAAAGATCCTACAACATAAACAAATACACCAAAGTAATGCAAGTAGATAAAACAATTGAATTATTTTAAACCATGGTAATTGTGAGTTTGAATATGGGGAATTTGACTCTGGAGGTGAATAGTCTAAAGAACAAATTAGCTACAGGGAAGAAGGAGATTACAATACTATAAAAAGAATTGGATAAGGAGAGAAACTTCTAAAAGGGGTATGAGAATAATGTGGAAATCTAGAGGAATAATAGGGTAAAGACTGAGCAAAAGCTTAAAGTGATCATTGAGAAACTACATGATGAGAATGATGAGCTCAAGGGGAGCACAACACAATTGAAGTTGTAGGATGAACAACTGCAAAATTTAAGGTAGAAGGGTAAAATCTAGGAAACCATAAAAAGGAAGTGGACAAAAACATTGTTTATTCATAAGAAACAACATGAGGCTTTGGATAGTTGAGTGAAAGCATTAATTACATAAAAGAAGGAAAAGGAGAATTTTTTGACAGATTTGGAATTGATAAATCTAAAAAATGTATTT
>Ga0209208_10003170_pt1 | contig 23678 bp, 20 predicted proteins | sample S1TSphfallax_3_FD_187694 | JGI IMG/M metagenome (GOLD analysis project Ga0209208, IMG submission 187694) | Host-associated microbial communities from peat moss isolated from Minnesota, USA - S1T2_Fd - Sphagnum fallax MG (SPAdes) (version 2) | ecosystem: Host-associated > Plants > Peat moss >...
TTTCCCCCCTCCAACTCTTGGAGCTATTGGCAAGGCCAAATCCTGTAGACCATGTGACTGAGGAATAACAACCAAATGCAAATAGAAATTTCATTTTTGGATGACATGTGTGACCCACTGAGGATAAATTATAGCTTTTCAATTGGGGATTATAGGTATACAAGTTCATCTGTGAATCATGGTTTGTAATATTTAACAGGTGTTTCATAATCAACTTCCAACAATGGCATCAGGTACAGATCTCTTGAGAAGAGAGCTCCTACATCTGCCATGGGATTGTTGAGAGGATACAATGGACTAGCATCCATGATTGGAGAAGGTAGTGAAGGAACATAGATGGATGTGTACAAAATTGATGTTGAGTTCCTGTATGAAGATCAACCACATGTGCCTCATGTAAAATTGGCACCGAATGCATAGAATATTTTAGGTGTTTGTTTGTTCGATCATCCTCCTTGGGGTAAGGGGGGTAAGGTTAGCACACCTTTCATAAACACGTTTCCTTGGTTACCTTTCCCACAGAATGGACCTCTTCACCTATCTCCCCCCCTTTAACACAACAACCTTCATTAAACCAATGAACGAAGAGGAAGAGGAGGCCCCGCACGTCCGTCGGAACCGTCTTGCCCGGGAGAGGCGCGATGCTCGATCTAAGGAACAACGTGTGGTGGATGCCAGTCGGCGGGCAGCTCAGAGACCTACGCGTAGCAATGTGCAGATTGTTTTGGAAAATGCTACGTGTGTTAACGCCTGGACATTTCTACATCCCAATAGGCAACAGGAAACCCATAACACGGATTGTCAAGCTCGCCAAGGCCAACGAGAACAATTGCTGGAAAAGCGTCACCAAGAAATCTGTAACGTTAATCATCAAGCATGCAGTGCCCAGTGTGAACTAGATTGCGCAAACCAAGGTGGGAACCAAGTGATCCCTTTGGCGCGTTGTGAATTTGATGGTAGCCATTGTGGTCTTCGCCATACTTTAGGTGAAATGACCACCGTGTGTGGCGAGTGAAGTGCCCTACACTTTTTGGAGGAGTGTGCCACATCAAGTTCCCGTGCCAATCTGAAGTTTACTCTATGCTGCGCGCAAGGTAAAGTGATGTTGCCCCCGTTGGCACCCCCACCAGAGCCGCTTAGGCAGCTCCTTACAAGTAATGAAGTGGATGCAAAAGACTTTCATCAACACATCCGTTCTTACAATAATGCGTTGGCCTTCACGTTTGTGGGGGCCAACCTGGATACCAGTGTTGCCCAACCTGGCAATTATACTTACCGTCTTCACGGTGAGCTTTACCATAGGATGGGGAGTCTACTTCCTCAACCTGGCGAGGCACCAAAATTCGCCCAACTGTACATCAACGATCCGCATGCCGAGCTTGATGGTCGAATTGGCAATTTTGGCGACCTAAATAGGGACACCCTGCAATCGTTGCAAACAATGCTGCATGCATGCAACCCCTATGCCAGCATCTACCAAATGGCTGCGGAACGACTCCAAGGCGGGGCTATTGAGCTAAGTATTTGTTTGGTGAACGATCGCCGCACTGATTTGCGACGTTACAATGCGCCAACTGCTAGTGAAGTTGGCCATTGATGGTTGGGGGTGATGTGGATGAAGCAGACGCACACGACATTGTCATTCGTTCAACTAATGGTTATTTTCAGCGCATCTCTCCCCTACACAGCATACGCACCACTACATTACGTCCTTCTCTTCCCGGATGGACGCAATGGATGGCATGATAGCATCCCATTGAATGGATTTCAATGGGATGGCTTTGGGTTCATCCAGGATGACGAAAATGCAATAGGTGGTAGACGCGGATTCGCGCGCGTCACCATGCTTCAGTTTTACGCGTACATATTACAGCATCGCATCAGTGAGGAATGGATTTTGCGAGCTGGAAGGCTTTTACAGCAATTCATTGTTGATGCGTATGCATGCACTGAACAAAACTGCCTGAAGTTTATTCGCGAAAACCAACGACAATTGCGTTGTGACCTGTACAATGGTCTTCAAGATGCATTGAATGTTGGCGACATTCTCGGGAACAACATTGGGCAGAAGATGATTCTCCTGTTGTCATTCCAGGGCGGTGAGCGCGTTATGGGCCAACTGTACCAAGATGCCATGGCGAGGGTCCGCAAATTTGGTAAGTCGGACCTTTTTGTCACGTTTACTTGTAATCCTAAATGGAAAGAGATCACAAATGCGCTTTTCTCGAGGCAAATTGCCAAGGATCGCCCTGAGTTAGTGACTCGCGTTTTCAATTTGAAACTTGACACCCTTTTGAAGGACATCAAAGACGGTGTTCTTGGCAATGTGATTGTTAAAATTTGGGTCATCGAGTTTCAAAAGAGAGGCTTGCCCCACGCGCACATTTTGCTCATTTTAAATGAAGTGTCGAAATTGCGCACCGCCAAGCACAACGATTCGATGGTATCGACCGAGATTCCGGACCTGATACGACATCCTGAGGTGTATGAAACGGTCACTTCGTGCATGGTGCACGGGCCATGTGGTTTAGATTTTCTCAACGCACAATGCATGGAGCAGGGAAAGTGCAAGAAAAGGTACCCGCGTTCCTTTAGCGAAGAAACGCGCTGTGATGTTGACGGGTACCCCGAGTACCGGTGCCGTCAAACCCGCATTTTTGTAGATCCAAAGATGTAGCGTGTGGTGGATAACCAATGGATTGTCCCGTACAATCTTCACCTGGCAACCAAGTACCACGCGCACATCAATGTGGAAATATGTTCGTCCATATTTGTCGTCAAGTACCTGTACAAGTATGTGTACAAGGGACTTGACCGTGCTACTACTGTTGTTGAAAGGCGAGCGGATACACTTGGCCAGAAGAACAATGTGCAAGCGGTCGTTGCCAATGGTGAGTGGTAAAACCATGATGAAATTAAAGCATACCTTGAAGGACGCTATATTTATGCTTTCGAGGCATCATGGCGTCTTTTCTCCTTTAGAATGCATGACGGGACACCATCTGTCACACGCCTTGCCGTGCACGAGCCTGAAATGCATACGGTCGTGTACAATGATAATGCCAGTATTTTTGAAATTGTTAATAGCGAACAAAACCAGAAAACAACGCTCACCAAATACTTCCAAGCCAATATTGATTAACCCTTGGCCACAAAAGTCACGTACATGGATTTTCCTTTTGTGTTTACATGGACCAATGGGACGAAAAAATGGACCATCCGGCCGAGAGGGTGTTGTGTCGGGTGCTTTTATTTTGTTAATCCTTCTGTTGGCGAACGCTATTTCTTACGTACATTGTTAACGAAGGTCAAAGGTGCTGTTTCTTTTGAAGCTCTTCGCATAGTTAACAATGTTGTCCATGACACATTCAAATCAGCGTGCATTGCGTTTGGTTTGTATGACTCAGATGACGAGTGGAATGCATGCTTAGAAGAAGCAGTTGGCATGCAAATAGGTGCATAGTTGCGGTTTCTATTTGTGACCATCTTGGCCTTTGGCGTTCCAGGTGAGCCACACATGTTATGGGACAAGTATAAGGAGCACATTTGCAATGACTGCAAGGCAACATTGCAACATCGCAGTATAATGGAACCGTCCTTTGAGCAAATTGAGAGTTGGGCACTACATTCCTTACAGGATGGGCTTGCCAAATTTAGCAAAACTCTCGAGGATTTTGGCCTTCCTGCCCCCTCTATTGCCTTTGATCGATTAAAGACCAATCGCCTGCTTGAAGTGGAGCACGACTATAATGTCGAGGTCTTACAAGCTGAGGTGGCTATGGCCATTGAGATCCTCAATGATGGGCAGCGTGCAGCCTATAATGGCATAATCGATGCATATGCTGCCCATCATGCTAAACCTCCATGTATTGTAATTAAAGACTAGTAAGAGTAGAAACATGAAGAGGGACATGTTAATAGTTCCATGTTATAAGTGTCGGGAAATGGGACATTATTCACAAAAATGTCCAAATTTGCTAACCTTGCCCACCAAAAAAAACATGGGTTTTTTTACTTAAAGGTTTTTTTGTAGAAGAGAAGGGAAAAACTCAAATACATTTAATTAAATCAATATGTGAAAGGGAGAAAAGACGTTGATGGGTTTGGGGAGGAATTTCAAAATTCCTAAGGATGTGGTTGATGTCATGGTCCAAATTAAATGACCAATGGAAGACACTATTTATTTTAACACAAACATTAAAAGGTTCTAGGAAATGGTAAAAACACCAAAAGAAAAGTAAAGAAGTTATAAGCGAAGGTTTGGATTCCAAGAGTTTCTAATTTCTATAAATTTTGGTCCTTATTTAATGTTGAAAGATGTGGGATCACAAAAGGTAGACATCACCATTAAACAATTATTACTAATGGTGTCACTAACTCAAAAGGAATTGAGGAAGGGGTTGTTAGCACTTAAAGTCCCAAAGGTACTCACACCTTTGAATGCCAAGTACTTAAATGTGAATGTAATTCAATCATTGATGTGTAATGTAATGGATCAATGTTACATAAAGTGTTGGTGGATGGAAGGGTAGGGGTCAATGTGATGATAATTTTTGTAATGAGGTACTTAGGGTTAAAATTGATAGACTAACTTTAGTAACTTAAAAAATGGCTAATAAACGAGTTGTTAGGACATAAGGAGTAATTAACAATGTTATAATCATTGTAATGAAAATTTTCACCATTGTAGATTTCTATGTGGTACTAGAGGAAGATGGGGCTTACCCACTGATATGAGGTAAACTTTGGTTATCAAAATCACATGTAAGGATTTATTGAGGCAAAGGATTTATGACCATTCGAATTCATCATAATTGACATAAAGTTCCATTTACAAATTTTGTGAAAAGTTTCGGAGGAACGAATGAGTATAATGATGAATTAGAAATAAACCAAAGTTTTAGTTCTGAAGGGATTTACACAAATGAATCCAATGAATAGGAAGTGGGGTTATAGGCTTTGGAAGCAATCCCCAAGGTTGGAGTTTTGCTTTATGTAAATCAAGGAGTTTAAATGGATAATGACCAATCAACTTTTGGTGTGTTGATAGAAGGATAAATTGTGGAATGAGTGAACAATAATCAACTAAGATTAAAATTTCACCCTAAATAAAGAAGGCAATATGAAGATTTACTATGTAAGTATATCTATTTATTTGTTTTCAACTATAAGGGCTTTAAGGAAGTCACCATGGAGCAACACAAAATTGAATTATTATCAAACTAATTAAAATTAAGCAAGGGAGGTGCAATCCAATATACATTGTAATGGTGAAGGAGGAATTTGATAAGTTGTTGGAGGCAAGGTTCATTAGACTTATGAAAATAACTAAATGGGTTTCTTTTGTGGTAATGGCATTAAAGAAAAATGGCAAGCTATACGTATGTGTCAACTACAAAGCCTTAAACAAGGTAATTAAAAAAGATCCAAAACATAAAAATGATTTAATCAATACTCTTTGCCAATTTTTGAAATATTTTTGGAAGAGGTGGCAAGGCACGAAATGCACACATTTGAAAATGGGTACAAGGGTTATTATCAAATGAAAATTGCTTCAAAGGATCAATTGAAAACCACATTCAACACACCATGGAGAACATTTTGTTACACGATAATGCCCTTTGGTTTCTGTAATGCTTTAGGGACATTTTAACATTTGATGAATAAGGTTTTAAAACCATTATTGGTTCTTTTTCTATGATTTTTCATTGATGATTTTGAAATTTATAAAGATAAAGCTTCTCACCTTGTTAAACTTGAATTACTCTTTTAATGTTTGGATGATTTAAAAATGATTTTGAACTTTTGAAAAAATCACAATTGATTTTTTCAAAGGGAAAGATGGTCAAGCACATTGTGTCAAAGGATGAAATACCCATAGATCCTGAGAAGTTTGATAAGACAAACTCATTTAAAAAATGTTCTTAAGTTTATTAAATACCTTCAATCATATTTGTATATGAACATAAACTTAAGTTTAATTAACTCATTAAAAAATTCAATGATTCAAATGCACATGATTTCAAACATCATATTGAACAACCACATTAACATACCAAAAAAGATTTACCATAACTTTTTGATTACTATCAATTTCAAAAACTCTATGTGTACAATTCCAAATTGATGAGATAAACTAATTTAAACCAAAAATATTGAATGTTTCACTGTATTAATTTTTTCAATTTTTTAAAAAAGTACTATGAAATGCATTATAAAAAAAAATCATTTATTTGTCATGATAATTTAAATGAGTTATGTAACCTATCATCATTCTTTATTTTAATCAGTTTCCTCTTTTCAATAACATTTATTTAGATTGAACATCATGTTATAAAAAAATTGTATAAAAAATTCAAATTAATGGGAATTATTAAAGATAATAAATGACCAATACAATATAAAAAATACACAAGATAAATAGGGGATTAAATTGTTTTTCTCACCTAAATCGATCAATAGAATGAATGAATTTGTTGTACCTACACCTTCACTACTACTTATTCTTTTCAAGAGATCAAATCTTATAAGGATCTAACCTTCAAAACTCGTGAAATGACACCAAATTTCATTAAACAATACCTAATCTTACTATTTGATTTCTTTCCAATTAGGGACAAAATAGGGATTTGAAGCTCCAAAGGCAAGGTAAGGTGATTTGACCAACAACTTTAAAATCACATACCATATCATTTAAATCATTGTTGATTCAACCACATAGTTTCAATCATGTGTATATCAACCTAAATTTTTTACATCATGTTTCAATTCTAAATTTATTTTATCATCTATGTTTATCAGATATGGTGCACAAATGTGAATAGAAAAAGACAATAAGACAACAAATAAAATATAAATGATTCTTCTGAAGGTTTTACAAAGTTTCCAACATTAATGGAAACCTTGTTGGCAACATAAATGGGAGTATTTTACAAAAAAAACTTGATAGGTTTTAAGACTTCAATTGTTAAATTTCTAAACATCTAAAACTCTATTAATCTACATGTTTATTATGGAAAATATAGGAAAATTGATCAAGATTTGAATTCCATTCTTTGACAATTAATTAAAAAATTGATTGATTTACATATTGATTAAACTTTACTTTCTAGAAGTTCAAACTCATGATCAAATTGTGAAATTGAACAAATGTGGAAAGCATTAACAAATGACATATGTGTTGCTAATTCACATAACCAATATTTGGTGCATATGCTTATATGTATTGTACATCACACAATTATTTTCACTCATTGGTTATTCCCCTTACAAATTTGTAAGATCAATTGCAATCAACTATACCTGTTACTATGTTTCTTGCTTGTTTTCATTGGAATCACATATCTTACATAGTCACTTGATTAAATGTGAATCAAATTAAATCATCATGGGCTATTTTTAGGAATAAATAGTTAATTTTATGATATAACACAATTGGTATGAAAGGCGATAATATGAGCCCTATCCCCATTAGTCATTTGAAGGTTAATGATTTTTGTCTAAAGTGAAGACAAAGGTACATCTAGTTATTTCATTGGGTTCTGGTGAAAGCTGCTACAGTTTTATTATTTGCAAAAGTTTGGTGGCAAAGTTGTGAGACATGATCAAATTCCCAATTGAAGTTCATGAACAATGCTGAATCTCTTGCTTCTGAATATGCAGGGGATTGTGGAGAAACCTTCAAATGAGAGGGATTACTAGTCATGCACCTCATCAACAATTATTGTTGTATTTGCCACAAACCCAAGGTCTGCCAAACTCTCCATGTCATCCACCAATGCAACGGGTAGGGGTGCATCCTACAAAGAAATCACTCGCATATCAACACCCAACAATCTTTATCTCATTGCATGAAAGCAATGCATTATGACCATTGGCTAACCCAACTTATATTACTAGGGCTTCATCTTGGGTATCAGGCATCACATGCTGCAATAGGCACCAAATAGAGTGGGAACAGAGACTGTCGCTATCCAATACTGCAAGATTAATTTATGAAACTAGGAGAAAGCCCTGCGGTTGCTATGACTAGAATGGGATCTATTGTTGCAAGAATGTTTTTTTGGTACCTGATCTTTGAAGAAAAGTTGCTGTCGAGCTGCCCTCAGCTTGAAGAGGGCCTCACAAACAACCTTCAACCTGCCAATCTGTAAGCCCACTTTACACCGTTTATGCCCCAAATATTTTCCCAAGCAGTAGGGCAGAACACCCATTCCTTTACTCTTGATAACTTTTCTGGTTATGGGAAACTACTAGCAGACTGTCGATTTCTCCATTGTGTGTCACTGCTGAGTGTCTGTAGAACATGAATTTAATTGCATTAAAATAACACAAAGAAGACTCTGACTTGAACTCCAATCAGATTTGACAAACACCCAGCATCAGAACATCAATGCTTGAATTTGGACATTATAAATTGCAAAATAGAAAAACCCCAATATACACTTTCCAAGAAGAAAGAACATTTTGTAAGTGAAGTGGCAAACTGACAGTGGTAGAGCTTGGGAGTTTCTTGGTAATAGGTGCTCTCTCTCCAATTGTTGCAGCCACGCAAACAATGCTTACAGCTGCTTCAACCCACACATATACCCACAAGTGCAATCCAATGTGCATGACATCACAAAATTGCTATTATCCTCCCAATTGCATTCACATGTTCTTTGCTGGGGAAAAACTCAAGGACTGGACCAATCCTTGGATTCAACCATGGGAAATGGAGAAACTTTACAGCTCTTTATGATTCACTGATCACAACATCTCTCTTACTTTTCTACTTGTGAACAATGGCACTAGTTCTAAGTCTGTTGATATTTTGGGAGGGTGTGTACATATCAAGGAAGAGGCCATTGTGGAAGTTTTTCCAGTTGATCCACCACCCAAGTCCATAGGCACATCATGCAACACTTGGAGATGTTTAAACCTGTGTCCCACACAATTCTACTGAAATGAGATCCATCCCTTACAACAGAGGCCAGTTTTTGATAGCCTTTTTGTCAAGTCTGGTTTCAAAGCAAGCTGCATGGTCTTTGGAACTTGCCAGGTGACATTTTCATGGTCCCAGGGTTTAGGGCCTAGGGTAAAAACCCTGAACCCTAAACCTGCATATGTGACACTCCCACCTGAAGCAAATGATGGGTACCCTTCTTTCAAATAAAAATGGCAAGTTCAAGAAGAGAAAAGCACCTGGGGTGAGATTTCATGATCTCTTCCATGTCTTTGCTCTGCATGGTGCTCAGTACATGGCGCACATATCTGTGCATTATCATATAAAAAAATCATTTTCATCAAGACAAAAATCTGTGACTGCATTCGATGGAGAAATCCTGAATGACTGGAGGAGCAAAACATTCAAGACAAACCCACACACAAAAGATTCCTGACTGCATCAAGATGGAAAAGCAAAAGAAAGATACATGGGTTAATGGATAGACCTGATTTCTGCATCTCTTCTCTCTCTTGGTTTGACCTGCACAAGATCCCCATCCACATAAGCTGAACAAAAAATGCATGTGATATAGTTGCTACTCTCATGGCTATAGAGGTTTGCATCCAAACACCAAGGAGGCTGATACTTCTGCCCAATTCTTACACTAATCTTGTTTACAGCTATGAGGCCCATAGGGCTCCTCCACATAGAAATCAGAACAAGCAGAGGTTTAACATGCAAAACACTTGTTTACTTACTTGGCTGCCATTGAGGCTAGTGATTTTCCCCAAGTGTGCAATCAGCATGTAGCGGGGTGCAACACCATTTCCAGAATCTGTTAGTGGATTCTGAGAAAGCCGGACTTCCTGCACAGAAAAAAAAGGAGAGATTCATTCTCCAGACAAAAGAAATCCCAAGAGAGGAAAGACGGACAGGCAGCAAGCTTCCCTCCAACGCTTGACACTGTGACGAGCCCCGTGCTGTCAAACTGCTGTTTACAGGCATGAAGAAGAAGGGTATATTTTACAGCACCTCAAGAGCAGGAAATTGATCAAGTGCATCCACAGAAGACCACTCCGAGATTTTGTTCCCAGCTGCCATAATGCCATCACGAAACCTTAATATGGCAACAAACATGACCATTCATATGGACTGTCGGCATCAAATTTGATGTGGCAATTGTCAGTGCAAGAAACAAATATTAAGTCTAGAATGATTGATCATGTTCTGGGGCTGCACCTAGAAGAAGGCATCGTAATGCTGCAAAGGGCTTGAATTCTGTATCCTTGTGATGATGATCAGCAGTAGAGCTAGAATAGTCTGGATACCAGAGCTGTTGAAGGCAGTTGCCACTCAGATATAGTTGCTGCAAGCTGCACCCCCAAACAAAAAAAGCACAAACTCTCACTCTCACAAATTCATGTTCATGTTTGGTAAGACTGCATAATTCAGAATCCATATTTCTGCCCATTATGCATCTCTTCGGGCATCTCCAGTGGTGCTCAGTATGTGACCATACAAAAGTACTTTTCACATCCAAGTCTAGTTATTTACTTTTTTCCAACCCTGCCCATAAAACTAAAACTGGGATTGCAAATAGGTGGGAGACTACTAATAGCAACCCACCTGGGCCAATCAAACTATCTAGCCAACCAACAGCAGGTGTTAGGCTTTGATGTGCCTTTTATGAGCCTCTACATCCTGTGCAAAAATGCTGGGCCAAAACCATTTTGCTGAGCCAAACCAGACATGTTTTGACTTTTCTTCATCCGATTTTCTTTTGCAGGGCCACATACTGAGCACTGGTGGAGCTGCTCTTAAAACAAACCTGATTTCTCCACATATGGGTAGCCCTGAAAAAATTATGTAGAGCTGGAACTTTGCACTGGAACTCTATTTGAATGACCAAAACTCCAGCAAGGAGGAGTATTTGGAAGGCACAAGTCTTGTTGGGTTAAAGTCTAATTAGGTGAGAAAGAAAACTATCAGATTCTTTTGAGTGCACAAAGACCAAAACCACATGCAGTTTGAAGGGATGAAATGCAACCTCTGCAATTGAGATAGCTTTACAATCTCATTCCAGTTGTCAAACAAGTTGTCTTCCAGGTTCAAAAGGCGCAGTGACTCGAATCCTCCAACAAAAGGCTGACTGGTGGTTGTTGTTTCTGTGCAGGTGGGGTCCACCTGCCTTACCCCACCCTCCCACATCGAACATGAAGACAAAAAGACAAATTGCAGCACTCAAATGAAAAGATGCTCAATCCAAAGAAAACAAGAACTGCATATGCAGCAAATGTCTATCATCGTTTCAGCAAGAACAATAAGCAGTTGACATGATGGCAACCAACAAGTACCTCAATACTCTGCAACTTATTTCCACAAAGGGAGAGCTCCTCAATTTTTGGAAGACACCCATTAAGCACTTCTACCTGCACAAAAAAAATTCAGCATTGAATTTACCAAGCTTAATGCTGCAAGGGCAAAAAAAAATCAAGACATTGAACTCACACTGACAGCAAAACAAAATCGGAAAGAAGCATCAAAAGATTCCCAAAAACAACAGATACAAGGAGAATCTTTGAGACTTTTCCACTTTAGTATATGGAAGGGGGGCATGCTATACATGTGACCATCTCATGGCACAGTGGTTGAGCACAAGTGTTGTCAAGTTTGAGAGCACTGGCAATCCATCTCTCATGGTAATTGCAATGCGACTGTTGCTGAGATCAAGAAGTTTTAGAGCTGGTAGCTCTTCACAAATGCGGCCAACTTCCTGCCATAAAAAATAAAATCACAAACACCAAAAATATACTGTTGTTCAATCCTTTCATTCTCTAGCTACAGTTGTTGTTGTCATCATCTGTCATAAGTCAATAGAAGTTTGTGCAAACAAACACTCTTGTGATCAAAACACATATGTATCAGTTTTTTTCTCTCTTTGCATATCTCATTTGTTTACAGCCAAAGTCCTTGGGGAATTCGTTCTTTCTTGAATGGGTGGGTTTCTGTGAGAATTGTTGTCTCTCTTTACCTGCCAGTCCGGGATGAGATTCCCCGTAAGATCCAGATCAGTAATGTCTGTAGAAGCAGCAGCACAATAATATTCACAGTTATAGAAACCCTAATTTTGCTGTAGAAGATTACAACAATTTGGGTACTACTGAATCAATCCAAGAAACAAAAGAAAGAAAGATGAAACATATGAGCATTTTGTGCATTTCAGTTATAGAAACCCCATTTTTGCTGTAGAAGATTACAATTTGGGTATTACCCAATTGCTCCAAGAAAATTTTCAACAGAAAGAAAGAGGAAACATATGAGCAATTTGTGCATTTTGCACAAGCAACAAACCATAGATACCATCATAACAAAAATTCCCAAAACCAATTTTGTTCTTGTCAAAGAGAAAAGATCAAATCTTTCATTTGCACAACAACAATAAAAAAGAGAGGAGGGAGGCATGAGAGATATGAGAGGAAGAAGAAGGGTGAGAGAGAGATATGGGGTTTTTCTTTTTACTTGGAGCAGACAATCGGATCTCGCCTTGTGCTCCTGCAGAACATACACCAGTATATGCAAGAGTGGCAACTGTGAGCATCTCCAGATGTGCTTGATGCTCTGCCACCTGGTTCTTGCCAACAAGTTCAACTGCCACTCGCATCCGCCTCTGTGTTGTAACATACATGTCATCTGACATCCCCGACCAACACATCCCGCACCCACAAGATGTATGGTGATGCTTGTTGTTGTTGTTGTTTATGTCCTTCTTTCTTCTTCTGGAAGTAGAAGAAGATGTGCATTTCACACAAAAAAAAACCTGTATTTGCAGAGACAGAGTGGAGACAGAAATCTCTTCTGTTTGATGTCTTCTGCAAGTGCATTTTCTCTTTGTGTGCAGACAGAGAGGTCGTCTACATGTGCATTTTCTCTTTGGGTGCAGACAGAGATGTCTTCTGCATGTGAATTTCTTTGTGTGCAGACAGAGATAGATGTCTTCTGCATGTGCATTTTCTCTTTGTATGCAGACAGAGATGTCTTCTGCATGTGCAGCTTCTCTTTGTGTGCAGACAGAGATGTCTTCTACTTGATCTCTTCCAGTATCAACAAACAAAAGAAGCTAACTGAAGAAGAACAAGAACAAGAGGAGGAGGGTTTGTTCCTTACCTTCTTCAGATTGTGACAAAGTTGCTTTGTAGCGAGAAGAGAGAGCATCCAGCAATGAAACACCAGCACTCAGCTTGTTGGGTCGCACAAGGGAGCCTGATGGCAGCTGATCTTGTGTGCAGAAGTACTGAATCCCATTCACTTTTCCATTGTGCCGACCTTGTCCACTATCCCATTCCACTCCCACCCACACTCCCTCGTATCCTTCCACTGCTCCCACATACTTCACAGTTCCCCTTTCATTGCTGTTGCTTGTGAGAGACAACACTCTCTGGCCCACACAGAAACAGCAGCAACTCCCCTTGCTCTCTTCCATTGCCATGCGCACAATGGGTTGTTCTCCTTCTTCTTGCTCTCTCTTTTTGTTTTCTTCAGATTCTTGGCAGAGTCTGAGTAATGATCATCTGACCCATACCCATTACCAGAAGAGGCAAGAAGAAGAAGAATCCGATGAGACAAGAGAAGAAGAAGAAGGGTTTTCTTTCTTGCATCCTTTCCTTCTTTCTTCTTCTTCTTCTTCCTGTCTTGGGATTTAAATTTTGTCTTCTCTGGATTTTTGTAGGTCTTGAGGAAGGAACCAGAAGACATCACAAATTTTTTTCCTTGGGTAGGTAGGTCTTATACATCTTCTGCTTCTTTTTTCTTCTTTGACCAGTCTTCTTTTGTCTGTAAATTGATTCTGCATCTCCCAGATTTTGCCAAGCCGTTTGTGGGCTGTGTGAAGAATGATTCTGTGAAGAAATAACAGATTTTGTAGAGCACCGTTTTATCCTTCTTTGCTTCTGTTGGTGTTTTATTTTGGTTGGTTTTTTTAGGGTTTGTGGAAGATTTTGTCTTCTGTTTCTTTCTTTAGGGTTTTCGATAGGGTTTGTGGAAGGGTTTTTGTCTCATGTTTGTTGCAAAAGAGAAAGAGGGCATCTTGAAAGCTTGGAAAATGCACACAGAGAGACAGAAAGAGATTGAGTGGGTACTTATTACTTGGTGGGAAGCAGCAGCATGTGCACACAGTTTCAGATTTTAGGGTTTGAGGAAAAAGGTCAGAGGAGAAGGCAAGAAGATGGACATGACAGGAGCTGCTCAGGACATTCAAGAGCTTGTTCATGCATTTGCTCAAGTGAGTTTGGTTGTTGTTCTTTCACCATTCCACCCTAGAAAAAAAAAAGCTTCAAATCCCCATTTCCTCTTTGCACAATTCTTGCACGTCTGCATGCAACTGTCATCAACAACAAACAAATTCTTTTCTTTTCTTGCTTGCTTTCCAATTATTGTGACCATCAACAATTCTTTTCTGGTGTCAGTCCACGGTTTTTTTTGCTTCTAGTTTTGTGATGAACAAAAGAAAATTCCCTGGTTGTTATCAACATCTATTCTGGGATTTCTTCTGGATTTGTGGTTTTGTTGTAATGTTGTGTTTTTTAGGGTTTTGTGAGCAGAGGGACCAAAGGATTGGGGAATTGGAGATCTGAAGATGGAGAGAAATGAGACTATTTTTTGTGTGAATGTGTGTGGGTGTTTTGAATTGTGTGGGGGAGAAGGTGGAAGGAAGAGAATTGTCGCATATGAAAGAGCTATGGCAAGCTCGCAGATTTTCATTTATCCATGAAGCTTGTCCCAAGGATGTTACACAAGACTTCTTCATGCAGGCACTCTACTCTTCTGCACTTGGTAAGTAAAGCAAAATTCCTGTTCAATAAAAGTGGTGGGTTTTCTATTCTTTTGTTTTTGGACAGGTCACCAACATCCAGAGCTTATCGTTTCCAAACAAAAACACTTTTTGCAAAGAGCTCATCAAATCTGCATCCAAAACACCCATTTTTATTCTGATTTGATTTGGGAAGAAAGCTGTGTGTTTGCTTTGTGAGGAGCAAGGGAGGAGAGAGAAGGAGATAGGAAAACAATGTCTTGAGAGAGTGTATGTATGTATGTACAATCAGGTGTGGTGGTGCCTTTGTGATCATCATGCTTTTCCTCGGGTTTGGTATATATATATATATTTTTTGGGATGACAGGTTTTGTAGTTGGAGATAGAGCAATTGCATGGAAGATCGGTGGCTTGTATGTGCTCTACATGTTGTATGAGACTCAATTGACTGAGAAGCGCTTCAAGATTTATCTGTCACTAGGTAAGGTGCACACAAAACTCAAAACTTTCCACTGACTTTTTTTTGGGTTTGTAATCTTTGTCAATTCTTCTTCATCTACACTTTGTGAAGGAATTCCTTCAAAGGGAGTCTTCATCATAAGTTACTGTGTTATATATCCTCCTCTTTTTGGTCTGGACAACCAACTGACACCTGCTGGAGGTGAGATTTCAAGGCTCAGGCTGCTGCTGTTTGGATTTGTGTATGCAGAGGAATTGGAGCAGCTTTGTATTCTGGTGAAGGAATTGAAGCGGCATGATTGTGTTGTTGCACTGAAGGTGATCAAGTTTATGCTTCAAAGAAAGGTGTTTCTGTATGGTTGTGTGGCCATCAACCAGAGAAGTATTGCTGACTCCTGTGATAAGCTTGCTGCTCAAGCTGCATCTCGCCTACATCATGCCCGCAACAGGTAATTTTTTTCACGTTGCTTGCTTCTCAAAACCTTCTCTGATTTGATCCTACCTGCCACTCAAGTCTGCATCTTAGCTTTGATCTCAACATCTAGATGTGGTTGATCACCATCTGAGGCTGTGCTAAATGGGAGAATTGAATTCTGAAATACAGAAAGTTTGACTTGCCAAGTGTATGTCCTCACATGGGTAGAGTTTCTTTTGTCTCGGTTCTGTGCAGATTGCTGTCAAATCTGCCCATTCAAGAGCATTTGTACACAGACCTGGTGAGTAGTGATCTATGTTTTTCTGTTGCCCATATGTTGGAGAGAGCAATGTTGTGCATTGTTGGAGGACTAGCAGGAACCATTGCATGACAGCTCTTTTGAATAGGAGGGTTTTGCAATAGCTTTTTTGCAGACAATTTCAGCCTTGAATCATAAGGTTTTGCAATAAGCGTTCTTGCAGGTGATTACCCATGAGGCTCAATTGGGTTTTTGATGGTCCAGGGTTTAGGGTTTAGGGTTACCCCAAACCCAATTGCCAAACCACATACTTGGACTTCAATAATCTTGTCTCAATGCCTTCCAAACTTCTTGAAATGTTTTTTTGAGTGGTTGTAGACCCAGGATTTGTTACTGGATGATTTCAAGCACATTGGTCAGGAATATGAAGCAGCCAAAAACCATGTGCTCACAGGTGCTTCCAAAACACCACCCCTTGGAAATCTTTCTTGTTTCATGTGTAGCTATGTGGGATATCTGTGCATGAGTAGCTAATCTCCCTCCTTGTGCATGATGCTACTAGGCCTTGGGACTTATGACAGAGTAGTGGACATGCCAAGCTTTCAAGATAGCAACACTACACTGGGAGAAGAACTCAAGGAAATGGTTTCAGATTGGGAGCTTCAACGAAAGCCCTTCTGCCCTTTGCCCCTCGACTCCCATGAGGAGGTACACCAACTTCGTGGCTTTCTCCACTGCAGAATCATCAATCTGATTGTTTTGGGTGGGGACACAAATCAGGATGCAGATGGAGGCACAATTTAGGACGTCCTCCTGTGTTTCCCAGCTTGGATTCAATAACCAAATTTTTTTCTTCCTGTATCTTATTATCATAGTAGTATTTGATTTTTGTCCTTGATTTATGGAGTGATGCCCATCTGCACCTTTTTGTTGATGTTTTTGCCAGGAGCTAGTTCCACAAAAACGACAAAGACAAAAGCGAGGTCAGTAAGCTCTCTCTCTCTCTCTTGGTGGCTCAATCCTATCCTACAAATTTTGTTCTCAATACCAGAGCTTTTTTATAAGACTTCCAAACCTGTTGTGAATTGTGTATGCTGAAAAGCTGGCAGTTGTGGATTTAGTAAGCAGAACAAAAAGGAGTGTGAGTATCACCTTGTCTGTTTTAGAAGGTTGTGGCAGTACTGTCAGTGCCATCATCAGATGTTGAAGTTCTTCACAAATGTGACCGAAAGGCCTTGTGATCTTGGATGTCCTTCCTGATGATGTTACTGTTGAGCTTTAAAATCAAGTGTTCCTAGGAGCCATTGGAAACTGATTGTCTTAATGCAAAGTGGTTGTGCTTGTTTATTGTAATCAGTTGTTGTTCAAGTTCTTAGCATTTGGGATAACAAGCTCCTATACTGAGGACGAGGAGGGATTGATATTGGGGTATATGGTTTGTAGGAGGAGAAGTCAGACCCATACAGCAAGTTCGGACAGAGGATGACTTGCTTGCTGATGAGATCATGGGCCTCTTGGAATGAGGTTCCAATTTTGATATCTGTTAGTAAGAAAGACTGGTTTTTCAGCAAGGGTTGGGGTGATAAGATGGTAAAGAAGATTTGCTTCTCTGAATCGGGTACTCCAAATCCTGCCCTGCACCTTATTGGTACATATCTTCCATGTGGAGTGCCAGTTGCTCTTTGAGTCTCCAAGTGAGGAAAGAAAACTCTGCAGATGGTGATCAAATGTGAAAGTCAAGCAGTCGCAAAGGATCTTTGTCTCCACTACCCACCAGGCAACAAATGGTTGACAAAATCATACCAAATACCATTCTCCACCAAAATAGTCTTTTGAAGGGAAAAGGTGTTGCTCTTCAAACTTTTTCCTTCAATCAAATTAAGAAATTTTGCTTGATAGGAGGAGAAAGATTTTTGTTTGATATTTTTGCCCTTAGTTCAAGGGCTAAGGTACTACTCAAGATCTCAAGGTTGATATTCAAACCCAAGCTCTTGATTGTTCAGATATGCTATCTTCCTCAATTTCAAAGGATTCACATGAGCTTACAGATTGTCATTGTGCAAATTGCAATGTGTCAGGCAATTTTGTTGTATTGTCTATTGTTGACTCTCAATCAATTTTGTTGTTTTGTTGAAGTCACAGCTTCTAATGTTTACACACCTCTACATGATTATTTTCTTTCGGTTCTTCCAAGTTTGATGTTTTGTACTTACGGGAGACAACTGTGTGTTTTCCAAACCTTGGTGTTTTATTCTCATTGTAACAAGTGATGGGAGGGTGTTGAATTTTTTTTTTTTTTTTTTTTTTTTTTGTAGTGAGGTTCTATAATTTTCCCTTTTCATTTCATCAACCAAATGTGCATTTTTTTCATCAAGTAGGGAGGGTGTAGGATATAATCATTACATCTTGTTGGTCATGTGATTTATGGCCTTCTAGATGTTAAAAAGTTACAATTGTGTAATTAAGGGTAGTTAATAGATGGAGCCATCAATCAACAACTAATGTCATCAAAATACTAGACAATTTCGTCACTGTTTTAAAATAGGATTGCTCATGTATATAACTTTGTAATGTCTAGAATGCCCTAAGTCATGTGACCAGCTAGATGTGCTTGTTATATCATACATCACCACCTCCTTTCAATATTGTTGCAACCTTCAATGTACACAATGAATGGATCTATGTTAGAATCATACATCGCTTGGTGTACAATATTTGTAAATTGACTTCTTTCCTACCAAACTATACTCTCTTTTAAATAAGCTTCAAATTTTTTTGATGAGTTTTTTGTGAATTCTTTTCAAATATACTTCTTTAATGTGTTATTTGAACTTTTAGGCCCACTTCAAAGGGCTCATTTCTTCCAGTTCCCTAGTTAATCATGGTGGTTAGATCAGTTGTTTTTTCTAACAAGCTATTTTCGAACAACCCACAAGAAGGTTGTTAGTAGGTAGGTAGTAAAAACAGCCTTTACCTATGTATAACCATCTACTGTACTTTCCTACTAATTATCTATTTTCTTACCTATATAGGGGACCTATTTACTACAAAATTCATTATCAAGGTGAAACCAAATATTAACACACTTGAGGTTCATCCACAACTGAGTAATATCAGGCATCCAGTGGATGGTGCACTGGTGGGTGCTAGTTCACTATGGCCCTTTCCCCATGTGGCTTAAGTTATTTTTTAATAGGGGACGTTTGACGTTGTGTCCCTCTGAGCAACTGTGTGTCAGCTTTCTGCCGCAATCAATTTCCACACAACCTGGAAATTAAGCGATTCCCAGATCATGAATTTGATTTCCGTGATTCCGACACGTTCCAACGAATAACAGCGTTTGGAATCACTTTACCGAGTATGCTTGGCACTTGCTTGGAGGTATACTGCAAATGGGAAGTCCTTCCAAAGGGACTTCTTAGTGTAAGCTCCTGCTTTCTACGAGAGCAGCTTGCATCTGGAGGTATAATGTATAATAGTGTATAGGGAAAGTCCTCACACCGTGTGACTTCGTGGAATGCAGTTACGCCTGGCAGGCTGGGTGAGCTACGACCCTCGCCCGCAATTGTAGGCATGACCATATTGCAGGAAGTCTGCCTAACAAGGACTTCCCCTATGGTTCTAATCAGTGGTGCAATAGATCAATTTAGGGGAAGTGGAGAGAAATTTAGTGCTTGTTCACTGCTGAAATAAATCAAAAGAAGCATCAAGGAAATCTTGTAGGTTAAAAGAAAAATATTATGTCGTTGAAAGATGTCGACTAAGGTCAGGGATCTTACTGCAATTCCCGGTAACCTCATGGCACTCACAAAGGTGTAGCGCAGAACACATGGTGGACCCTGATTCTGCACCAGAACACACCCTAAAAATACACTCACCAGAATAGTGGGAAATCTACCAAATAGTGGAAATGTATCTCAACTCTCAACATTTTTACATAAAAACCCCAACTATTTCTGTGGGACCAAGTACAAATAAGGGGTGAGTGGGGGGGTGGGGGGAGATCATGGAAACATCAGCAAGTGTACCTAGTTGGCTTGAAAATACACCATAGAAATTTGTAAAGGTGTTTATGTATATATACACTATAGCAATTGGCCAGGTAGTGGCCATTCCATCTAGAAATGTGGCAAGCTGCTGTTACATTAGGTGATAATAGGTTCTACCAAGGCCTGTTCCAAAGCATAACTAATTTTCCAAACCTTTGATTCACATCTCAAGTTTGTTCTACTCGTTCACCAATTCACATTACAAATGAAACTAACTACACCAAAACTGGAGGGTTGTTAGTCTAATGTTTTCAAATCCATTGCAAACCCATCAACCAACCCAACATGCGATGTCTCCGTTGAGACTATTGACTCAAAGTCTCAAACTATTTGTGTGGATTTTCAGCAGTGTCTAATGCAAAGATACAAGAAGAAGAAACAAATGAAGATTCTATGTGTCCATTACCCAAATGACGCACTCCCAAGTCCTGGGGTGAACCCACTTGAGGGTTCACCAAAATGTAGTTGCGGAAAAAGGGACTCGGAAGGGCGCTCCCGACTTCCAACACTATAGAGGGGTAGAGGGGCGTGCTAGAAGTCCCAGGATTAGACTAGGAAGAGGGACTAGTAGATCAAGCTTGAATCTGCATCAAAACAAACCACAAAGTGGTTAGTTCACATTCCGGGACACCCTTGGGTGTTGGGACAAGCCATGGGCACTTTGGACCACAAGACTCACCACGGCCCGGACTCGGGGGAAGCCACCACCTTCCCCCATATAGTATTCTCTACAATGCTCCGTTGAGGCTACATCCAAATGGTTCTTTATCCCGGGACTCCCAAGTTGAAGTCTCGAAATTGTCCCGAAATTGTCCCGGTTGGAGTCCCGGGACTTTGGGAGCTCATAACTCCTGACTGCAGAGTCTGATCGCGACGAGGTCTAAACCAAAGTTGTAGCCCTCGTCGAGATCTTTCCAACGACATCTCGCACTTTCAATTCGGAGGTCGGGAAGAGGTCGATTCCCGACTATTAGTGGTCGGGAGTCAAACTGTCAAACTGCCAGTTTGACTCCCGGCCTTTCTTTTGCCCATAACTTGGGTTACAGATGTTCAAATGGCCAATGCGAGGCCATTTTCGATATCTACGCTTCAAGACCTTTCCAATGACACCAAGAACACCTCAATGCGAGGTGTTTTGGGCCTTGCTTTCGAACCCTAAACATTCAGGAGTCCCGGAGGACTCCAAGTCCCCAACTTTGGGAGTGTTGGGCTTCACCCCCACACTTGGCCAAAGTGGGGTTGCGACACAAAGAGCTTCTGCTTTCGTGAGGAGATGTACGCTCATCATTTAACACATCTACTACGAAAGTCACCATTCCTATATGACATACATAATGCTAAACAAAAGGATCGCGATGAGCTCTCCGCTTCCTGAGAGTGCATCAGAGAGCGCCCCTCCCCCATAGTTTCTCTCACGTTTTCTTTTAAGTTTTCCCTGTAATTCCACAATGGCGATGATGAATCTCTGCTCGGATTCAAGAGAGCAAAGCGATTCCAAGATGGACGAATGCTGTCAAGTAGCAGACATAATTCGGGAAGCAAGCCGATGCGATCGACAAGAAATCGGCAAGCTTGGAAGTAGCAAGCGGATCTCCAACGACGCACCTACCTACCCGATTTCAAGAAGCGACAACACTCCTTCATCAAGGAGTCGGTTTGCTCTGCCGGAGCAAGATCCCGACTTGATCTCCCTCGAGGCAAGCATCCCCCCCCCCGGGGGGAGCACGATCTGGGGACAAGAACTCGGTCGATCGAACTCCGGCGCCCTTGGTCACTCCAGAGGAACAGACAAAGCACTCGAAGAGAAGAAGAGAAGTCCGAAGCAACCAAACGCGTAGCGATGGTAGAACGGACAATTCTAATTCTCAACGGCTACTTTTGTTGGAAGCTCCAGAGGAAGGAAAGGCGCAGCACGATCGTCGCCTGACTGAGCGCCCTGAAAGCAAGAATCATCCTCTCCAGGTAACTCAGAATCCCTCCCCTCTCCTTTCATGCTCAGAAACCTTATCTGATGTCATCAGGAAGAGTGCCGGATCTGCGGCACCAAGCGCCGAAGCCCCGGAAGCTTCAGGCGCAAGGAACACATGGAAAAAACAAGCGGCACCCCCCATGAGGGAACTTCCACATCCATCTCTGAATGCGTTCCTAGGCAGCGGGTCAGGAATCTCCTCCCCCACGGGGGAAGACACCCAAGGCCCATTGCCGGTTGACTACACTCTGGAGATTGAAGTGGTCTTCCCGCTAGATATGGTGCTAGACATGCAAAAATGCGCGGCGCAAAGAGCGCACAAAATGGTGATAGGAAGAACATTAGGAGGCAGAGCTTCCTACAAAGATCTGGTAGATTGCCTCAAGTTGCATCTCCCAGCGCCCTTTGTCACCATAACTCTCTTAACAAGAGGTTATTTCGAGATCCTTTTCGAAGAAGAGGAAGGAGCCAGAGCCACGAGGAAGTTCACGGCAGTGGAATGGAGCGGGTGGGCCCTCTCCTTCTTGAAGTACTCAGAGAACTTCAGACCAAACGAACAAGGAGCAGAAAAACTCTTCACACACTCCATCAAGGTGCAATTCCCTGACCTTCATGCCCAATTTCGCTCAGTCAAAGCTCTGACCATAATGGCCAGTAGCATCGGAGAAGTCCTTGATATAGAGTCGCTTGACTCATACATCAAAAGGCCGGTAGGGCCAATGGTTACTGTCGAGGTCAGAGACATCAGCAAATTAGCGGGGATCATCAGGATCCCCTCCATGTCCGAGGGGGCAGACACAAGAGAAACGACAGCCCAGAGGATTCTCTACTCTGGGCTACCGAATCAATGCAGAAAATGCCGAAGGTTCGGGCACCTGGCAAGAACATGCCCACATAACAGACCTCCAGCACAGGAAGGAAACACATTCGCCAAGCCCCCCCCCAAAGGGAGCTGGAAGTCAGCATCGAGAAAGACTCCTAGCGCGCAGCGCTAGAGACAAACAATGGCCAACTCGGCAGAGGAGCAACAGGACTAGGAAATGAAGGAATCCACCGAACTGCTAACTCATCTCAAAAGCGAAGCTAAGGCGGGCACGGAACTCTTGGTAGAAGCGCGACAAAAGCTGAATGCCAGCCTGAATTCCACACCAAATTTCGGAATTCAGGAGTTGGCCAGCTCATAGACCCTGAGTCCAGCCGCAAAGTCCAACCCTTTTGTTATTTTAGGGGAAGACAACGCAGGAGCTGCGACACTAATGGAAATGCAAGAGGATATGAAGGAGGGTTGGTCCTTCCAAGGACGAAAGAGACACGACCCCAAGTAGACCCCACCTCGGCAGGTTATGCATCACCTCTCCCCACATCCCTCACACAGGGAGATCACCCCGGGAGGGAAGAGAGGCCTAATGCACTCCGAGGTGCACCCTTCCTACTTCACCTCCCTCGGCATACAGGTCCCGCCCAGCAAGGAACCTCTCAGAGCCAGGATCTGGCCGGTACTCACCAGGATGAAAGAAGAAAAAAAAGAAACACTAGTGCACTCTAGAAATCAGACCCCGCCAAACCTACCGCTCTGCTTCAGAATTACAGGCCCAACAGAAGCAGCAGAAACAGAATGGACATAAGATTCAGTAAGGGCGGATCTCATCCAACGTTTAGAATTGGAGTTGGAAGAGAACATCCTAAGGTACAAATGGAGCATCAGAGAACATCTCCATTTGGAATGGAGCTGGCAAGAAGAGAAGAGTAGAGGTGGGATGGACTGTACCATCCTAGCTCACATTGAAACCGGAAC